>Ga0209831_1001481_pt1 | contig 21384 bp, 17 predicted proteins | sample Maine_Asex4_meta_FD_187451 | JGI IMG/M metagenome (GOLD analysis project Ga0209831, IMG submission 187451) | Marine algal microbial communities from Maine, USA - Maine_Asex4_metaG (SPAdes) (version 2) | ecosystem: Host-associated > Algae > Red algae > Unclassified | place: Maine, USA | collected... | reverse complement strand
TAATGAGATACTCGAAGAAGCACTGAAGCGTATGAGAGATACACTTAGTCAGTATAGGTGATAGAGCGTGACCCTTCATTTTCATGTCGATAGAAGGGAGACAACTATTAGCCTGCACTCCACAAAGTTGTTCAGAAGTAGTTATGATCCCAGAGGGATTACATTATGTTTAGCCCTGCAAGAATTGCAGGGATTAGGATATAATACCATTTAAACATTAGAATGTCGGAAATATTATAATAGAATTAGCCAATCTCTGCGTTAAAAATACTCGGCATTACCTGTGCCGCCCACGGCGGTAGCTACCAGTATGACTCAGCCCACCCACTTTCGTGGTTCACTCTTTTCGAGTATTGTCATACTCGATTCGTCTACGACGAAATCATTCGTTCATGCCTTAATCTTAACAAATTCTATTCTATAATCTTAACCGACATCTTAAAATTTAAATGGTATAAGAAGTTATAATCCATGGGGGATTGCACTATCTAAGGCCTGCAAAAATTAGAGTGATTAGCATATAAAGTCTGAGCGGATTTGGTGGGACAGAAACAACCCTAAAAGAAAAAGAACCTAAGGAATACCTTAAGCTCTTTGTTTGGTTTTAACAGTTGCTTGATCTAACTAATAATTAAGCAGCAGTTAAATTCCAAATATGATGCCAAATATCAAAATATTCTGATTCCTACATTAAGTAGCACTCTGCTAGGCCTCGCATCGAAATTATATTCTTGACCTCCAATATTAATATGCTCACCGAATTTTGAAAAATTTCCCTCATATTCTACACCTACATGAACCTTTCCTATATCCGTTCCCACACCTACTAAGAATCCATAAACCGCCGTATCAGTCCTCTCATCATATTCATCCCATGCAAATAAGTCAGAAGCCGTATTTAGATTAAGATGAGCTACAGGGCCTGCATACAAGTCTACAATCGCAACATCCACACCGACAAGGATGGGAATATCAAGATTAGTAAATCTTTCGCTCACTACATTGTCTACAACACCTCCACTATCACCATTAAAGGTATATTCTACATTAGTGGAATGTAGCATAATACGAGGCTCTATAAATACACCTCCTAATTGTAATTTACTAAAAACGCCACCATGAAAACCTATCTTAGCATCTTTAAATGCTATCGTTTGATTATTCGGTGTCACTATATCAGTCGGAGAGGAAAGGTCAAATGTGTGCATCCCCAATTTCAGTCCTAATTGAAGCTGAGATGTAGCAAATTGTGTAGAAAACAATCCAATTAGGAGCAAAAAGGTCGTTTTGTTCATTTCAATTAATTTTAAGTTTAGGAATTATCCAACATATGGATGTATAACGATAATATTAAGCAATTATGGACATATTAAAAAGAAATTTATATGAACATTAACAGTATAGAATTTATTGGAAGCTTCGAATATGAAGATCAGTGTCCGAAAACCGACCTACCTGAATATGCATTTATAGGAAGATCTAATGTTGGAAAATCCTCACTGATCAATCTTATAACTAATAGAAATGATCTTGCAAGAATCTCTGGTACTCCAGGAAAAACCCAAACTATAAACTACTTTTTAGTCAATGAATCATGGTACATCGTAGATCTACCAGGCTATGGCTATGCAAAAGTGTCCAAAAGATTACGTGAGAAATGGACAAAAAACATAAGACAATACCTAAAAAAACGAGCATCGTTATACTGCGTATTCTCACTAATTGATAGTAGACACACATTACAAGAGTCAGATCTTAATTTTGTTAATTGGTTAGGAGACAACGAGATTCCTTACGCAATAGTCTATACTAAAATCGATAAAATAAAGAATAAGATCGCTGAAAACATTGCTTCTATCAAAAGTGAATTACTACAGCATTGGGAGTATCTGCCTACTCAGTTTCAGACAAGTACGGTCTTAAGACAAGGTCATGAAGACATTTTAAAATTTATTGAAAAAATCAATAATAATTAGCCACTTTTACATATGATAACGGTCGATAGAGCAGATAACTTATCACATATAATACCGTCGTTAGAGGATTGGCCAATTAATCAATTTGCTAAGGACAGAGATGGATTTATAGATCGACTAATAGACTTCACTCTAAGTAGACTACTACAGTCTAAAAGTACACCACTGGAATTATTATCTAAGTCAGTGTACTTAGAAAGACAGAGATCTAAGAACAACCCTTGGAAAGTCGACCCTTCAGATGAGGTGGCTTATTGGAAGTCACTGACAAAAGAAGTAGAAGCCACTAAAACTGCAGAAGACCCAAAGTCAGAACAGATAAAAATTTTAAAGAGGGTAGTCCACAGGTATTCTGAAGAGATCTTAGGAGATTTTAATAGGAAGACCTTTCTCTTTGCAAGAAAATTTCTTAGCTCATTATTTAAGAGATTACTTAATAATGGTTGGGGTAGAAATCATAAAGGAATATGGGGTAGTCAAAATGATGTCAGAAAGAAAATTATAGTAGATGGTAACGTAGAAGATGTTAGAAGCTTATTTAATAAGGGAACAGTTGTTATTGTACCTACACATTATTCTAATCTTGATTCAGCCTTAATCGGATATGGAGTAGACATGAAACTACGTATACCGGCTTTTGCTTATGGAGCAGGTCTCAATCTTTACGATTACGAACTGGTTGCGTACTTTATTAATAGGTTAGGGGCGTATAGAGTAGATAGAAGAAAGAAGAATCCGATATATCTTGAGACGCTCAAGAGCATGGCTAGCCTATCACTCATAGAAGGTGTCAATCATATATTTTTTCCTGGTGGTACTCGGTCTAGAAGTGGGGCTATAGAAGAAAAGCTAAAGCTAGGTTTACTTAACTCAGTAATCGACGCCCAGCGATATTGTATATTAAATAATGTAAATCAGAAAATATTCATCGTCCCAGTAACCTTAGGTTATCATTTTGTGTTAGAAGCAAAAGCACTTATCGATCATCATCTAAGAGCAGAAGGTAAAGAGAAGTATGCAAGATCAAGAGAAAAAGTCTCATTGTTCAAATCTGTTTTTAGATTGTTCAAATCTCTCCGTAAAAAAGATTCTGAAATCTATATGTCTGTAGGTAAACCAATAGACGTATTAGGAAATGAGGTGAATGAATCTGGTGAAAGCATCGATCATAGGGGGCAACCTGTAGATATCTCTACTTACTTTTCTAAGGATGATGTGCTCAATGTAGATAATCAAAGAGAAGGTGTATATACTAAAATTTTAGCAGATAAAATCATCAAGTCGTTTAAGCAAGACAACATAATATTGTCGAGTCATATGGTAGCATATGCCGCATTTAGATGTATAGAGGATAGTAATGAAGAATTAGGTTTGTATGATATACTTAAAATCAAACCCAAAAATGTGAGCCTTAATGTTGCAAATCTCACGCTTATGATAGAAAAAGCCATTACATTCATAAAAGCCGAAAATAAAGATTTTAAATTTTCACAAATATTCGAGAAGAGCATACACGAGATAATAACAGATGGTATAAAAAACTTGGGAATCTATCATCACCATGAAGTCCTTTTTTGGAAAAACAAGGAAGAAATAGCTTGTAATGATTTAAAGCTCTTGTACTACTATCATAATAAGCTTACACATTATGATATTCCCAAATAAGAAGAGCAGCTTTGTTAATATTCACTAAAGGAACAACTTGCCAGTTAATTATATAATATTCGATTTAGAAGCAACATGTTGGTTAGGAAGACCACCTAAGGGATATAATGAGATTATAGAAATAGGAGCCGTCAAGATTAATCAATATAGTGAAGAGGAAAGCAGATTTGAAAGCTTTATCAAACCTACTGTCAATCCTAAACTTTCAGGATTTTGCAAAAGTCTCACATCTATTTCTCAAGATCAGGTGAATACTGCTAGAAACTTTGAAAAAGTCTTCCACGAATTCATGGAATGGTCTGGGGTATATGAAGATGACACATATTTCTGCTCATGGGGAAATAATGATATTAAGTTATTACTTAGTGATTGTGGGTTACATAATCTCGATCATACACTTCTCAATAAGTATGATAACCTAAAAAAACAATACAATAGAATCAAAGGGTTAGCAGTAAAAGGAACACTTAGGAAAATTGTAATTAGAGAGGGATATGAATTTACAGGAAAGCAGCATAGAGCTATTTCAGACGCAGAGAATTTAGCTAAGATTTTCCTAAAATACTTTGATGAGTGGATATTTATGTAATTCCATTTGCATTATATATTTGTCTTTAAATATTCTGTGTAAATTCCCCAAATTACGACGTACTTTCTATGAAAGTCAAATTATTTTTATGGATAGCCAGATTCTATAATACCATTTAAATTTTAAGATGTCGGGTAAGATTATAGAATAGAATTTGTTAAGATTAAGGCATGAACGAATGATTTCGTCGTAGACGAATCGAGTATGACAATACTCGAAAAGAGTGAACCACGAAAGTGGGTGGGCTGAGTCATAGCGGTAGCTACCGCCGTGGGCGGCACAGGTAATGAAGAGTATTTTTAACGCAGAGATTGGCTAATTCTATTATAATATTTCCGACATTCTAATGTTTAAATGGTATAAAATAGGAATGTCAATAGATGCAGAATATTAGAAATGAAAATTTTGTAATCATTCGCAATAGAAACCACAGTAATGTTAATATTGCAGGATGAATCCTATAGACATGCAAAATAAGTATTTGGAGATACTGGAGAAGCAAGGCAAACAGCTAAAGTACATCAGTGGTCAGACACCTATAGACCACTCTCAATCGTATAAGGGTAATATCGAAAACTTCGTAGGATTTGCACAAGTACCTATAGGTATAGCTGGCCCATTATTGCTTGATGGTACAGCAGGTAGAAGTGAGCATTGGGTTCCGATGGCTACGACAGAAGGAGCACTGGTTGCTTCTTACAATAGAGGTATAAAGGCAGGTGCATTAAGTGGTGGTTTTGTATCCAGAGTGATTTGTAATAGTGTCCAGAGAAGTCCATATTTCGAATTTGATAATCTTACGAATGCTATAGTCTTTGGCAAGTGGATAAAGTCTATGGAGTCTATGATCAGTAGTGGCGTGAGTCAAGCGAGCAAATATGCAAAACTTGTTAATATAGAAGTGATGCACGAGGGGAATGGTGTCCATGTAACCTTCTCATATGAGACTGGTGCAGCAGCAGGGCAAAATATGGTAACACTCGTCACAGCCCAATTACTGAAACAAGTATTAGAACATGCGCCCCATAAGCCGACCCTCTTCTATATAGAGGGTAATATGTCAGGAGATAAGAAAGCTAATATCAAGTCCCTTAGTAAGGTAAGAGGACGTAAAGTAATCTCGGAAGTGCTTGTCGCTAAAGGTGTGATAAGAGATATCTTAAAGTCTTCGGCAGAAGGAATAGTTAAGTTCTGGCGGACAGGTACTTTAGCTGCGGCGCAGTCTGGGGCAGTAGGTAATAACGGCCATATTACCAATGCTCTCACGGCTATGTTTATAGCATGTGGACAGGATGTAGCTTGTATTGCAGAGGCGGCAGTTGGATTAGGCAGAATGGAGGTCAAAGATAATGGAGATCTATATGCGTCGTTGACCTTACCAGGACTGATTGTGGGCACAGTCGGTGGTGGAACATCGCTTCCAACACAGAAGGAATGTCTCGAATTAATGGATTGTAGCAAACCCGAGGATGTAGATAAATTTGCTGAAGTATGTTGTGCAGTGGCATTGGCAGGGGAGTTGTCTATCGGTGCAGCGATTGCAGAAGGTCATTTTGCAGAGGCACATCAGAATTTTGGGCGGAAAGGGTAATTATGTTAGTTAAGCAATTACTAATCTGTCCTAATTGTAAATCTACATTAAGTCAAGTAGGCAAAACTTATAAATGTGAAAACCAACATTCCTTCGATGTCTCTAAAGAAGGATATCTCAATCTACTAATCGCCAATAAGAAAAGTAAAACAAATCCGGGAGATAATAAGCTTATGATGGATGCCAGAGATGCATTCTTATCTGAGGGTCACTATGACTTTCTCATGGAAAAAATCGAAGTGTCTATGGACTATCTCGATACATTTAATTTGCCTGACTCAGAAACTTCTTGCATGTTAGATATCGGTTGTGGTTCGGGTTACTATACTCGTAATCTCTTAGATGGTTATAGCGACGTCCATAGGATCGGAATTGATATATCTAAACAGGGAGTGGCAAAGGCTTCCAAGAGAGATAAGGAATCTACATATATTGTTGGGTCTGTTTTCGACTTGCCTATTGCGGGCGATTCTGCTGATATCATACTGAATATATTTTCACCTATCTCGCTTACGGAAGCGACTCGTGTACTTAAGCCTGGAGGTATTATTATAAAAGTCATTCCAGGAAGCGACCATATGAAGGAGGTGGCGGAACTGGTGTATAAGACATTTAAGCCACATGTATCATCTATCGAGATGAAGCTGTCATCGGTAGAGGAATTAGAAGTTATTAATATAATAGATATAGATAAGGTGACGGACTTACATGCTGCTGATCTACATAATTGCATCAGAATGACGCCGTATTTATACAAATTTAGAGAAGGGGCTTTAGAGAAATTGTCTAAGCTTTCGCTGACGTTGTCGTTTAAAGTGATAGTGGCTCAGTATAATAGGAGTGCTAAGTTAAGCTAAGATTAGACGACGTATTCCTATCAAAATGAATACAAGAATAGTATAGCCAATGAAAAATGGGATAACGAATTCTTCCAAATGCAACAACAAGATAATACTCATTATGAGTAGCTGAAATCCTAAGCCCAGTGAAGAAACTAATGTCATAAACCACTTAGGAAATGGGCGACTATTGATCGCTTTCCTATCCAGATAATATATCGTTTTATCAAATACGATATAGAGAGTATTAAACACTTTATAGAAGAGATCTACCTGACTTTGGCTTTCTCCTTTCATAGCTGTAGGGGCATGATCTTCGAATACTCGACTTGTCGTGTCTCCGTGTACGTTATTACGTAGGATTGTGTAGTAATAATTATAGAGCGTGCCCTGAAGTTGTATGCCCACAAATGCTAACAGCATATACCATATAGATCCATTAGTCACATACCAAAAGGTCAACAGGAAAAGAAAATTAAGAATGATATCCGCAATAGAGTCAAAGTATCGACCTACGTAAGACGGTGTATTCTTTAGTCTAGATAATTCTCCATCTGCAGCATCTAATATAGATTTCAACACTAAAAAGAAAGCTGCAGCATAATATAACCCATAGGCAATACATGCAATCGCTAATATTCCCGATATTATAAACCAACAAGTCACATGAATGGGTGTAATCGAAGTATTCTTGAGTGCTGTTGCAATTAGACGAGCGATAGATCTACCATAATCTGATAGATCAATAAATTGATACTGTTTGGGTAATTTTGACATTCAGTTTTTGTCGCTGCAAATTGTATAAACAGCTCTCACTTAATATAGTTGCTTATATGTAGGAAGACCTTCTAATTAGAACAGATTGTAAGCCGAAAGTATCGATAATTTCCCTTTCTTTCTTACCATATACATAAAATAATAGGTTTCTCTAAAAATCTTACCATTAGAATAAATTACATTTGTAATGTATTGAATACGAACAATATGAACTGTAATAACCTCAAGAAATATTGGATATACTTACTGGCGTTTTTCACTTCCTTATCACCTATTTGTCTATTTTTATATTGCAAGATAAATATGGGTGTAATGGATGCATATAGATAGCGATCGATATATAGAGTTATTGTTGAGATATTCGTTGATAATATTATATAGATAAATCTAAATAATCGATAATTCAGTATCAGCCCATCCATAAGAAAGAAGAATAAATGAATACAAAAATTGGTTATAACGGGGAATCAAAACAAAGAAGATTTCATAAGATCAAGAAACACATTGAGATTATTTATAGACGCCTTTCTTTTTCATCCTCAAGAAATAGAATAGTAGCTATCAATAATCCAATATTAAATAGAGTCTTAGAATCCATAATGACTGTAAAGGATAATAATTATACGCCTGAAGACATTAAAGTATTTGAATATGTCGAGGATTATAGAAAAAGATTATTATCTGACAATACAGAAGTTACCTATGAAATATTCAATTCTTCTGCAACTCGTAAGATTAAGGATATATGCAGGATAGCTGCTTCTCCAAAAATATGGGGACAATTCTTATATTTAATTGCTAAGAACAATAGATCTAAGTCAGTGCTGGAAATAGGAACTAATGTTGGTATTTCTGGCTTGTATACCCTTTCTGGTATGAAGCATAATCATAGAGAATTTGAGTTTGTTACTATGGAAGGTTTAGGTCAACTTTGTGATCTTTCAAGGAATAAATTCGAAGAATTATTTGATAAGGAGAATTTCAAAATCATTAATGGACTATATGATGATACTTTCGAATCAGTTATAGGGGATGGTATGCAATATGATCTGCTATTCATTGATGGAAATCATCAGAAAGAACCAACGATACAGTATTTCTATGAACTGAAAAAATGTATCTCAGATCAGGCTATTTTCATTTTCGATGACATATATTATAACATAGGAATGAAAGAAGCATGGGACATTATTAAATACGACGAAAGTGTTAATTTTTCTATTGATATGTATAAATTAGGTATTGTCATTATTGATAAATCCGAAACGAAGAAGAATGTACCATTTGGAATACACATGACTTATTAATTGTTTGAATTAAATTATTCTACGAGATTAGCACACAATGTTATGCGTTAGTTATTTCGATCTAAATTTCATTTGTTTCGGCAACTTCAAATTCTAATATCTATGCTCGTTTCATTAGATTGTAATTCTCATCGAGTTAAGGAGATACTTAGTAATGAAATGTGAATCGAGCAGGCCTAAAGCAAAGTTATAATTACATAATTTGGTACACTTGATACCCCATAAGTACTAAATTTATGGGAAAATAGTTTAGGAATGTAGATCAAATGTCGATAACCCTCTCTATTAGAATCATTATGTCTAAGTGGATCCTTCGCTGATATAGCTCTCATTTTTTATTAAATTAATATCTAACTCCAAAAACTTTCCATTATAAAAAATTACATTTGTAAAGTCTTGAATACTAACAATATGAATTGGAATATGCTCAAAGGAAATTGGATTCACGGAGTTGCAATATTTGCTTTCTTATTATCAACATGCATCTTTTTCTATCCGCAATATCAAGGAAAGACTCTGCGTAAAGGAGATATCATGCAATGGGAAGGTATGAGGAAAGAAGTAAAAGATTTCAAAGAAGATACAGGTGAGTATTCCTTATGGACTGGAAGTATGTTTAGTGGGATGCCGACCTATTATATAAGTGCAAGCGATGGAGGTAATTTTATAAGTTATATCGCCAAAGCTTTGAAGCTAGGAATAAATGGTGAAGCAGGTCGATTTATGATAGGTTTGGTCAGTTTCTACATATTGATGCTGGTGCTCAGGGTCAATCCGGTTATAGGTATTTTCGGAGCTATTTTGTTTGCCTATTCTACTAATAATTTTGTCCTATTAGGAGCAGGACACTATACTAAGATATCTACCGTGTTATCTGCACCACTTCTCATAGCAGGTATTATATCGGTCTACAGGCGAAAACATCTGCACGGATTAGTATTATTTGGAATTGGCATGTCTATTAATCTAAAGAGTGATCATCCGCAGATGACATATTATTTAGGATTCGTCATGTTATTCTATGTCATTACTGTTTTTATTAATGCCATTAAGACAGGAACAATTCCTTCATTTATTAAGTCCTCATTGGTATTAGTTATCGGTCTATTATTAGCATTAGGGACATTCTCTTCTAAGTTATTACCGACGTTAGAGTATGCTGAAGATACAATGAGAGGTAAGCCCATATTAACCCAATCTAATGATCCATCCAGTAGCTCACAGGTAGAAGGTCTGGCGTGGGATTATGCAATGAGGTGGAGTAATGGATGGATTGATTTATTATCAAGTTTCATCCCTCAAGTAGTAGGAGGAAGTTCAGGAGAAAAAGTATCAGGAAATACAAATTTCGCTAAGGAATTACAAAAAAGAGGTCAGAATACCCGTAATGGTACCACAGCACCCATGTATTGGGGAGGCTTACCGAGTACGGCTGGTCCTGTATATTTTGGGGCCATCGTCTTTCTATTATTTTTCATAGGTGTTATAGCTGTTAAGGGAAATCTCAAATGGTGGATATTGTCTGGTGTTATATTTACTTTTTTAGTCTCACTGGGCAGCAATCTTGAGTTTTTTAATCGATTATTATTCGATTATTTTCCTGCCTTTAATAAGTTTAGAACTCCTAACTCAGTTCTTTCAGTGACGGCTATTATTATACCGATATTAGCGATGGTTACTTTACAAAAGTTATTATTCAGTAATGATTTAGATACAAAAAAGGTTCTATACTCTGGTCTCGGCTTATCAGCATTTTGCATTATTTTGGGCTTAATAGGTCCTTCATTTTTCGACTTTTCTGCGGCTTCAGATCCACAGTATGCTCAGTACGGTTTTGACATCGGAGGATTAGAAGATGATCGTGCAGGTATGATGAGAAGTAGCTGTATTAAGTCTGGTATATATATGCTGCTTACGATGGGGCTTATTTTCTTATTTAGTAAGTCTAAAATTAGCAGCATCATTGCAACCATTGCTATTTGTTTGTTAGCTACGGTCGATATCTTCATGGTCAATTTTAATTATATCTCTCATGATGATTATATCTCCAATAGAAAATTTGAAGCCAGTTATACCCCAAGAGAAGTAGATAAGCAGATACTAACCGATTCCGATATACATTATCGAGTATTAGATAATAGTATGGATACATACAATTCGACATTTACATCATACTTCCACAAGAGCATAGGGGGCTATCACGCCGCTAAGTTGCAGAGGTATAATGATATAATCCAGGAGCATATTGCAGTAGGAAATCTGAATGTCATAAATATGCTAAATACGAAGTACATCATATTCAAGCAATCTCAAGATGGTCCTGCTCAAGTACAACGTAATACAGCAGCATTAGGCAATGCCTGGTATGTCAATATTACTAAGATTGTCAATACGCCCGATGAAGAGATAGCGTCGCTCAAAGATTTTGACCCATTAGGAACTGCTATTGTACATAAAGAATTCGCTTCATATGTAGAAAATATACCTCAAGGTCAAAAGAATGGGAGTATAACATTGACATCATACGCTCCTAATGAACTGAAATATAACAGTTCTGGAAACTCAGATCAGTTGGCTGTTTTTTCTGAGGTATGGTATGGACCTGACAAGGGATGGAAAGCCTATATAGATGGAAAGGCAGTCGATCACATTAGAGTTAATTATGTCTTGAGAGCATTAAAAGTGCCTGCAGGAAATCATGAGATCGTATTTAGGTTTGCCCCTGATTCATACAAGACAGGAAGTACAATATCTTTAATAAGTTCAGTATTGCTCTTAGGCTTACTGATATTCTTCTTATTCCGGTTATTCACTAAAGGGTGGGATGATGCAGATATTTTATAATGATTATTTGTCCTATCTTTGATAACCATGCAGAGAGGTAGACAGATTTTAAGTCCGGAAAGGTTTAAGATAACTTTGCTGAGACTTGCTCATCAGATCATCGAGAATAACTCTTATGAGGATACTATTAATATAGTAGGTATACAAGAGAAGGGTGTTATCCTTGGCAAACGATTGATAGAAATCATATCGGCAAAGAGACCTAAGACTAAGATTAACTTTGGCAAGTTAGATATTACATTTTATCGGGATGACTTCAGATTGCGATCTACGCCGCTGACAGCTAATGCCACACAGATAGACTTTCCCATAGAATCTAAGAAAATCATTTTAATAGACGACGTACTATATACAGGACGTACGATACATGCTGCCATATCGGCACTGCAAGATTTCGGAAGGGTAGAGCAGATAGAACTTCTGACGATGGTAGATCGGAGATTTAATAGGCACTTACCTATTAAGTCAGATTACACAGGACTACAAGTCGATAGCTTAGATGATGCTTATGTAAATGTACAGTGGGAACACATAGATGGACAAGACAAAATACTAATCTACTCAGTAAATAAGACAGCTGATAAATGAGTGAAGGAAAGATAAGTACCAAGCATCTTCTGGGTATCAAATATATTACGCCCGCAGATATAGAGCTTATATTCGATACAGCACAAAAGTTCAAAGATGTCATCAATCGCCCCATCAAAAAAGTACCATCGCTTAGAGATATTACAATAGCCAATCTGTTTTTCGAAAATTCTACTCGGACTAAGTTATCATTTGAATTAGCGGAGAAAAGATTATCCGCTGACATCATTAATTTCTCATCCTCAAATAGCAGTGTCAAAAAAGGAGAAACCTTACTAGATACAGTCAATAATATACTGAGCATGAAAGTCGATATGGTTGTGATGCGTCACCCAGCACCAGGGGCACATTTCTTCTTATCAAAACATATAGATGCACAGATTATCAATGCCGGCGACGGCACTCATGAGCACCCCACGCAAGCACTATTAGATGCTTACTCGATGAAGGAAAAGTTAGGAACTCTAAGAGGAAAGAAGATCTGTATCTTTGGAGATATTCTACATTCCAGAGTCGCCTTGTCTAATATATACTGCCTCAAAAAATTAGGCGCAAAAGTAAGGGTCTGTGGACCGCCCACACTCATACCTAAGCACATCGGTTCACTAGGTGTAGATGTATCTTATAGTCTGGAAGAGAGCCTACAGTGGTGTGATATCGCTAATATCCTAAGGATACAACTGGAACGCCAAGATATTAGGTACATTCCTTCTCTAAGAGAATACAGCATGTACTACGGCATAACAAAAGAGAAATTAGATAGACTCGATAAGGAGATCCTAATTCTGCACCCTGGTCCGATCAATAGAGGCGTAGAAATATCAAGCGATGTCGCTGATTCTGATCATAGTGTTATCCTACAGCAAGTAGAGAATGGCGTTGCGATTAGAATGGCAGTTTTGTTTTTGCTGGCTAACTTGAGAGGGGATCGGGCTGCTTAGACGATTTTGCCATTCTTCTGACTTTCTACTCTAACTAATGGGCTAATAAAAATGTAAGTTCCTTAAAAAAGTAAATAATGAAAAATATAGTATTTCTATTTTTTGTTCTGTGTGTGCTTGGTGGTAATGCACAAGAATTTATTTTTAAAAAGAAATTTGATGCCTTTATTTTTAAGAGCCAAATAGGCAAACTCGATAAATCTATAAAGTTTTATGATGCCTTAGAATTTAAGGATGGATATTGCATAGTTGGAGATAGTAAGAATTATGGTGTCGTAGATTCATTAGGGAAGATCGTTGTTCCCATGGTTTATTCTGGTCTGAATTATTTTGTAGATAACGTATTTGTTACCAAAAATGATGATAGATACGGATTAGTTAATTCAAAAAATGAAGAGATATTTCCGACAATGGCAGAAGAAATAAAATTTAAATGGCTTAATAAATTCAGTATACCTCAATTTAATATTGATGGAGTCAATTATTTTTTAAATAGAAGTTTAGGTGAGATCCATAAACTAGAAACTCAAGATAGAATATTCTTTGGAGTTCGAAAGTATAATGTAATGTTTGATCCGAGTTGTGAGGCATTAGACAATGTATTTGATATGATGTTATGTGATAATAGCTTTGTAGAAGATAAATTAAACGTTGTATTGAATTTAGAACGTGATTTTCAAAAGTTGCTGATTCACTTCATTGTAACTTCAAATGGTGAAATAAGTGATATATTATACAATAGAAAAGTAGATATTATAGTCAGAGAGAAGATAGAGCAAGTACTACATAGTATTGTTGTCAAAAAAGTACAGATGGATAAAGGTGAGAATGTTTCATTTAGATCGTCTGTTGAAATTGGAGGTTAATTTTAAATTTCTATAAGTCATTACACAAGAAGTAGCTTAAATGAATTAGATATATTCAGAAGCAAGACTATGGCTCTCTGCGTAGTCTCGATGACTCGCGAGTGTTTCAGACCGTAGGTGCCACACCTATATAGCCCAAAAAACTAATTCTGGGTATAAATAGAAGTGGGAAAGCAATTTTGCGAAATATTTGACTAAAGTTATGATAAATTTGGAAGATGCATTATTCAGCTACAATCCAGATACCAGTCAATTATCTATTACAGAGCGGGATTATTTTATAATAAGTTCTGGAATGTAAATAGGTTTCAGTACCTCTGAACTATCCCATCATCCCTTTTAATTGTAAAAATAAAATGGACAACCCACATAATGTGGATCGTCCATCTTTTTAGATTGTAATAAATTAGTTTAGATAAGGTAGTTCTATTCCTTAACTGAGCTATTACCTATACCTAAGTGTTCTTTTATTAATTGTACCTCCGCTGATAATTCATTATTGATAGTTTCTAAGTCGCCTTTTTCAGCAGATAATGTTTCAACTAATTCAATCAATTGATTCACTTTATCGTTGAGTGCTTTTATAGATTCCACATATAGGTGGTCGTAGGTTCCATATGCCGTAGAAAGATATCCATTGGAATCAGTATTCACATTTTCAGGCCATACTTTTTGTATATCCTGAGCTACGAATCCATATTGATTTCCTTCAGGTCTTGTTATCCCAGTTTTATCATCATTCCACTCATAGCTTACGCCTTCCATCTCTATGAGTTTATCTAACATTTCTTGAGAATTTAGATAACTGATGTTTTTCTTAAGTCTTGAATCCGAATTCCCAAACCAATTTCCTGGAGATGCTTTGGATGCTTCACCGTTGACATTTAGAGTATAATCTAAAGTCGTCGTACCAGCCGTATTCCAGTTAATTCCAACTCTATCGCTACTAAAATCGCCGTAAACTAAAGGCGTATCAGAGCTAGAACTTTCAATATATAATCTATCAGAATTGACTTCAGCAGTACCCGCTTCTTTACCGATGAAGATATTATTAGACCCAGTAGAGGCTTTACCAGCTCTTTCACCGATGTATGTATTATTTGCTCCTGAAACATTGGCTTGTCCTGATTCGAATCCGAAGAAAGTATTTCCCGAGCCAGTTGTATTTACTTCACCTGATCTTGTTCCTATAAAGCTATTATTAGTTCCAGTGTTAGCTTTTCCTGACTCATATCCTATTGTCAGGAACTCATCTACACTATTTCTTTCGCCAGCATTTATACCAACGGCAATCATCTTGCCTGCCGTACTTGCTGCTCCAGAACCAGCACCTATTAATACATTTAAAGAACCTGTACTCCCATCTGTTCCAATTGCTACACTGTTACTTCCTGTTTGATTATTAAAACCAGCTGAAGTCCCAATAAAAATATTTCCACTTCCAGTTGTATTACTAAATCCAGAATTACTTCCTAAAAAGACATTCGATCCGCCAGCGGCGTTAAGCAATCCTGAATTATTTCCAAAAAAGCAGTTTCCTTGTCCAGTAGTATTATTTCCGCTTTGACGTCCAACAAAAGAATTTGAACTACCATTTGAATTCTTCCCAGCATTATATCCAATATATGTATTTGAGCCTCCCGTAGTATTAATACTACCTGCTTCTACTCCGAGGAATGTATTTTGAGTACCTGTCGTATTATCAGTCCCTGATTCGAAACCCAGAAAGGTATTACTTCCTCCAGTTGTATTATCCATGCCTGATCTTGTACCAATGAATGTATTAAAATCTCCGTTATTAAGCTTTCCTGAAAATAAGCCAATTGAGATAAATTCGTTTTTTTTATTTTCAAATGCAGCTTCGCCACCTATTGCAATTGCATTATTTCCAGTAGAATTGCGACCAGTATCAGGCCCAATGAATACAGAACCATTTGAAGAAGATGCATTACCAGAGCTATTACCAATAAATACATTAGCAACTCCATTGTTTTGTATTCCTGCAGCTACGCCAACAAAAATATTACTTTGGCCAGTTGTAGAGAGTGCACCAGCACCAGATCCAATAAAAGTATTTGATTCTCCATTATTATTCTGGCCGGTGGAGGCTCCGATATAAGTATTTGCAGCTCCAATAATATTATCTCTGCCAGATCTCCAACCTATCATAGTGTTGTTTCCCCCAGTTGTAATATTCAATCCGGAATCTTTACCTATGATTGTATTATGTATGCCTGTTGTGTTGTTTTGCCCAGCATCATGTCCTACAAAAACATTTTCAGAGCCTGTTGTATTATTTTTACCTGATCTCGTTCCTATAAAAGTATTTTGATCTCCATCATTCACCTTTCCAGCTTGATAACCCACTGCTACTACCTCATCTTTTAAGTTAGCCTTTCCTGCTTCATATCCAATTGATACATTTTTAGATCCAGTTGCATTATTCCTACCAGCGTCCAATCCTACAAAAACATTTTGACTACCAGTTGTATTATCAAGACCGCTGAAAGATCCTAAATAAGTATTTGCAGAACCTGTTGTGTTACTAATCCCTGTATTATAACCCATGAAAACATTATTACCACTAATGGTATTCTTACCAGCACTTACTCCAAAAAATGAATTACCAAATCCATTAGAAAGCGAGCCAGCAGCGTGACCCACAATGGTATTTTGTCCACCATTTGTGTAAAATTGTCCTGTTTGGAATCCAATAAATGTATTACGTTTCCCAGTTGTATTCTCTTCACCGCTCTCGAAACCCAAGAATGTGTTATCACTTCCTGTTGAGTTTTTAAATCCTGATCTTGTACCTAAGAAGGTGTTATAGTTGCCATTATTGACTTTTCCAGATTGATATCCAACTGATACAATATCACTTTTTCTATTGAAATATCCAGATTCATATCCGATAGCGACATTTCCAAAACCAAATGAAACCTTACCCGATAAATTTCCGACAAATGTATTGCGTCCGCCATTTGAATTTCCTGCACCACTTTGAAAACCTACATATGTATTATCACCCCATGTTGTATTCGCTGCACCACTTTCGAAACCTACAAATGTATTACGTCCTCCAGCTGTATTAGCTTCACCACTCCCAGAACCTAGAAATGTATTTTCATCTCCTCCAGCATTAAGAATACCTGAACTATTTCCAATGAATGTATTATTATCTCCATTATTAACTTTTCCAGATTCAAAACCTAGAAAAGTATTATCACCTCCAACAATAGTAGAAGATGGTGGCTCTATCATCAAATCCCCTGCACCGTTCCGCCTCAAAGTTAAATGCTCCACTCCCTCCAAATCAAAACGAATAATATCCTCATCAGCAGATTCTTCAACTTGTATCTTTGTATCTCCATCAGCATCCATTATTTGACTTATAAGATCATTACCTATTTCGTTCCAGTTCGTGCCATCATGATACCAGAATGTGTCTGTATTAATGTCATATACAGTGAGTCCTTTTACAGGATTAACGACAATCGTATGATCTACTACAGGTACTTGTATACCGTCAGGTCTTATCTCTGCCATGTCTACAGCTTGAGAGAATGCATGGGTCTGGACAGTGACTAAAGTAATCAGAATGACTGATACCTTAAATAAAGGCCAGAAGGACTTAATTGAAAAAATGGAAATGTTCATTAGTTATGATTTTAGTAAGTTAAATAATTATTAGCTAAGAAGATCAGATGACACGAATTACGTGCATCAAATTTTCTCAATAGATTTTTGCGATAAGTATGGATAGTAGAATGAGCGAGAAATAATTTTTCTCCTATCTCAAGGTTAGTGTATCCGTGAGCTACGTATTGCAATACTTGCTTCTCTCTGTTTGTTAGTAAGACTTTTAATTCTGGTTGATGCAGGGCATAAGATGACTTGTATGAATAGGGCATACTCAATTGGTTTTAATGATTGTCTAATGTGAAATAACAAAATGTGATACTGGTATAAAACCCCTCCACGAGGGGGTATAGCTATATCATACCAGCGCCTTGAGCTATTGCAAACAGCTCTTTAGAGTTTCTGCAACCTAATTTTTTGTAGAGTGATTTCTTGTGGTCTGTTACGGTATATTTGGAAATACCTATTTGCTCCGCAATGGCTTCTTCAGAATTACTTTCTAAGATAAGATCCAGTATTTCTTTCTGCCGATGCGTTAGCGTTTCTATTGTTGGACGGAATCGCATCTGATTGAGATGCTTGATAAAGTGTCCTAATGTATTAGGTGTGTTTAATAAGTTGGAAGGATCGATGGCTAAGCATACTGCTTTAGTTGGAGTTCCATTATCATCTACTTCTAATGTAGAAGTCGCATATACGATCCAGTTATAGTTATCATCTGTATGCTTCACTCTGTATACTCCTGCCCATGCGATGTCAGGCGTTTCCTTAAATTTCTCAACTGCTAAAGTCACAGACTCAGAGAAATCAGGATTAGCTAAAAGCTTGGCTGCGATATACTCACCTTGAGCTAATATCTCTTCTCGCTTAAGTCCAAGTACGTCCTGTAGAATTATACTATCGTTGACCCATTCTATTTTATATGGATCCAAATTAAGTGTGTAGACTGCGGCATTCATTTTCTGGAATAACTGCCGATAGAAATTTAATTCTGCTTTTTCGTTTGCAAACATATTGTAGGTTATTTTAAGCTTAATGACACTAACACCTAAAAGGTAACCCTTCGACTCTGGATCGCAGTCAGAATAACCCACATTAGCATTTAGGATGATAATAGAAATAGTACTTAATCTTATTTGAATTAGGGTAGATTAAATGCTATTAAAATGGAGTCACTGATCGTTTCCACTCATAAGATAGGGTAAATGCGGTAGTTATTTATACCTAATTGACGATCGGTAGGAATTCTGGATAAACGGTCAATTTATCACATGTTCCGGTTCTGCAATTATCTGTTTGGATATGATTAACTACAAAAAGATGCTTAGAGTATTTTAGCTACAAAATGCTATGTGTAAGATGCAATTCAAGTTTTTCAGCTTATGAGTATGTATCTACAGGAACTCATTTCTTACAATAAATTATGTTGATCAAAAACTGATGAGAAACATATTACCCAATTCATTTTCTGCAATTATCCACCATTTGGCTATAGTTTACATTGATTCAGCATTAAAAAATGCTTAAATCATCACTTCTCATTTACTTTTTCATGATTTTTGTAGTTGTACATTTGGATATAATATAAGAGATAATGAAAAACTTCTTTCTACTGGCTGTAAGCATAATATTTTCTATGCCATTATTAGCGCAGCATCACATAGAGTTTGATATACAAAATTATGATCAGGATACAGTTGTCATCGGGCATTACATGATCGATAAGCAGCTGGTACATGACACTTTGTATAAAAATGACCAAGGCGGTTTCCTAATGCAAGGAGAGGAAAATCTACAATCGGGTGTGTATATGCTTCTGACAGTGCCTAAGAGAGAATTTATACAATTCATAGTCAGTGAGAAGGAGCAGAATTACAGTTTGAGTTTTGATGCTACAGATTTATCTCAGTTGTCATTCGAAAATGCACCAGATAATGAGCAGCTTAATGCCTATGTAAGCTTCCTCAAAGAAGTAAGACCAGCAGCAGATATCCTAAGAGATACAATCAAGAAACTTAGAGAGTCAGATAAGGATATCACTGAATTCCAAGAGAAGCTTAATGATATAGATAAGAAAGTGAATGATTACCAGAATAAAGTATTCACGGAGAATCCAGACTACATCAGTTCGCAGATGCTTAGGGCTAACAAAGAGATTATAGTCCCAGATTTTGCAGACGAAAAAGATGCCAGCACCAAAAGGTATTTATACTATAAAGAACACTACTTTGATAATATAGAATTAGGAAATCCTGAGATTCTTAGGACTCCATTTTTACATCAGAAGATAGATTATTATCTCACTAAGTTGACACCTAATCATCCCGACAGTCTTGTGATTGCATTAGATAGAATCTTGGAGAAAATGGAGCCTGCGAAGGAGACATATAAGTATTACCTAAGTCACTACCTTAACCTATATGCTGCATCTAAGGTAGTCGGATACGATGCGATATATGTGCACCTTGTAGACAAGTATTATGCTCAGGGAAAGACGCCGTGGGTAGAAGAAGATAACCTACTTAAGATTGTAGATAGAGCCAATAAGATACGACCGACTCTAATAGGTAAGATAGGAGCAGATCTGACAGTATATGGAGAGGATAATTCCGAGATTACAATCAGTGAGTTAGACTATGAGTATTTGATATTAATGTTTTGGGCTCCTGATTGTGGGCATTGTAAGAAGTCCATGCCAGCTTTTGTAGAGTTTAATGATAAGTGGGCTGAGAAGGGTGTTAAGACATTAGCCATCTGTACTAAGCATCAAGATAAGACAGCTTCTTGCTGGGAGTCTATAGAAGAAAAAAATATGTCAGGATTTATCAATGCGGTAGATCAATACCACAGGTCTAAATTTAAGGTCAAGTATAACGTGACTACAACGCCTAAATTATTTGTCTTAGATAAGAATAGAGAGATCATCATCAAGAATATTGCTTCTGAACAATTAGATGAGGTGATGGAAGAGATTGTCAAAATGAAGAAAGCAGAGGATGCTGTGAAGGAGTGATACACACTTTCCTTTCTTCATCTTGAAGGCAGAGAGAGATCTCTTAATAAAGAGTGGCTAATGTTTTGATTTGTGGAGTGCAGGCTAATAGATGTCTCCCTTCTATCGACATGAAAATGAAGGGTCACGCTCTATCACCTATACTGACTAAGTGTATCTCTCATACGCTTCAGTGCTTCTTCGAGTATCTCATTAGATGCTGCATAAGATATTCTCAGTGAGCTGGGATCTCCGAATGCCTCACCTGTAACGACTGCTACATTAGCCTCCATTAATAATATATCTACGATATCATTCACACTATTAATGATACGCTTGCCATTGCTCTTGCCAAATAATCCTGTCACATTAGGAAAAAAGTAAAATGCACCTTGTGGATCGTTACTTCTAAAACCATCAATGTTATCCAATCCTGCTTTCACTAACTGCTTTCTTTCGATATATTTTTCCTTCATGTACGATTGCTTAGCAGGATCCTCTGCTAACGCAATGGCTGCCGCTTTCTGACTGAATGCACAAGTACCTGAAGTAAACTGCCCCTGTACAGTTCCACATGCTGCTGCTATCCATTCTGGAGCACCCATGTAACCGATACGCCATCCCGTCATAGCGAAGCCCTTAGACATCCCATTGACAGTGATGGTTCTTTCTTTCATACCATCATAAGTTGCAATACTTGGATTCTTCGCAGTGAAATTAATGTACTCATATATCTCATCTGCTAATACGTATAGATCTTTGTAATTAGA
>Ga0209831_1001478_pt1 | contig 21437 bp, 17 predicted proteins | sample Maine_Asex4_meta_FD_187451 | JGI IMG/M metagenome (GOLD analysis project Ga0209831, IMG submission 187451) | Marine algal microbial communities from Maine, USA - Maine_Asex4_metaG (SPAdes) (version 2) | ecosystem: Host-associated > Algae > Red algae > Unclassified | place: Maine, USA | collected... | reverse complement strand
CTGTGCGTGGCGTGGGTCTCGAACATGAGATTGCGACTTCCGCCTTCGGCATTGAAGTCAGCCGCGACCGCCAGCGCTTCGACGAGCGTGGACTTTCCGCTGCCGTTGTCGCCGACCAGAATCGTGGTCTGGGAGAGCTCGATGTCGGGTAGCGCCCGCACGGCCGCCAATGAGTGCGGATACCCCGACGAGTCGACCTCGGACCGCACCCGAGCGCCCGCCAGGTACGTCATGAGGTCCTGGCAGGGTGCGGAAAAACATATGCCGGCGCCAGAACGACCATACATCCGACCACGCTGCGTCGAACTTTCCGGCCATTCCGATCCAAGGAGTGCCCGCAAACCTCTCCTAGCCTGGTCGGCGCCTGGCCGCTCTGGCATTCACCGGCATTTCTCGGCACCCCGCTAGACAACAGGCTGGTAGTTCGCCAAGACGTCGTTGCCGGACATGATCGATGGCATGAGTCCGAGTTGAGCGGGCACGAGCTGTTCGATGAAGAACGTTGCTGTCACGATTTTCTGCGACAAGAACTCGGCTCGGTCGCCGCTGGCACCGCCGGCGAGTTCGTCTTGAGCAACCGCTGCACCCTTGGCGACCAGGCCGCCGGCGACCACAGTCGACAGCAGTCGCAGGTAGGGCGTAGCGCCCGCCAATGCGGCGTCACCGCGATTGGTGAGTAGCCATGCGCTGGACTCGCGGCATGCCGAGACACCTTCGACGAGTGGCTTGGTCAGCGACGCCAGGTCGCCGCCGAGCGCTTCGGCGTAGGCCTGGGTCTGGTCGAGTAGTTCGCCAACCGCAGCGCCGTCGCGAATCGGGAGCTTGCGACCGATCAGGTCGATGGCCTGGATGCCGTTGGTGCCTTCGTAGATGCCGCCGATGCGGATGTCTCGGTAGTGCTGGGCGGCGCCGGTCTCCTCGACGAAGCCCATGCCACCGTGAACTTGCACACCCAGCGAGGTGAGTTCGTTGCCCAGGTCGGTGCACCAGGCTTTGGAGAGTGGTGTGAGCACTTCGGCGAGTTCCTGACCCGCAGCCCGCACCTCGGCGTCGCTGGCGTGCTGGGCTTCGTCCATTGCCTTGGCATTGAGGTAGCACAATGCCCGCATGGCCTCGATATAGGACTTCATGGTGATGAGCATGCGACGCACGTCGGGATGCTCCACGATGGGTGCAGCTTCGCCCTTGGCCAAGTCCGGGCGCCCGCCCTGAGTGCGGTCGAATGAATACTGCACTGCCTGCTGATAGGAGCGTTCGGCAACGGCCAGGCCCTCGAGCCCGACCGACAGGCGGGCGCTGTTCATCATGGTGAACATGGAGCGCATGCCCGTCTGCTCTTCGCCGATGAGATAGCCCGTGGCGCCTTCAAATGCCATGACCGCAGTGGGGCTGGCGTGTATGCCCAGCTTGTGTTCCAGCGACACACACTCGAGTGTGTTGCGTTCGCCGAGCGTGCCGTCCTCGTTGAGCAGAAACTTGGGCACGATGAATACGGAGATGCCCTTGGTGCCCGGGGGAGCGTCGCCGGTGCGGGCGAGCACCAAGTGCACGATGTTGTCGGCAACGTCGTGTTCGCCCCAGGTAATGAAGATCTTCTGGCCGGTGATGGCGTAGCTGCCGTCGTCGTTGCGTACGGCCTTGGTGGTGAGCGCACCCACATCGCTGCCGGCCTGGGGCTCGGTCAGGTTCATGGTGCCGGTCCACTCACCGCTGACCATCTTGGGGACCCACGTGAGCTTCTGCTCCTCGCTGGCATGTTCGGCCAGCAGGTGAACTGCGCCCTGGGTGAGTAACGGGCACAGCGAGAAGGCCATGTTGGCCGACGTCAACATCTCCTGAATAGCCAGGCCGATCACGGTGGGGAAGCCACCACCGCCGAACTCGGGATCGAAGGAGATGGCACCCCAGCCGGCTTCGACGAGCTTGTTGTAGGCATCGGGGATGCCGTCGGGAGTGGTCACCGATCCGTCGTCGTTCCTGCGGCTGCCCTGGACATCGCCGATGCGATTGGTGGGGGCTACGACCTCGCTGAAGAATCGACCGGCTTCGTCGAGAATGCCGGCAATGTCGGCCATGTCGACATGGCTGAAAGCTTCGTGGTCCTGCAGCTCGCCCACATCGACAACGTGCTGAAGTACAAAGTCCATGTCTTGCACGGGGGCTCGATAGTCACTCATGCGCACAGCTTAGGCAATAACGACGATTATTGGAAGGTTGAACGAGCCCGGTAGGGGAACGAGTGGCCGAATGCACTGCATTATCAGCGCCGGATCACCAGCCCGACGTGCCGGGTTCACCCTTGAAAGGGCCGACGACTTCGTTGGTGATCCAGCCGCCGTAGAACCCTCCAGCCTGGGGACGCACCGCTTCGCCGTCGACCAGACACTCGATTGCGCCCGGGTAGAACGAGGTGTACCCGGCGTACTGCGCGAACTCGGGATACGGCGACGCATAGCGCCAGCCGATCGGCGAGTCGTTCGCCGAAAGCGCCACGTACTCGGCCTGACCCTTCCACTCGCAGTGCGAGCTACCCGGCACTGCGACCAGTACACCCTCGGCAATGGACGTTGGCGGCACGTAGAACGACGGGGGATGCGAAGTCTCGAGCACGCGGATTGCTTCGGTTGTCGAAGCGATGATCAGGTCGAGGTTGCGAACGACGACCTGTCTGGTATCGGCCACCACCGCCGGCGGACGGGGATAGTCCCAGACCGACTCCTGACCCGGTGCAGGCTCATGGGCAAAGTCGGGGCGCTCGTGGCCCGTGCGAGTCCACTGATCGCGAGCCTTCTGAAGCCAACTCGGGATGGCGGAATGGTTGGGAGAGTTCATGACGTCCTTCGCAGCGCTCTTGGAAATCTACACGCGCAAATGCCCGACCGAGAGACCGGGGGGAGGTCGGCGGCCGGGCATTTGTTTGATGCCACCCGCCCCGGGGGAAAGGGCAGGTGAGTTCTGTTGTGGCCTGGGTGTCAGGCGGCAGTGATACGGCGCACTGCGCCACTTGCGATTTGCTTCTCGAGTCGAGGACAGTGAGCCAGCAGCGACGTGAAGTCGCGAGGCGACAGGGCGTACACGGTGGCGTCGGTGTCGGCGACCACGGTGGCCGTGCGCGGTTCGCCGGTCAGCAGGGCGATCTCGCCGATGACTTCGCCAGCCTTGATGGTGGCGATCTTCTCGCCGTGGCGGATGACCGAGGCAGTTCCCTCGACCATGACCAGCGCCTGCTGGCCAAGTGTGCCCTCGATCGTCAGATTGGTGCCTGCATCGACCTGAATGGGTGTGCCAAATCGTGACAGTTGCACGAGCTCGTGCTCGTTGAAGTTGGCCTTCAGTGCGTCGATCACTCGCTTGGGCATGAACTTGTGGGGGGTGTTCTTTGACCAGAACATGGTCGGTTTCCTTCGCTAGGCGTACTCTCACGATACGGCCGAGATGCTTCAATATTTAACGAATGTGACACCTGCTACGGTGCCCGATGTCACGGCCGATTCAGGGAATAGTCCCGCTGATTTCGGTCGACGGTTGTAGTGTTCGGCGGTGACTCTCGGCGTATACCTGGCGGTCTTCGTCGTGGTCGCCGTGGCGAGCACCGTGCAGTCGTCGGTGGGGATGGGCCAGGGCCTGATCTCGGCGCCGCTACTGCGTTTGCTCGAACCGGATCTGTTGCCGGGACCCATCGTGCTGGCCGGACTGCTGACCAGCACCGTCGTTGCTATGCGCAACAGTAACTTCGGCGACGTGCGAGAGGTGACGCCGGCGGTATTTGGCCGTGTTGGCGGAGCTGCGGTTGCAGTTGCGCTGCTGGCGGTGTTGTCGGAACGCGGACTCACGATCGCCATCGGCATCATGGTGCTTCTACTGGTTGCCGCCCGGCTCGCCGGTTTGCGGATTGCGCGGCGACCTGGCACGTTGGCGAGCACCGGGTTCGTCTCGGGCATCAGCGGCACGATTGCGGCTCTCGGCGGCGCTCCCATGGGGTTGCTGTACGAACAACATGCGCGAGCCCGGGACTTTCGTGGACCTATGGGAGCCTTTGGGCTGATCGGAGGCGTCATAAGTGTGGGGCTGTTGATCATCGCCGGTCAGATCGACGCACGTGCATGGTCGCTTGGCCTGGCGCTCATCCCGCCGCTCATGATTGGTTGGATCCTGGCCCGCTGGGTCACACCGATTGTCGACCGCGGCCTGCTGAGTCCGCTGGTGCTGATCGTGTCGAGCGCATCAGCGGCGGTGTTGCTAGGGAGCCAGGTGTTCTGATGTCAAATTTCCACGAACACGAGCTCGAGCTGTCGGGCACGGGCATCGAGCTACGTACCGCACATGCGAGCGATCACGATCTCATTCGGCGCACGGTGGCGCTGGCCGCGCATTGGCGAGACCAGCAGGTGCCGCACGAGCTGTCACCAGATGTCGACAAGTACTTTGCCAACTGGGGCCGGACGGGTGATGTCGGCGTGTTGGCGTTCGCGGGTATCGAATTCGTGGGTGGCGCCCATGTGAGACGGTTCGAACGTGCCCACGGCGCCTATGGCTATGTCGACGATGACATTCCCGAGCTGACCATCGGTGTCGAGGCAGGTTTCCGCCGACGAGGCATCGCCGTGGTCTTGCTGGCTGCGCTCAAAGCCAAGGTCATCGAAGCAGATATGCATGGCATCAGCCTGAGCGTCGAACCCGACAATGGCGCTCGCCACCTGTACGCCAAGATGGGTTTCGACCTGATCGAAGACCGCGGGAACGATCTGCTCATGCTCTGGCGTCGTTAAGCGCAGCTGGCTGGTTACATGCCCAGCGAGTCCTTCAGGAATGCCACCTGCAGCTTGAGCAGGTTTTCGGCGACTGACTCCTGCGGGGTCATATGGCTGACTCCCGAAAGCGGCAACACCTGATGTGGTCGCCCGGCTTCGAGTAGCGCACGCGACAGCTTGAACGTGTGGGCGGATACGACATTGTCGTCGGCCAGACCGTGAATCAACATGAGAGGGCGTTCGAGCTGACCGGCCAGCGGGGTCAGATCGGTGCGTTCGTAGGCGGCGGCATCGGGCCCGGGGTGCCCGAGATAGCGCTCGGTGTAGTGCGTGTCGTAGAGCCGCCAGTCGGTAACCGGCGCGCCGGCCACCCCCGCATGAAACACGTCGGGTCGCTTCATGACCGCCAAGGCGGCCAGATAGCCGCCGAAGCTCCAGCCACGAATGGCGACGCGTGTCAGATCCATCAGCCCTTCGTATTGCCGAGCGAGCGCATGTAACGCAGCCACCTGATCATCGAGCACCGGATCTGCCATGTTGCCCAGAACTTCTTGCTCGAATCTGGGACCTCGGGCGGGAGTGCCCGAGCCGTCGGTCACGATGACCACGAATCCCTGATCGGCGAACCACTGACTGGCTGCGAATGCCGACCTTGCCCTTTGCACTCGCAGCGCATGCGGGCCGCCATAGGGATCGAGCAGGACCGGCAGTAGGCCACCATCGTGGTTGGCGGGTGTGATCACTGCAGAGTTCAGCGCTCGATCGGTGCTGACGTGAAAGTTCACATCGAAGTCGAGTTCGGGGCGCTCGGCGAACGACTCGATCTCGAACGATGTGCCGCCGTGGAACACGGTGCTGGTGCTGCGGGTGTCGAGCATGGTCGACGACGTGAGGACACGAGTGCCCCCGCTGGCGACGGCACGATGAATACCGGGTGTCACGCTCAGCGCGGTTGTGGCGCTTCCATCGAGCGCGATCTCATGGACATGTAGCTCGGTGGCATCGGTGGTCGCACCCACGATCACATGAGTCTTCGACACCGACACGATCGACCGGATCTGCAACCCTGGCGGGGACACCGCGGCGCCATCGACGTAGAGACGACGGGTGTCCGCTTCGTGGTCATCAGCAACGGTGACGAGTCGATCACCGAACCGACGGGGCGCTCCCGATACGAGCTCGGACCAACCCGGATCGGTGTGACGGTGCAGCTCGCTGACTGCACCGTTGTCGGCGTCGACGGTCACGATGGCGGTGGTCTTCTGGTCCCTCGGCTGCACCGTGAGCGCGATGCCGTTGCGCTTGGTCCACTCGGCTCGGGCAAAATACTCGAACTCGTCGCCCGCCCAGTCGACCTCGACTCGCCTGCCGTCGAGCCCGACGATGAAGAGGTCAACGGTGGCGTTGGTGGTTCCGGCAGCGGGGTAGGGCAGCGACCGCGGGGCGATCGACGCGTCAACAGGTTCGGAGATGTGCCACTGATCGACCTGGCTGGTGTCCACCCGAGCGGTGAGCAAGCGATCGCTGTCCGGACCCCACCAGAAGCCCCGACCGCGACCCATTTCCTCTGCAGCAACGAACTCCGCCGCACCCCAGCTGATCGACGGGTCCGGTTCGGTCTCGCCGACCACGAGACGATCGCCGTCGGGGCCGGTGACACGCAGTTGGCCCGCGGCGTGATAGGCCACCAGCTGTCCGTTCGGGGAGATGCGAGGATCGAACGCGCCACCGACGGTGTCGAGTTCGACCGTTTCACCGGTGTCGATGGCGGTCTTGTAGAGAGCGCCATTGAGAGCGAAGACCACGATGCCGTGATCGGAATGCGTGGTGAAGGTCACGATGCCGCCGCCGGCTTCCCGGGCTCGCTCGCGCCGTGCCTTTTCCGCAGCCGTCAGCTCGACGTCGCCCGGCCCCAGCAGCTCGACCGGGTCCACCAACAGGCGAGGCTGCTGCTCGGGCAAATCGATGACCCACAGCCGATTGACCGGATCGTCCCCCGCCGTCGACCGGGCAAAGAGAATGCGCTGCCCATCACGACTCACGCTGAACGTACGAGGCGCCCCCAAGGTAAAGCGTTGAGTAACTGCATTGCGACGGGGATAACTCATATCCCGCCAACTTACTGCGCTCGATTCTTGACACCCCATGGGTATCGAGAATTAGACGCGGCGCCAGATGGGGCCGTTGGCGGTGTCTTCGACCTCGATGCCGCGCGCGGCGAGTACGTCGCGGATGCGGTCCGACTCGGCGAAGTCCTTGGCGTCACGGGCGGCCTGACGTTGCGCAACGAAGTCGTCGATCTCGGCGTCGTCGTCGCCACCGGTGGCTGCTCCGGTGATCAGCCCCAGCACGCCAGTGAGCTCGTCGATCGTGGCGGCGATTTCCGACGCTGCGACCAAATCATCGTTGTCGACGGCGGTGTGACCGGCGCGAATGAGTTCGAAGATGGTGGCGACCGCAGCGGGGGCGCCGAAATCGTGTTCCATTGACTGGGTGAATGCTGCGACCTCGGCGTGGCGCAACGGTGCGCCGGCATCGAGGTCGAGCACGCTGGTGCGGCGCTTGAACGCGTCGAGGCGATCCAGAGCCGCGGTGGCGCCTTCCATGGCTTCGTCACCAAGCTCCATGACCTTGCGGTAGTGGGTCTGCAACATGGCCAGGCGCAAGGCACGCGGGTCCCACATGTCGAGGACGTCGCCGAGCGTCTTGAAGTTGTTCAGCGATTTGGACATCTTCTCACCACCGATGTTCAACATCGCCGAATGGATCCACCCCCGAGCGAAGGGATGCCCGGCTGCTTCGGACTCGGAGCGTTCGTTCTCGTGATGGGGGAACGCCAGGTCGGTACCGCCGCCATGCAGGTCAAAGCCATCGCCCAGGATGTCGAGTGCCATGGCGACACATTCGATATGCCAACCGGGTCGGCCGTCGCCCCACGGTGACGGCCAGGTGGGTTCGCCCGGCTTGGCTGCCTTCCACAGTGCGAAGTCGAGGGGGTCGTTCTTGCGTTCGTCGACCTCGACGCGCTGCCCGGCCCCTTCCCGTAAGTCCTCGGCCGAACGGTGCACGAGCTTGCCGTAGTCGTCCTCGAAGCTGGCGACGTCGAAGTAGACACCTTGACCATCGATCACATACGCGTGATCACGGTCGATCAGTTGCTGGATGACGTCGAGCATCTCGTCGACGTACTCGGTGGCGTGCGGGCGATGTTCGGGGTGCTGAATGTTCAGCCGGTCCATCTGATCGATGTAGGCCTTGGTATAGGTCTCGGCGATGGCCGTCTCTGTCGTGTCCTCTGCGGCGGCGCGCTGGATGATCTTGTCGTCGATGTCGGTGATGTTGGCGACCATCGTTACTTCGAACCCACGCCAACGAAGAAAGCGGGCAATCACGTCGTAGGTCAGCGCGGTGCGAGCATGGCCGAGATGGGGCACGTCGTACACGGTCGGTCCACAGGCATAGATCGACACCTTGCCCGGTTCGCGTGGGACGAACTCGACCATTTCGTTGGTAAGGGTGTCGAAGTACTGCATGGCCAGAAAGGTTAGATGCCGCGCACCATCGCCAGGCGATCATTTCGCCGATGTGGCCGAGCCGTCGAGGTGGCACGACAAGCTCGAGTAGCACTGCGAGCGTCGAGCACCGTGCCCCACTATCGTCTCTGGCTTGTCCTCACCAGCACAGAATCGGTTCAACCGGCTGTACGGCGAGTTGTGGGCCGACTTGCGCGGCTATCTCCGGCGTCGGTGCACCACTGATGCTGACGCGGATGATCTCTTGGCAGAAACCTTCACGATCGTGTGGCGGCGAATCGCCGACGTGCCCGCTGGTCAAGATGCCCGGCCATGGATCTTCGGCATCGCCCGCAACCTCATTCGCGAGTATCACCGGGGAAGAGATCGCCGCCAACAGATCACCGACCGTCTGCTGTCGGAGCTGGTGACACGCCCGGCGGCAAAATCGGGACCTCGCAAAGAGCTGGACGATCTGGCCGTGACGATTCAAGCGTTGGGCCTGCTGAACGAAGCCGACCGCGAGCTTATTCAGCTCGTTGCCTGGGAGGGACTCAGTCATGCTGATTGCGGCGTGATACTGCAGTGTTCCACCAATGCCGTGGGCATCCGGCTTCATCGAGCACGAGCTCGACTACAGGAGAAAATTGGCGAAATGACGGGGGAGTTGACGTGAAAAGGGCCGACGAATTGAGCCAGTTCAAAGAAAATCCGGAAAAAGGTGAAAGGTTGATCCCGCTGCGCCCATGTGTGGGGTGTATCCGGCGTTCGACAAAGGGAGGTGCACGATGAAAGAGCAGGATCCACTCGATCTGCTGGCACAGCACCGCCCCTTCGACGAACTCCGCGATGAAACATCAGACGACGCCAAAGCAGCGATGCTTGAGGAGATAACGATGAGAATCGCAACCGCACCAACCAGCACCAACCCCGCCGAGAACCATGAAAACGGTGAAAACGGTGATCAGACGCCCTTCGATGGTGACGCCGTCGACCTCGCTACCGGTCAGCCGAGGCCATCACGTCAGGCCAAAGGCCGCTTCCGCCCGATGAGCACGATGCCGCAGACCGAGCGGGAACGGCGACACGATCGGCGCTCTCGGAACCGTCGTTGGGGCGCCGTTGGTCTCGTCCTGACCTTGATTTTCACCATCGCCGCCATCGTCATTCCCAACCCGAACACCGATGCGGCCTACGCCGCCCAGACGTTGAGCGAGACGGTTATGGCCACTTCGGGTCAGGTCGAAGCGGTCCAGACCCATAATGTCGACGGTCAGGAGCCGATCGTGTCCACCACCTCGTTCACTTTCGACGGAGCCGACGCCATGCTGAAAACCGAAAACGGTGACGTGGGCTCGGATCGAGACGCTGTGATCGCAAACGGCAGTGGGTATCTCACCTTGGTCGGTGGCGTATACGACGGCCGCTTCGTCGCATCGGAGATCTTTGACCGAGAGCGGGTTCTCGGATCCTACGCCGGCAATCTCGGCACGCTGGACTCGCTCGGCGTGCTGTTCGAAATCGGCGAAGACGTGAGCCGTTCCACCCTGGCCGACGGTACCGAGATGGTGACCATGAACATCCGGGTCGACGCCGCTCCCGGGCAAGAGTTCGACTACTTCGACGCCTTCAGGGACCTGCCCGCAGGGATCAGCGTCGCTCCCGAGGGAAACTTTGATCTGAGCTTCAGCATCATGATCAGAGGTGAGCTGATCGACGTGGTGAGCTACACCGCAGCGGGCACTCGCTTTGCGCCCGAGCTCGGCAGAGAGGTCGAATTCACCACAACGGGATCCGTCCAGTTCTCAGGCATCAACCAGCCTCAACAGATCGTCGCGCCGACCAACACCGCCGAGGCGCCCGAGTTCGACGAATGGGTGTTGCTCAGCGATCCTGCGCGAACTGCCTATGGCAACTTCTTCCTTGCCGACACCCAGTTTGCTGGACTCTGCCAGGACTTCGACCGCACCTGGACCGACCTGCTGCGTCCACTTTCGCCCGAGGGAAAGCAGAACTTTGAGGGGCTCAGCAGCTGCTTCATCGAAGCGGGGGAACGAGCCATTGCATCCAGCATTGGGGCGATGCTCGAGGGCACCGGCTGAGAGCCGCCTGGAGAACTCACGGGCGCAGTTGTCGTCGTGATGGAACCAGGTTGTCTGGTTCCATCACGACCTCGATGACTATCCTGCGCGTAACCGGCCCTTCAAGGACTCCCATGACCACCGAAGCTTGGTTCACCGACCACCCGCCGAGCGAGCGGTGGCCTCATTACACCCGCGCCAATGCGGGCGAGGTGCTTCCGACGCCGGCGACTCCGCTTGGTCAGACCTTTGCGTTCGACAACGGCATTCTGGTGGGATTCCAACAAGGGTCGGTGCGTACCGGTTTCTATGAGTTGAGTGAATACCGAGATGACCCGCCCGAGATGTGCGGCTTCTTCGGCGGCTACTTCTACATCAACCTGGCCAACGTTCGTATGCAGGCGGTGCGCAACCCGGCGGTCACGGTCGATCAGCTCGACCTGGCCTTCTTCGGCGACCATCCCGACGTGCCGCCGTATACGCCGCATCCCGACGACGAGAAACCTCACCTGCAACCCATTGCCGACGCCCACATGGAGTTCGTGTTGAGTGCGAACGAGTGGCCGCAGCTCATGACCGACAAGCAAGCCGTGGCCGACTTGCGGGCGCATCGCCCAGACCTCGCCGAGCTGTCCGATCAGGAACTGGTCGACAGGGCGATGCGCATCTTGCCCACCATGGTCGAGCTGGGTGACCGCCACCTGATCGCATCGAGCTCTTCGGGAATTGCACCCGGCATGCTCGCGGCGGTGGCCGAGGCGGTCGGCGACTCGACGATCCCCATGCGGTTGCTCGCTGGTCTGGGCGACGTCGACTCGGCGGCGCCGTTGTATGCGATCTGGGACATGTCTCGCCATATCAAGGCCTCGGCGGCGCTGACCGAGGCGTTCGATGCTGGCATCGACGGCCTGATCGGTCGACTCGCGGCTTCGGACTCCAGCGATTGCGCCGATTTTTTGGCGCAGTTCGTTGGCTTTCTGGCCGAGTTCGGTTCTCGTGGCCCCAATGAATGGGAACTCAGCGCCGAGACATGGGAGACCGACCCCACGATCGCTCTGGCCGCGATCGAACGAGTGCGCTTTCAAACCAATAGTGAGGGACCGCGCCAGCGGGCCGCCACGTTGGCCTCCGAGCGAGAAGCGCTGGTTGTCGAGGTGCGCGAGAAGCTGGTGGAACTCGGCGACGACACGCTGTCCGGCATGTACGAAGGCGCTTTGGTAGGCGGCAACATGATGGTGTTCCGCGAGCGCGGCAAGACCAACGTGATCAAGGCGCTGCACGAAGCTCGCATGACCTTCCGCGAACTCGGTCACCGCCACGAAAGCGCTGGCACGCTCCAAGATGCCAGCCACATATTCATGCTCACCGTCGACGAGATGCAGTCGTTCATCGATGCTCCGGGCGAATGGATTGAAAAGCTGGCCGAACGCCAGGCGGGCTGGAAAGTGCTGTGGGAGCTCGAGCCACCGTTCTTCATCAAAGACGGCCACGTGCCGCCGATACGCACCTGGTCCCGCAAGGGCGAGTCGACTGCCGTAACGGCTGCTGTAGGAGAGGTGATCGAGGGCGTGCCCGGGTCACCCGGCGTGATCGAAGGAATTGCCAGGATTGTGAACGACCCCACCGATCCCGGTGACCTCGGCCCCGGCGACATCATGGTGGCGCCGTTGACCGACCCGGCCTGGACGCCATTGTTCATGGCTGCAGAGGGTGTGGTGGTCAACGTGGGTGGTCAGATCAGTCACGCCATCATCGTGAGTCGTGAGCTGGGCCTGCCATGCGTGGTGTCGGCGACCGACGCCACCGAGCGCATCCCCGACGGTGCCACGATTCGAGTCGATGGCAGCTCGGGCGAAGTCACCATCATCGCGCTGCCGTAGCAATTCCGCTGGCGAATCTCGCAGCAAGTTCTAGGCGTTGGTCAACGCGGTTGCGTCGGCCGGGGTCTCTGCGCTGGGGCGCGATACGCAGTTGCTCGGCGACCAGGCCGAGCAACAGGATCCCTTCGATGATCAGCAGCAAAATGGCGCCGTCGAGGGAACTGCCAACCAGGGTAAGCAGCGCGATTGCGGCCAGCGCCGCCACGCGTTCGACGGCGAACATGCGCAAGGCCAGGAACGCCGCGATGGCGGTACCGCCGAAGGACAGCGTGATGCCAACGATGAACATGACGAGGAACTGAGCCCCGTAGCGCACAATGGATCAGAACTCGCTGCGAGTGTCCTCGGTCCGTTCAGGAGCAGGCAACCCGCGCATCGGCGCACCTTAGCGATATGCAGCCGGCCGGCACTAGGTTTGAAGGCGTGAGCGTTGACTATGACTTCGATCTTGGTTCACACACCAGGACCATCTTCACCGAGTCGGCCGAGGCCCAGATCTGGTTCGACCGTGCGCTGAACTGGTCCTACGCTTTTTCGCGCGAAGAAGCCCACCGTTGCTTTGAGAAGGTCGTGGAGCTCGATCCCACCTGTGCCATTGGCTACTGGGGTATGGCGTACTCGATGGGCCCGTATTACAACGGGCCTTGGGATCGCATGCCGGTCGCGCAGCGCATTCATGTGAACAAGCAGGTCTACGGCTTCATCACCGCAGCGCAAGAACATGTCGGCGGCGCATCTGCGGCAGAACAGGCGTTGATCGATGCCTATGCCGTCCGTTGCCCGCAGCCCGCCAACGACAGCCTGGATGTCTACTCTCAGTGGGACGACGACTACGCCGCCGCCATGGTCCAAGTCGCCGAGCAGTTCATCGACGACGACGACGTCGTGGCCCTGGCGATCGATGCACTCATGTGTCGCACGCCGTGGCAGCTGTGGGATCTACAAGCTCGCACTCCGGCGATTGGTGCATCGACCGTCGAGGCGCTCGAGCTACTCGACATGGCACTGGCTCGCGCTGCGGTCGAAGAACGCTCGCCGCATCCGGGGCTGTTGCATTTCAAGATCCACATCATGGAGATGTCGCCCATTCCCGAAGCCGGTTTGCCCGAGGCCGACGTGTTGCGAAACCTCATTCCCGACGCCGCCCACCTGATTCACATGCCATCGCACCTGTACGTGCTGTGTGGGCAATTCCAGGACTCGCTCGATGCCAACATCGAAGCCGTGGTTGCCGACGAAAAGTACATGCGAGCCAACCCACAGGTCGGTATCTACTCGATCTACATGCTGCACAACATCCATTTCCAGATGTACTCGGCCATGCTCCTGGGTCAATATGAACCCGCCTTGCGCGCTGGCAACCAGATCTGGAAAACCGTCACCCCCGAGGTCCTGCAACACGAGAACGAGTTCCTGGTGAACTATCTCGAAGCGTTCTACGGCATGAAGGTGCACGTCTACATTCGCTTCGGCAAATGGCAAGAGATCATCGACGAACCCATGCCGGAAGACCCCGAGTTGTTCTGTGTGACCACGGCACTCTGGCACTACGCCAAAGGTGTGGCCCATGCCGCCACGGGCGATATCGAGAACGCCGCAGCGCAGCAGGCGCTCTTCGCCGACGCATTCGAGCGCGTGCCCGAAGAGCGAAAGGTCTTCAACAACGAGAGCCGCGACATGCTCAAAGTGGGCGAAGCGATGCTCGCTGGCGAACTCGAGTATCGACGGGGCAACTTCGCTATTGCCTTCACCCATCTGCGCGACTGCGTGAAGCTGTATGACCAACTCAACTACAGCGAGCCCTGGGTGTGGATGCAGCCGCCCCGCCATGCCCTGGGTGCGTTGTTGGTCGAGCAAGGCCATGTCGCCGAAGCGGCTGCGGTATACCGCGCCGACCTGGGTCTCGATGACACGCTGGTTCGTCCATCGCAGCACCCGGGCAATGTCTGGGCGCTGCACGGCTACCACGAGTGTTTGCAGAAGCTCGGTCGCCACGACGAAGCCGTCGAGATCGCCGAACAACTCGCCACCGCAGAGGCAGTCGCCGATGTCGACGTCAGCTCATCCTGCTTCTGCCGGCTGGACGAATGAAAGTGTTTGCGCGAGGGACGAGTTACACACGTACTGCCCCTACCCGTCGGCTCGGGGGCGTTCGTGGGCGGGGTCGAACATGGGCTCGGCGCGGATGATGGCGTGGCTGCGCTCGCCGATGATCTCGATGGCCAACTCGGTTCCGAGGTCGGCGAACTGGGGCTGCACGTAGCCCATGGCGATGTTGGTGCCCATGTGGTGGCCGTAGGCGCCGCTGGTGACCACGCCGATGAGTTCGGAGCCCGAGTAGATCGGGTCGCCGGTGTGGGCCGCAGCGGTCTGGTTGTCAACTTCCATCGAGACGAACTGGCGGCGACGACCGGCTTCTTCCTGAGCAGCCACGGCGTCGCGTCCGCGAAATTCCTTGTCCATGTTCACGAACCGGTCGAGGCCGGCCTCGAGCACGGTGAACTCGGTGTGCAGATCGGTTTTCCACGCCCGGTAGTTCTTCTCGAGTCGCATCGACTCGGTCGCCAGAAGTCCGAAGTCGACGATGTCGAGTTCGGCTCCGGCCCGATGGATGGCCTGGTAGACCGGTATCGACGCTTCCATCGGCATGTGCAATTCCCACCCGAGTTCGCCGGTGAAGTTCAGGCGCAGAGCAACGATGTCGAAGCCCTCGATCTGGATGTTTCGGGTGGAGAGCCAGGGAAACGACTTGTTGTCGAGTGGGGCATCGGTGATGGCCGCCAGGACCTTGCGTGAGTTGGGACCGGCGATCATCAGCGCGTTGTGATCGTGCGTCAGGTTGGTGATCGTGACGCCGGCTGGTGGGTTGGCGTCGGTCAACACGTCGAGGTCGTGCCATTCGGCGGCGGCGGCGCTCAATAGCCAGAAGCTGTCTTCGGTGAGTCGGGTCATGGTGAACTCGGACAGGAAGCGTCCCTGCTCGTCGCTGACATAAGAGAGCGAGGTGCGGCCGACGTTCGGGATGCGACCTGATGTCAGGCCGTCGAACCATTCGATCGCGCCTGGACCCTCGACCAAGAATCGGGTGAAGCCGCTGATCTCGGCCACGCCCACGTTGGACCGCACGGCTTCGACCTCTCGCCCGAGCTGATCGTGAAAGGTCGAGAATCGAAACGCAGGCACATGCTCGAAATCGTTCTCGGCCGGGTGGAAGTACAAGCTGCGCTCCCAGCCGTTGATGGCGCCGAATTCGGCGCCCTTGCCGGCCAGAACGCTGGTGAGTGGTGTGGTCTTTGCGTTGCGTCCTGCGCGGCGATGTTCATCGGGATGATCGAATACGAACTCTCGTTGGTACTCCTCGACGGCCTTCTTCGAGGCGTATTTTTCGCCGGCGTATTGGGTGAAGCGTCGCGGGTCGAGCACCCAGGTGTCCCATTCGGACTCACCGTCGACGATGATCTCGGCCAGGACCTTGCCCAAGCCGCCACCTTCGCCGACACCGGCGCGTAGACCCAACATGCAGTAGGCGTTGCGCTTGCCGGGGAGCCGGCCAACCAGCGGAGCGCCGTCGCCGGAGTAGGTGATCGGACCGTTCACGACGGACGATATTCCTGCAGTCTGTAGCACCGGCACGCGATCGAAGACGCGCATCATGTTGTCTTCGAGTCGATCGAGGTCCGGCGGTTCGAGCTTGTTGGCGAAGTCGACGGGAATGTTCTCGCGCCCCCAGGTTTTGCAGCCCTGCTCGTAGATGCCCACCAGCAGGCCATGGTGTTCCTGGCGACTGTAGAAGTCGTCGCCCGGGTCGCGAAGCAGCGGAACCCGGCGACCGAGTTCGGCGAGCTCGGGCAGTTCTTCGGTCAGGAAGTACTGATGCTCCATCGACGACACCGCGTGATCGAGGCCGTAGAAGTTGCCGACCTGGTGCACCCGATAGCCGGCAGCGTTGACGATGCTCTCGCATTCGATGTCGCCCTGGTTGGTGTGAACGATCCAGCCGTCGTCGGTCTCGGTGAGCCCGGTGCAGTCGGTGAAGCGGAAGGCCTGACCGCCGTTCTTGCGACCAGCATGTACGAGTCCGACGGTCAGGCCGGTCGGGTCGATGTCACCATCGACGGGATCCCACAGGCCACAGGTCAATCCGGTGACGTCGAGCAGGGGATGGGCTTCGGCCATCTCCGACGGTGACATCACGGCGAAGTCGACGCCCATTCCCTTGGCCATGCCGACGAAGTGGTTGTAGCCGTCGAGATCCTGCTGGTCATAGCCCAGGCGTATGCCACCATCGTGGCTGCGATAGGTGATTGGTCGGTCAGGGTCAGCAGCGAGTTTGCTGTAGAGCTCACACGAGTACTTCTTCAGGCCGACCATGGTCTGCACGGTGCCGAACTGGGTGACCTGACCAGCAGAGTGCCAGGTGGTGCCAGACGCCCACTCGTCTCGTTCGATCAGCACCACATCTTCCCAGCCATGTTCGGTCAGATGGAAGAAGGTGCTGGCACCACCGACACCGCCGCCGATGACTACGACTCGGGCGCGAGTGGGGAAGTTCTTGTATGTAGTTGTGCTCACCTTGACATACTTCTCTTCCGAAGACTTGGGCACAAGGCCCAAAGCTGCACGCCACACATAACGCAGGGTTATGGGTCGGTGCCCTGACTAGAGTTCGGCCATGCGCCAACTCATTCATCGCGTTCCGCAACTGCATCGTCTCGCCGTGTTCGATGCGGTGGCCTCGGCCGGTGACTTCACCTCGGCGGCGCGTGAACTACAGATCAGCCAACCAGCAGTTTCTCGTCACATGTCGGCGCTGGCCCGCGAGCTCGACGTCGAGCTCTTCGAACGATCCGGACGATCGTTCGTGCTGACCAACGAGGGCCGAAGCCTGGCAGCAGCGGTCGATGCGGCGTTTCTCTCGCTCGAGAAGACGATCACCGAGTTCGACCATCAAGCCCATGCCTTCGTCTTCGCCGTACAGCCAGCCATGGCGACCTCGTGGGTGGTCCCGCTGCTCGACCAGCTCGAGTCGGCGGCGAATGCAGAGATCCGGCTACGCATCTTCGAGCGCAGCGCCGAACTCGATACCAGCGAGTGGGACATGGCGATCGTACCGGGCGAGGGCAGGTGGGCCGGATGGGAGTCGACCATGCTGTTTCGTGAGGCAGTTCGGCCATTCGCGGCGCCCAGCCTGGCGGCCGAACTGGGCCTTGGTCCCGACACAGAGTTGGCCGAGTTGGCCAGCATGAACCTGTTGCACATCGACGACGTCGGGCGACCCAACATGACCTGGAAAGAATGGTTTGCCGAGGCGGGTGAACCACTCACGCCCGCCAAGCCGCGACTCGTGTACAACTCGTACCCCACCGTTATTCAAGAGGCACTCGCCGGCAATGGGATCGTGCTCGGGTGGCAGCACCTGCTGAGCGACCTGGTCGAACGCGGTCTACTCGAGCCGGTCGGCCCGGTCGTGCAGCGCAGCCACGGCGGGCACCACGTGTGTTGGCGACTCGGACGCGTCGACGAGCGCCATAAGGCGATCTTGCAGCGACTGCAAACCGAGATCCTGGGATCCTCAGCATCCTTCGCTGACGACTAGCCCTGCATCTCGAGTCGAGAAAAGGTTCACCCGTAGCACCCACGCACCTCAGAAAACCTTGGGGTGCTAGGTGCCGACGACGCGGCCGTCTTTTCGCTGGATCACCACGGTGGCTGGGCGGGGCGAGCCCCGCTCGCACCCTCGCACCCAGGTCGAGGTTTGCGTGGCGTTGTCCGGTCCCGAGGTGTCGCCACCGAAGCCACCGTCTCCCGGGTGTTGGATGTTGACCAGCATGGTTCGGTGGTCCGGGGTCATGGTCACGCCGGTGACCTCGCATTGACGCAACCAGCTGGTCGGTGCTAGTGCTCCATCTCGATCATGGCGTCGAGCCCGATGGGTTCTGCGCGTGTGGGCACGGACTGCGCGAGTTCGCTGATCAACTGTCGCGTGCCACCGACATAGAGGGACCAGATATCCACGTCCGTCGCAACGAACCATCGCTGGTCGTCGGGCCAGAAGAGGTCGGGATTACACCAGCTGTCGCTGCCCGGGTGGCGCACATTCGCCACGGCCGTGACCGAACCCTCGAATAGATAATGGGTGCGGTTGGGGAGGTCGAAGCTTGGCCACCGCGCCAGCTTCGTTCGGATCGCTGCAGCTTGGCGATGTCCCTCGCTGCGCACCCGCGCCCGCTCCTGTTCACGCGCCAGGCGTTCGGACGCATCGATTGGTTCCTGCTTCCACGCCACAGAACGCAAGATCGAATCGAAGCCGTGGCCTTCCCAAATTGCGTAGAACGCATGCTGCGGGCTCGAGGTGTGTTCTGCGCCGATGGAGGCGACTACCTCGAACAGCTGACGGTATGTCGACCACCAGTCACCATCGATGGGCTCCGGGTCCGTATCGGGGGCGAAGATCCGGAGGTAGGACTCGTACTGATTGGGTACCAGTCCGCCGACGGTTCCCCCTGCCCCGGCGAGTAACGGCTCGATCCAGTCGGTAGACGCGGCGACCGTGGTTGCCGGGTGAAGTTCGCGACCGAAGAGCATCGTGCTCATCCTGGCACGACACGAAGGTCGACTAGCGGCGCACGACCCGAGTACCGCTGAGTCGGTCCATCACGGTGCGGCGCTCTGGGTCGGAGTTGAGCATGATCAGGGAGATGAATCCCAGAATCGTCGTGCCGACGACGACCACGGCAATTTCGCCGCGTCGACCGAGATGGTGCCGGCAATCGCCAAGAGCTTGTTAACACTTCGCAGCGCCGCAATCTTGGTGCTGGGAGCATCGCCGGTCGCGGCCTCGACTATCGGCAGCTTGGCCAACATCTTGCCCGGCGTGGCGCTGCGGGTTTTGATCCAAACTGTGCTCCACGCAAATGACACCACACCCCACAGAGCTATTGATGCTGTTAGCGCTCGGTCTGCTACTCGGCGTCGGCGTCGCTGGGTCGAGCGGGTCGAAGGTCGAGGGCGGTCATGCGTCGATACTGGCACGCCGGGGTAATGCTGACAGCGCTCGGTCTGCTACTCCTCGTCGGCGTCGGGGTCGCTGGGTCGAGCGGGTCGGATGTCGAGTGCGGTCATGCGTCGATACTGGCACGCTGGGGTAATGCGGACAGCGCGTGGTCTGCTACTCATTGAGCAGTCGCCTTCACGAATCGAGTAGACCATGGCCTCTCCTACACCCGCTGAATCGATCACAGACCTCATAGATCTGAGTGGAAGAGGGGCGCTTGTCACCGGTGGGGGCAAGGGCATCGGTGCCGCCATCGCGAGCCGGTTGGTCGAGGCGGGAGCGCAGGTGACCATCGCCGATCTCGATCCCGATGCTGGCGAGTTCGCTGGTTGGCTCGGTGCAACGTTTGTGCAGTGTGACATCACCGACGCCGACCAACTTCGCAATGCCGTCGAGGTGGCTGCCGGTGATGGCGTGCTCCACATCTTGGTGAACAACGCCGGCATCTTTCCCACGACCGGGCCGCTCGCAGGTGCAACCGACGATTTCGTGCACCGCATGCTCGACGTGAACGTGCGTGCTCAGTTCAGCGCGACTCGCGAAGCTGCAGGCCGTATGACCAGCGGCGGTGCCATTGTCAATATGGCTTCGATCGCCGCGCTGGGTGGCGGCGCCAACATCTCGGCCTATTCGGCATCGAAGGCCGCAGTCATCGCCATGACGCACGCGCACGCCAACGAGCTGGGTCCCAAGGGCATACGGGTCAATGCAATCGCTCCCGGAATCATCGACACCCCCGGCGTACAGGAGCAGTTGGAACCGCTGCGTGCAGGAGGGGTCGACATCGACGCCCGCATCGGCGCCAACCCCGTCGGCATTGCCGGGCAACCCGACCACATTGCCCGTGGCGTGGTGTTCCTGGTATCGGATCTCGCCGCCTTCGTGAGCGGCCACGTGCTCGTGATCGACGGAGGCGCCACCGCATAACCGGAAGCACCTGAGCGTGGCGGGGAGGCTGAGGGTCGAACGCGAGCGGGTTCAGTCGAGGTGGGTATCGAGGAACTCGCCGATCGTGGCGACGGCCTCTTGCAGATGGGCTTTGCCGCTGGGTCCGGTGTAGTAGTGGGTGGCACCCTGCACCAGATGCAGACGTTTGCGGTCGTGGGCGACCGACTCGAACAGCCGGGTGGTGTGGCTGGGGGTGCAGGCATCGTCGGCCGTGTTGCCGACGACCAACACCGGAACGCTGATCTTTGCTCCCGAGGCAATGGCATCGCAACGAGCGTCGTCGATGCTCCATTGGCTGAGCCAGCTTCGCAGGCTACAGAACCGGGCCAGGCCGACGGGACCGTCGTTCACGATCTCGGGATCACCGAGATAACAGACGCCAGGCACGCGGTCGCTCGGCTCGACGGTCGCATCGAGCCACCGCGGGTCGGCCATGGTGCCGTGCACGGTGAACGCGAACTCTCGGTTCGGCTGGTCCGACGCCCGGATCTCTGCCAGCTTCTCCTTGACCCAGGCGGTGATGCGGCGGTTGCGCGCAACCTGGGCGGCGGCAAACCGCTCGAGGAACTCGGGGGAGTACGGCGGCTGGTTCGGGTTGGCTGGGTCATAGAGATTCAGCTCGGGGTCTCGCACGTGGGGCTGCGTCTCGTCGTGTATCGACGGATCGATCCACTCGGTGAAGATCTGATGTCTGCTCACGTGCGCAGCCAACATCATGACTGCATCTGCGGGTGGCATGCGGGCTGGGTCAACCGAATACGGGTCACCCGCAGCAGTATCGGAGATGCCTTGGCCTGCTTCGGCCAGGGCCTGGTACCACATCGACAACGAGCCACCGCCGGACCATCCGGCGAGCACGATCTTGGCGTAGCCGAGTCGTTCCTTGGCATCGGTGATGGCCTCGCCCAGGTCGCAGGCAACCTTCTCCATGGTCAGGGCGTAATCGGCGCCGCGGTAACGAGAGTTCGCCCACAGCACATGGTGGCCAGCGGCGGCCAAGCCGCGAATCATCGGCAGGTACATGCCGCCGCCCACGGGATGCATGAACACGATCAGGGTGTCCGATGGCGTGTCGACCGGACGCAGCAGATGACAGTCCAAGCCAACGATTGCTCCGCCTCCGCCGTAGACGTCGCTGTAGGTGGCGTTCTCCTCGAACCCAACGGCATAGGCGATCCTCTCGCAGCCGCTCGGCGTGCCGGGTATCCGGG
>Ga0209831_1001475_pt1 | contig 21473 bp, 19 predicted proteins | sample Maine_Asex4_meta_FD_187451 | JGI IMG/M metagenome (GOLD analysis project Ga0209831, IMG submission 187451) | Marine algal microbial communities from Maine, USA - Maine_Asex4_metaG (SPAdes) (version 2) | ecosystem: Host-associated > Algae > Red algae > Unclassified | place: Maine, USA | collected... | reverse complement strand
GCTGTTAATGCCTAATTGCTCACTTATTTGTGTTATGTCTCTAATGGCTACCAATGGTAAGTAATTTATTCAAAGATACGATTAATTTGCTTTAAAGTGTTTTTAATCTGGTATGTCCTCTGGTATATCTATTGTAACAGGATTTACAGTTATTATTGTTGTGCCATCTTTCAGGTCGTTCCAACCTTCTAAATCTGCTAAGGTTTTAATGGCTTGTATTTTTTCGTTTGGTTTGCTTTGTTCTTTTTTGGCAATTTGTGATAGTATTTCTTTTGCTTGTACTTTGGTTAATACGTTGGCTGTGGTTGTACTTAACTCTATTTCGGTGTGTATAGCTGTCTTTTGCTTTTGTATTGCTTGTAGTTCATCTGTATAACGTTCGTTGGCTATTTTCCAGTATTTATCAAATGAACGTTTTGACATTTGGCGCAAATTACGGCAAATTAGCGCAAAAACTTCTTTATGCGAAACGCTGCCTTTTCTCAATTCGTCAACAATGAATGTTATGTATTTTTCTTGTTTACTCATTATGCTATCATTTGCCTAAACTTATGTTCAATTTCCTTTTCTCGTTCTGGTGTCATTTCTTCTATGTTTTGATTAACAGTTGCCACGTTAAATTTTCCATATCCTAATGTTTTGCGAATGTCTAAAACAATTTTCGATACTGTGGCAATTAGCTTTATATCTGGTTCATCTTTTAAACCTTCTTTTGTTAATAGGTTAACTGCCATTCTAAGTGCTATTGTTGCAGCTTTTTTGGTTTCTATATCGTCTGCAATTTCATCTTTAGCGGCTTGTATTTGGCTTTCGCTGTATAATGCTGTCTTTTCGCTTTCTATGGCTTGTAGTTCATTTGTGTAACGTTTGTTGGCTGCATTCCAATACTTAACAAATGTAGGCTCTGTTACCTTAAATTTACTAAAGAAAACTAAACTAACATCTTTGTATTTAATGTTTCCTTTTCTTAATTCGTCAACTATAAAATTGATGTATGTTTCGCTTTTTGCCATTTTCTAAAATGAAATTCCATTTGCCTTATCTTGTAATGCTACATAGGCGGCTCGTTCTTCTTTTGTTAGTTTTGAATAGTCCGTAGTTGTCCAGTCGATTACTTCTTTGCCGTTGCTGGTGTGGTCTGTCTTAACATCTTGCTGCGCTTTACCAAAAATATAATCTCGGTAATCCTGCCTTATCTTTGCGCCTATCTTTTTATCTGTAAAATCTGTTAACAATAATCTTAAATAATAAGGTAGTTCAACATCGTTTTTAAATTGTTCAATTTCATTTTCTGTTAAGTTGAAAATATAATTTAACGTTGTTATCAATTCATTTTTTGTTAGCGGTTCAATACCTTCAGCTTTGCATTTCAGATTAAAGGCAGACCAACTTTTACGGTTTGCACCTGTTATATTTCTACGCTTATCATGGCCTTTTTTAAAGGGCTTTAAATTTTGTATGTTGTTTCTATTATTTGCCATTTCATCACAGCTTTATCACAGCTAATACATGTAAAGATAACTCTTTTTATTGTGTTAAACCTTGTTGTAAAGGTAGCTGATTAAGTAACAATCATTCCGGTTATTTGATTTAAGTTTATATCAAAATCATTACTTAAATTTACTTGTGCTTTAGGTTTGCCCCATAGGTATTCAAAGTATAATTTTATAGTCCAACCTTCACCATCTTTTATTTTACTTTTAAGCATCTTTAATGCTTCCGGTTCTATGGGGCTAAGTTTCTCAATTATCTTTTGTTCATCTGTTTTACATGGTCTTCCAGCCCTGCCTTTTGTACTATGACCACCGTTGTTTTTTCTACCGTCCATAATTAATAAAAATTAATTAATTAATCTTTTAGTGCTACTATTATTCATTTTTATAAAGGTACGACTATTTAATTTCTTACACTTCAAAACTTTGTAACAAATTGTAATAAAGTGGCTTTGGTTTCCGGTTCTGCTTGTGCTGAAATATTGGTGTATTTTCAATGCCTTTAAAGTGCAATGATTTAGATATTGAAATATTTTGAATTATAAATAAATGTAAACTGAATTTCTTACAAGGGTTTGCTTTGATATTTTTAAAACCAACAAAGTATTAAATTGAAAATGAAAAGATTTACTTTACAATAGAATTTCTTAAACCGTCAATCGCAAAAACCATTAAAGCAAAGCCACCAATTATTAAGAAAATGTTACCGATTTCCTGTATTTCGGTACAATAGCTAAATACTCCAATTATCATTATTTTAAAGCAAATAGAAACGGTAAAGCCTAAACCAAAAGTTTTAATAATGTCGGCAACATCTCTGTTTCCATACTTTGGTCTTAAAAACCAGTACACCACTAAAGAAATTATGCCTAAAATTAAACCTAAGTAAATGTGGTTTATGGTGTTAAAAAACGCTTCCGTTTTATAAGAAATTACCTGTTAATAAAATGATAATAACCGCTACCGAAATTGATGCTGGTAAAAAAGATGAGATAGCAAAGTAGATACCCATAGATGCAAGCAAACTATAACCGAAACGTTTTAATTTTGAACTTTTTGCTTTTTCTTTTAAATACATTGTATAATTCTATCGTTTTGATTATTCTACAATTATAGTATAAATTATTTATAGTTGCAACTTTTTTGATTGCAATAGTCCTATTGATTTTAGGCTTGGCTTGTGTGTTCCGTTAATGCTTTTATGGTAAGAAAATGCCTCTAATATCAAATCATCTTACTTTATCTGGTTTATAAAGTTTGTAATGTGTTTACTTTACTCAATCTCTATCTTATCAATTTGCTGCATAAGGCTATGGGTTTGGGTAAGGGCAACTATAATTTTTTGATAGTGTATTATATCTTCAAAAGAGAGTTCACGCCCCTTGCGGTCTTTTAACCACTTTTGAGCTGGTTGATAACCGCCGATGTAAAAGCTCCAGGCTATTTCGGGTACACCATCAAAATATTGTTCATCGTTAATCCATACTTTACCCGTTTTTTCTTGTTCATTGCTTAACTCAAAACCGATGCTGTTTTTTGTCATTTTACGGCTAATGATATTGTCACCATCTTTGGGGTAGCTGGTTAAATAGTTTTCGGTTTGTGGACTTTCTAATAAATGAAATTCTCTAATTTGTTTACCCAATGCTACCAATTGCCAAAAAGTTGTTACATCTTTTGGGTACGGCACTCGTGGAAAATCTATCTTTAAAAACGCTTTGTATTTTTCTCTGTAAGTAGGTGAGTGCATAACCGCATAGATGTAATCTAAAATATCTATTGGTGCAAAGGTCTTTTGGGTATCGGCTTTTTCATTAGTAAAAACTTGACTTATCCTGTCTGCTATTACAGTTACAATTTTCTTGTTAAGATTTGGTTTGCGATTTTCTTCTGAAAATATGTCTTCATTTTCATTTTGATATAAATAAAGAGGTGTTATGGATTCTGCACCTTGCATACCAGCTCTTGACCAACCTCTTCTATCAGATAGCGAATTGACAATAAAAACTGGCGCAGATTTTTTTTCACTAAAACCTCTTTTTATTACTAAACCGATACTTCCTTTAATAATATGCTTAAAAGTATCATAACTTGCTCTTCTTTGTAGTTTATTGTCATAATAAGAAAATCGCAAATCAAAAGGTCTATAATTTATTTTTTGTGTCAAATTATCATCATATATGCTTGATTCTAAATTACTTTCTAATTTAAAACTAGATGTGTCTTTTATCTTAAATTTGGATTTTATAACATCTGAATTTTTGTCATTAAAAACACTTGAAATTTTATTTTTCAATCCTTTTTTATCAAAATCTATAAATAAATCATCTCTTCCACTTTCAACTCCTGGATTCAGATTTTTCATTAATTCAGTAAGTAAAAAACCTTTGTTGTAATCTTCTACTAACTTGAAGTCCTTATGAACAAAAAAGTAATGCGGTTCTTGATTTTCTAAAACTTTCCATTTAATTGTAGAAATGGCATTGTCAAAGAGAAAAGGATACTTTAATTCTCTTTTACCATATAAATCAGAATGAAATACTTTGCCTAATTGGTTTGCTTTTTTGTTTCCTGTTTTTATAAAGATGTTTATAGAAACTCCTTGCATTATGTCAAAAACATTTTGGTCAGTTGAACCATCAGGACAAACTTCTTTCTTTTTCGCATTACCGTGCAAATCCAAAATGTAAATCTTGTCAAATGTTTCTAATAGGTTTTTACGCATTTGCCTATGTGTTATCCCATCAATAAAGCTGTTGTTAGAAATATAAGCAAGGATACCATCTCCATTTTTCTGAACATAATGTTGACCATATCTAATAAATTTAACATAATCGTCAGATAGTGAATTATATGATTTCTCTTTTAAATCTCTTTTATAATCACTTATTAGACTTTCTATCCATTTACTCTTGTTTGTGCTACTAACTGCATAAGGTGGATTTCCAATAATACACATTACAGGCGTATCACGTTTTACCCGATTAGCTTCGTTGGCTTCATCACTTAACCAACTGCTAAAAAGTGTGCCGGTATCTTTGTGGTGTTCTTCTAAACTATTGGTTAAAAATATATTAAAGCGTTTATTGCTTTTGCGTTCGGTATAACCTGTTTCTTTTAGCAGTAAATCCATTTTAAGGTGTGCCATAGCATAAGAAGCCATTAGCAACTCAAAACCATTTAAACGGGGTATTAAGTCGTTTTCTACATAACCACTCCACGCCCCTTGCATTGCTTTAAATTGCTTATTGTAAATGTGTTTAATTACAGCCGCCAAAAAAGTACCCGTTCCGGTGGCAGGGTCTAATATTTGAACTTTGTGTACTTCTTGTTCAATTTCTTTTTCTACCATTTTACTACGCAAATCGGCAGTTTTTTTATGGCTAACTTTACGTTTAACTTTTACTTTACTGGTATCTGCCAAACCTTGCGACAAACCAAATTCGGTTTTTAAAATATCGTCAACAGCACGTACTATAAAATTTACAACAGGTTCGGGCGTGTACCAAACGCCCCTTGCTTTTCGTAATTTGGGGTCGTATTCTGCTAAAAAGGTTTCGTAAAAATGTATAATCGGGTCTTGTGTTTGGGTGCTTTTACCATAGTCGCTCAATAACTCGTTTACGTTGGCAGCCCTAAAAACTTCTGCTAAATTATCAACTGGTGTTTTAATGCGGTTATCAATATCAACACCAGCAATGTAGCTAAACAGTTTACGTAAAAAAGGGTTTGATTTTGGGACAAGCTCGGCGGCCTCTTGTCGGCTAAAATCTTCTATGGTTTCATCTTGCGAACGGGCGGCAAACATTCCATAAGCCAAAGTTTGTGCATAAATATCGGCAAATGATTTGGGGTTTAAATCGTGAATTAATACTTGCTTAAAGGTTTTGTATTGTTGTTGCAAGGTGGTGTTATCTTGTGTTTGTTCATCGCTGCTTATGGCATTTTCTAAAATGTTTTGAAACAACCGGGCTTTGGCTGCCATCATTTCTGCCAGCTTTTTAGCCGATTTAATTGTTTGCCCTCTAAAGCTGCAAAAGTTTTGTATCAGGTTTTCAAATTGACTGAAATTTTCGGGTTGTGCTTGTATGCCGTTTTCGGTTATTTCTGCAATTTTAATCTCATACACTAAAGCCCCATTTTGATAAAATTGAAACCAAACATAATCTGTAATTATCAAATTATCTAAGGCTTTTTTATAGCGGTCAAATTGTTCTTTGTAACTTTTTGAATTGAGGTCTTTACCAATGTCTTTAGCTTCAATATAGCCGATAGGTATTTTCTTTTTAGTTAAAACAAAATCGGGGTTTCCACAATCGGTAACGTTGGCAGGTTCGTTGGTTATTTCTACATCAGGCAAAAGCCCACGCAACAGATTTTCAAAGTCGCCCCTGTACGAATGTTCACGGGAAATGCCGGATTGAAAACGGTTATTAACAGTTTGCAGGTATTGGTTTAAGGTTATCATTTATAATAAAAAGTTAATGGGTAAAGATAGAAATTTAGATTAAATAACTTTCGTAGACTTCATTTACTTTTTGATTGAGTTTTTTTATTAGTGGGTTGTTAATGCTAAATTTTGTTTCTTTTTCATTTAAATACTCTATACATCTTCTGTATTGTCTATCACATTTTATTTTCCCTGCGGCTTTCTTTTGGGCTAATGCTGCCAAAATAATAGCATCTATTTCGGGGGCTACTTCTTTAACCATTGCGGCACGTAGTTTGTCAATATCTTTAGTGCCAGATATTTCAAAGTTTGTTGCCATTTCTTTTATTTTTTGTATGCGGTAATAGTGCTGTTTCCATCTATGCAAAAGTAAGTTATAAATAGTTGGCTCGGTTAATTGTTCCAATCTTGGTTTTTGAATTTTTAATGCCGATGCAGGTTTTTTTACTTTCAATTCATAGCGAAATAAGATAGCATTTTTTTTATAAAAAGTAGTTAAATAGTTTCCATATTTTGTACCGTAGTTTATACCGTTCTTTACATCTTGTGGATATTGTTTACCCTTTTTACCAAATAGCGGAAAATACATTTTAGGGTCGTTTAAAACCTCAAAGCTATTACTAATATCCAACCTTGTTACTTTAGCTTTATGTATAGGTAAGTGTAAATAGTCGCTTAGTTTTTCAATAGCTTTTTTAGTTTCCTTTGCACCAATACAATAGGTGTTGTCACTATTCCAAAACTCTGAAATGCTACCTATTAAAGAAATAAAATAGTCATTCGCTAATACCGAATAATTATCTAACTTACCGATTAACCCACCTTTGCGGTATGGCTTTACATTGGTTAGAAATTGCGCTGTATAGTTTGCTTTATTTCTAATGTACAATTTGCTATTTAGGCTATCAAACATTAATTCGGATAAATGCGTTTTAGGGGCTTCGCCTTATGGTAACGGCGTGGTAGGGGCTTTGCCTACTTACGTAATAGAGGCTTTGCCAGCTTTCGTAATTGGGGCTTTGCCTACCACCTGTTTTTTTTCTTTTCTTTTAGTTCAGAAAACGGACAAAATTTGTCCTAAAACCTTGTTTATATTATGTACTTTTTACAAAAACCAACTTTAGAAACTATAACCACTTTTTTGCCGATGCATTAATGTTGAATAGATTAAATTATTAATGCGATTAGGAGTAACATAAAAATTAATGAAATAATATATTTTTAAATATTCCGCTTCAAATGGTTTGCATGTATCAAAGTCTAAAAGCAAGGTACTTTTTTTTCTTTTTGGCTCTCTAATGTCACCGCTAAACATTCCATCTTTTGCCGTTTTAAATAAACCAGTCAGTTTTTGACCGCCTGAATGTTCTTTAGTATTAACCCTAACTAATGGATTGCATAAAAACAAAGGTGCAGCACATGGTTTTATGGGTAACTCTAATCGTAAAAATTTTGATATGAGTATAGTATCGTCCGGCTTATCTTCTTTAGGTTCAAAGGCAAATACACCGCTTTCAATTGCTTTATAATTGATGGTTTGATATTTTGGAAACTTCATAATAATTTCAATTGAATGTTAGCAGGTTTATACTTTGGATTACACGAAATATAGTTAGCAGGTCGTTTACTACATTGGCAAATGCCTTTTTCAACAAACCATAAAATTTTTCTTTTTTCTAAGATGCGTTTGTACCTCGTGCCGTTCTCAATTGGAATATCCAGCACTTTACAAACCATTTTATTGGTGGCAATATTGGTTAATAAATAATTGTAGTATTTATTGAGTTGCGCCTCGAAATAATTTGTATCTTTTACAGTTACATTATTGTAACTATTTGCAACGGGGCTGCTTTGGCAGTCCTTTTTTTGTTGATTGCTGTTACCGTTTATGCTTTCCATTTTTTTTGATTTGAGGTTATAAAATTGTCTAACTCACTTGTTTTGTACATTACCTTACCACCTACTGCATAGCTTTGTATTAAGCCTTTTTTTGTAAGTCTGTATAAGGTAGTAGCACTAACATTAATGTACTTTGCAGATGCTAACCGTTCTTTATATTTCGGTTGCTGTGGTGGCGGTAATGGTTTTGGTGGCTGGTAGTTTGCCAACAAGTTTTTAATTCGATTAAGCCCACTTATAACATCATTTACCGCTATTACTGTTAAGGCTAATTGTTCTTTTGTTACCATAATTGTTATTTATGGCAAATTTGCAGCTATTTGAAAAGAGACTGCCGTAGGAAAACTCGTAGGATTCCTACATTGTATTTTTTGAAGGTATTATATCGTCTAATTTTATTTTTTGTAGTTGATGTTTGGAAATTAACTCCTTAGCTTTTAATTTGTTTTCCTCGTTTAGAGGATTGTTTTTAGTATCTTTATTTATACTTGATAATAATGTTTTATAGGTTGGTATATTATTTTTAAAAATATACTTACACATTTCTTTAGCCAATGGGCCCGGATTTAGCAAATTTTCATTACCCTTTTTATGCTGTTTTTCAATTAATTCTTGATATAAACCACTTTCAATAAATAGGCAGGCGATTTTATTATTTTTATCAGCTTCATATAATGCGTTTTTCCATCTTTGTAAAATTGGCGGTTTGGGGTTAGGTGGTGGTGTAGGTAGAAATTTATTATTGTATTCTTTCACCTTAGCTGCTAAGGCGTTGTTATCTATATTATACGTAGTGAAAAAAAGCCCATCTTTAATTGAGTCAATTAAATACAACCAATAGTCCACATCAAATAGGTCAGTATTTTTACATAGCTTCTTTGGTGGCCTATGAGAATCTAATACTTTTGTTTTTTCACTATAAATAATACTTACAGTTTTCTCATAAAATTTTTCGTGTGCTAATTCTTTGTAATCTATTAAATAATTTGCAAAATTCCCTAACTTTATATGATCATTTTTGTAAATTTCTTTGCAAACTTCTACCGCTATTTCTATTAAAATTTCAGGTTCTTTTTTCTTAAATTCTTTTCTAAATAACTCTTTAGCCAAATTACAAGCATCTTGCATTATCTTAAATTCTGGTGTATCGTTTAAAAAAACTTCTTTTTTATCGTACTCTATACAATCGGTGCTATATCTGGTAGAATACCAATTGCAATACAACTTATTAAAGTTAGGTTGAACATCGTTAAAAAACTGTATTACAAAATCTCTTTTTTCATCAAAAGTATTGCAAGCATTAAAATCAGTTTCTAAGGTTTCGCATCTTTGTAACAATTGTACTGTTTTTAAACTTTTCGTAAGTTCCATCTCATTTGTGGGTGGTTTAGCATGTGCCGATGGTGTTGATTCAATATTGAGAATTTTATTAGTATGTTCTTTTATTTTAGCTGCTAAATCTTTGTAGTTTATTTTGTTCTTTTCAATAAAATCTTTATTGAGTAAACCCGACCTAATTTTTTCTCTATTGATACCAATGTAATTTAAAGAGTATTTTTCCCTTATATCACGAAGGCAATTTTGCCAACAATAAGTTACATTATCCTTTCCATTGCATTTCTTATAAAAAAGTTTTGATGCATTTTTTTGTGTTACTTTACTTTCAAGCAAATTTGAAAAATATATTAATTCCCCATACTTATTATTAATATCGTATTCATATAGTCCAATAATAATGTTTGCAGTAAGTTCACAAATTATAGCAGGTCGTATTTTTTCAAATTCATTTTCCAATAATTCCAAAACCCTGTAATAAGCATCAAATTTTATTTTTCTATTGCCCGTTAATTTGTTGGAAAATTCTAATACATTTTTTGAATTATGATGAGGGGGTACAATAAAAGACGGTTTTGATTTGTTGAAAAGGTAAAACTCATTTAACAACTCTTTTGCAGCTTCATTTGCATTAAAATCGGTATGAAATTCTATTGTAAAAGTTCTTTTTTCTAAGTAGGTATTTAAGGCATTAAAATCTGCTTCTAAAGTTTTGCATTGTTGTAAAAAAGTATCGTTTTCAATCACTTAGCAATTTTTAAAGGTGCAGAATGTTCTAACATTATTTTACGCATACGCTCGGCGTGTTCTTTTTGGCTTACCTTAATGTATTTCATAAAGGAAATTTCTTTTTGGTGCGAGGTTATAGCCATTATAGATAAAGTGGGTACACCCATTCGCCAGGCGTTAGTGGCAAAACTTCGCCTTGCCGAATGGCTGGTTATAAGCTGCCAACGTAGTTTATGTTCTGTTATCTTTTTACCTGCTCTTTCAGTTACAATTATTTCGGGGTCGTTTATTTGGGCCAGTTCACCAATTAGTTTTATATCACGGTTCATTTGTTGGTTACTTGGTACTTTGGGTAGTTGGTTGTTATACTTGTTTAGTATTTCGGTTACTATGTTGTTGCAAGGTATGGTTATTCGTTGGTTTGTCTTTTGTGTAACTATGGTAATGTAACCACCGTTTATACTTTCGGGCGTTATGCTTTTCAAATCGCTATACCGTACACCTATGTATGATTGAAGTACAAATAAATCTCGGCTCGTTTCGTATTCTTTGGGTAGTTCTACTTTATAGATTTTTTGTAACTCGGTTTCGGTTAAAGCTATGGAGTGAACGGCAACCGCTTTGGTTTTATAGTCTCTAAAGTCGGTTGTTTTAATAAGGTTCTTTTTGTGGGCCAAATTTAATAAAGCCTTTAGCCGTGTAGTATGTTTGTTTATAGTGTTGGTTTGGTATTGCTTTTGGTTTATTAGAAAATCTTTAAAACGGTTGTACCAATCGTAAGTGAAGCAATGCCATGTTATCGGCTCACCGTTAAAGTTTTGGTATTCTTTAAGTATGTTGCCTAATTGATTATAGTTTCTTAGTGTGCCGTCTGTTCGTTCTGTATAGCGGTCAATAGGCAGGTAATCGGTAATGAAGGTAAACACGGTATAACTGGTTTCTGCTTTGCGGTTAAATTCTATATCCAACGCATTTTTTATAATGGCATTGGTTAGCGGTTGCCCTGTACCTTCCAAATTTTGTACTGCTGCCTTAGCCCGTTCTTTAATGTCGTTTAACCTTGCATTAAAGGTGTTATGTTGCGAATAGCTTTTTTTAACTCGCTGCTCGGTACTAAGCCAATACTTAGGGTTAATTTTTTCTTTGGTAGAATAGTTAACTCGTTGCTCTTTACCGCCAACATAACGGCGAACCACTAAAATTACAAGACTTTCTTTTGCTTGCTTATCTTTTAGATAAAACTTAAATGTTGCCATAGCTAATAACTGTTTACGTACACAAATATAGTAAAACCGTACACGATTTGAAAGCATTTTTTAATCGTGTACGGTATGGTGTACGGTTTTTTGCTATTAACTGAAATTATTTGAATTAATTAAACAAATTTACATAAGCCATATAAACGCTGTAAAGTGTAGTGTTTGTTGGGGTTTTGGTGAGTTACAGGCATAAAAAAAGACCGCTTATGAAGCGGTCTAAAATGTTGTTGGTGGTCCCACTAGGACTCGAACCTAGGACCACCTGATTATGAGTCAGGTGCTCTAACCAACTGAGCTATAGGACCGTGCACTATTCGTAAGTGCGAATTATTTCTGCTAAAATAAGTAAATTTTATTTTACTTACCTACTGTTACTCTTTTAAAACTTACTACTTCTGCTTCTGGATGAAAATCTTTAACTGCCTGACCAACTGTTTTGCTATCATCCAAAGCATAAAACTGATTTAATAGACAATATTCCTGATCTAACAAAGTATTATCAGCAACATAACGCTCTAATTTACCAGGTAAAATTTTATCCCAAATTTTTTCTGGTTTACCTTCAGCTTTTAATTCTTCTTTAATCTTACCTTCAATTTCTTCCATTACTGCTGGGGTTAATTGAACCTTACTCACATAATCTGGCACATTTTTAAGGTGCTTGCCTAACCTTTGTCGTTCTTCGTTTTCAACAATAATTTGATTTTTAAAAGCTTCAGTTTCTTTTGAAATAAAATCTGTATCAAACTCTTCATAACTTAAAATTGTAGGCTTCATTGCTGCAATGTGCATTGCTACACCTTTAAAAAATTGGTCTGCACCATCTTTACCACCGTCTTTATAGTTTACTAAAACGCCAATTTTACTGCCAGCGTGTATGTAAGAAGCTAATTTATCTCCCTCAACCAATTCGTAATTAGAGGCTTCAATTTTCTCTCCAATTTTACCAGTTTGTTCTACTAAGGCATCGTTAACTGTACCATCACCCAAACTTAATGCTAATAAAGCTTCTTTATCTGCCGGATAATGTTGGCTCGCAACATCTGCTACACTATTTGCAAAATCGACAAAACCATCATTTTTGGCAACAAAGTCGGTTTCGCAACTTACGCTTACTAAAATGCCTTTGGTATTATCTTCATTTGTACGAGCAACTACTACACCTTCGTTGGCATCACGATCCGCTCTTTTAGCAGCAATTTTCTGACCTTTTTTTCTTAAATTATCAATAGCAGCATCAAAGTCGCCATCAGCTTCAACCAACGCTTTTTTGCAATCCATCATGCCGGCACCGGTCATTTGCCTTAATTTATTAATATCTTGTGCTGTAACAGCCATAATAAACTATTATATTTTTATTGTTTTAAAATGTCAATTTGAAAAGAAATGTACTATTCGGCAGTTGCCTTATCATCTGCTTTTTTTGTGTTTTCAGCCTCAGCTTTTTTACTTTTAGCGGCATCTTCTTTAACTTTACGTATGTCCTTTTCTTTCTTTCTTTCTTTCAAGCCTAATTCAATAGCATCTGTTAAATAGTTTGCTATTAACTCTATTGATTTACTGGCATCATCGTTAGAAGGTATTGCAAAATCAACTGTATTTGGATCAGAGTTGGTATCAACCATTCCAAAAGTCGTCATTCTCAATTTTTTACTTTCCGCTAAAGCAATATGTTCGTGACTAATATCTACCATAAATATGGCACTTGGTATTCTGTTTAAATCAGCTATGCCACCTAAAACACGCTCTAATTTATCTTTTTCACGCGTAAGTACTAATCTTTCTTTTTTAGTGATGTTGGTAAAAGTACCATCTGCCAAACCACGATGGATGCTTTGCATTTTTCTAATAGATTTTTTGATGGTAGCAAAGTTGGTTAACATTCCACCCAACCAACGCTCTGTTACAAATGGCATATTTACTCTGCGAGCATTGGAAGTAACAATGTCTTTTGCTTGTTTTTTGGTAGCAACAAATAAAATCTTTTTTCCGCTGCGGGCAATAGCCTGCATTGCTGATGCAGCTTCCTGCAATTTATCGTTTGTTTTATTTAAATCAATTATATGAATGCCCTTACGCTCCATATATATGTACGGGCGCATTTTAGGATTCCATTTTTTTCGCAAGTGCCCAAAGTGAACGCCTGCATCTAACATTAATTTATTATCTAAAGGTTGCATTGTATTAATTTTAAAAAATGAGTAATTAACGCTTACTAAATTGAGTTTTCTTACGCGCTTTCACTAAACCTGGTTTTTTACGTTCTACTTTACGTGCATCACGTGTCATTAAACCTTCTTTTTTCAAAAGTGGTTTATATTCTTCGTTTTCTTTTACCAAAGCTCTGGCAATACCTAATTTAATAGCTTCTGCCTGGCCTTTAATACCGCCACCTTTAGCGTTTACTTTTACATCAAATAAGCCTACTGTTTCGGTAACTTTAAATGGCAACTCAATTTGCTCAATTAAATGCGCTACTGTAAAGGCATCTTTATAATCCTTTTCATTTACCATAATTTTTCCGCTGCCTGTTTTTAAAAACACTCGTGCAACGGCTGCTTTTCTACGGCCAACAGAAATTGTGTAAGGTGAAACTACTGTACTATTTTTCTTTGTACTCATTGTTTAATTATATTCTAAAGTTTGAGGTTTTTGTGCAACGTGTGGATGATATGCACCTTCATAAACAAATAATTTTCTATACATTGCTCTACCTAAACTATTTTTTGGCAACATACCTCTTACTGCATTTTCAACCACTTTAATTGGTTGGCTATTAAGTAATTGTTTTGCTGTTTTGCTTTTTTGCCCGCCTGGATAACCACTATAGGTAAGGTATGTTTTATTGTCAATTTTAGTGCCTGTAAATTTTACTTTTTCGGCATTAATTACAATTACATAATCACCACAATCGGCGTGAGGTGTGTAATAAGCTCTATGCTTACCTTTTAAAACTGTGGCAATCTGCGTACACATTCTACCCACAACCATATCAGTAGCATCAACAATGAACCAACTTTTTTCTACGCTATTTTTATTGGCAGATTTGGTTTTATAACTTAAAGTATCCACTTTGTTTTCGTTTCGTTGTTAAAAAGATTGCAAAGGTAAGGAAAGCATTGGTAGAAAGCAATAGTTTTGATGCAAAAAAATAAACCTGAGCGATTATTGTACTGATAATCAACGCAAAAATCGCACATAAAAAATTATTGATTAATGTTGTTATAAAATGATGCTTTATTTTGGTTGTTAATCATGTTAAGTCAAATTTTAATAACTTTACATAAAACCTAACTCAACAATTAGCTATACGTTTTTGCCAAAGCTTGTTCAATGTCTTTCAACAAGTCATCAATATGTTCTAAGCCTACAGAAAGCCTTACCAAACATGGCGTAACATCTACTTCCAATTGTTCTGCTTTTAAAAGTTTGCTGTGCGTAGAAGAGGCCGGATGTGTAGCAATACTTCTACAATCGCCAAGGTTAGCGGTTAAACTATGTATATTTAAGTTGTTTAAAAATTGCTGACCTTCTTTTTCTCCTCCATCAAGTTCAAAAGCAATTAAGCCACCACCTTTTAGCATTTGTTTTACAGCTAAATTATATTGCGGAAAATTATTCAAAAAAGGGTAGTTCACTTTTTTTATTTTAGGATGCGCTTGCAAAAAATTAGCAATTATTGCAGCATTGTCGCAATGGCGATCCATTCTAACTGCTAGAGTCTCTAAACTTTTTGAAAGCACCCAGGCATTAAATGGAGATAAGCTGGCGCCTGTTCTTCTAACAAAATCATAACAGGCAATTGCGGGGGCTTCTTTACCAACTATTGCGCCTCCTAATACTCTGCCCTGGCCATCAATAAATTTGGTGGCAGAATGTATAACCAGGTCTGCTCCGAAGTTTGCAGGTTGTTGTAAATAAGGGCTGGCAAAACAATTATCTACTACATATAAAATATTATTGGCTTTGCATAAATTATTTAGAAAGTTTAAGTCGGCAAGCTTAAGCGTGGGGTTTGCAGGTGTTTCAACATACAACAATTTTGTATTTGGCTTTATGGCTTGCTTCCATTCTTCTTCTTTATCCACTTCAACCAAAGTATAACTAACTCCCATTTTAGGAAGATATTCTTTTATAATATACAAGGCATTACCAAAAATGTTTTTAGAAGCTACAATGTGATCGCCTTGTTGTAAATGAGTAACAAAGGTAACATAAATGGCTGCCATACCCGATGCTGTAGCAACTCCTCTTTCACAATTTTCTAACAGGCAAAGCTTATTAATAAACTCATTTGTGTTGGGGTTGCTAAAACGCGAATACAAATTTCCCTCCTTTTCTCCTTTAAACAAAGCAGCACCTTGCTCGGCAGTTTCAAAAATAAAGCTGGAGGTTAAAAATAATGGTACAGAATGTTCGCATTGCGTTGATTTTGGTAATTGAGCACGTATTGCTTTAGTTTCAAACTTGTAGTCTTTCATTAGCCAGTAGTAGTTGAGATAACGCTGCAACTTGTTGTAATATTTACACTATTTTTCAACATATCACTTACAGAACAATACTTTTCTTCACTTAATTGTATAGCTTTTTTCAATTTGCTTTCTTCTACCTGACCAGTTACAGTTATGTGTACATTAACATCAGTAAAAACAGCAGGTGTGCTATCGGCTCTTTTACCTGTTATGTTTACTTCGTAATTTTCAATTGTTTGTTTTTGTTTTTTAAGAATGAGCACAACATCAATAGACATACAAGCCCCCAATGAAGAAAGTACCAATTGCATTGGGCTTAAAGCATCCTCTGTTCCTCCGTATTTTGTTCCGGCAGAAAGTTGTGCTATTGCTTTGCCATCGGTAGCGGTAAAAGCTAAAGCGGTTTTTTCTTTTATTAATTTTATTTCCATATTGTATGATGTATTTTTTTATGAAAAAATTTTATACAAAGTTGCTCTATGTATTCTTAATAAGAAAGAAAGTAGGGAGATTTTTTTTCAAAATAGAACAGGTTTAAATATTGTGGGATAGTTATTTGCTTTGTAATTGCCTTAGATGGTAAAGCTTAAACTTTCGGTAACAGTAGCAAGACGATTGTTAAAATCCTTCTTTTCATGATATTTAATTTGGAGTTAAAAATACATTTAATATTTTATAATTTATTTTTGGTAAATGTTTTAGCTTTTTAGTTTGGTATTTTTATTATGTATCCGTAGTCGGAGACATACGGATAGCAAATTCAGATAAACTACGGCTAACTGGTTTTTTCTTTATTCAGCTTTTTGCCATTTTAATGATAATCATTTTTTAGGTTTTGGTTGTCTCCAACCCTAATTTTTATTTCATTTTTCACAATAGGTTTCACCTTTATCTTTAGCGGCATTTGTTACTATAAACTGTTGTGTAGACATTTTGGAAAACTACGATGAACTATAAACAAAAAAAGGCCATCCAAAAAAATGAACAGCCTCTAAATATTTTACAAAGTACTAAAAATTAATACCCAGGATTTTGTTGCAAATTTGGGTTAGATGCTAATGAAGCAGCAGGAATCGGGAATAATAATCTCTCCGATCCGGAAGCTGGTTTTTGCTCCCAGGCATCAAGAAATTTGCCAAACCTTATAAGATCTGTTCTTCTATGGCCTTCCCAATACAGTTCTCTTCCTCTTTCAGCTAACAATGCACCCTCTGTTAAGGATGCTAAATCACTAGCGCCTCTGGCAGATCTTAATGTATTAACCATATCTAAAGCTTGTCCGGCGTCACCCGTTCTTAACAAAGCTTCCGCTTTCATTAACCATACATCTGAAAACCGATAATAAACATAGTCGTTATCTGCGTTATCTCCACTAGCATAATCAATAGGATATTTTACAACTCTAACACCAGTAATCTCTAAGTTGTCACCATTTTCCGTTAATGAAACTTCTTTTGTAAATGCCAAAGGATTACCTTTTCTATCCATTAAATCAACAATTATTCTGTTGCCATCAGTATCTAACGAATCCGCATCGCCATTTGCTGTACGTAAATACCCTTGTTGTTGACCCGCTAAGAAGCCAGCATTAATACCTGCAACATCAGTCATGCCAAGGTAGTCTTGTTTCTTTCTTAAATCATCCTCTTCAAATGAGGTATAGAAATCGCCGAGTGTTGTAAAACCATTCCATCCTGATGGGTTTTGATTATAGTGCAATGTACACATCCATCTTGATCTCACGTTTCCTGAGTTTGAACCGCCAATGTTCTCAGCAGTCCAAATATTTTCTGTAGACTTCATATCATTATCCCACGCAAAATTATCAAAGTAGTTAGTCGCAACTGAGTATTTCCCGCTTTCAATAATTTCATCTGCAAGTGTAATAACAGCATTCATATCATTAGCATCAAAAGTGGGTGCTTGTCTATTTAAATATGCTCCTTTATTTAATAGTGTTTTCATTTTTAAAACTTTAGCAGCATCTGCATTTGCTCTATTGGTTGGCCCGTTTGGCAAGTCGTTAATTATTGCATCTACTTCAGCTAATATAAGGTCAATAGTTTCTTGTGCAGAAAGTACAATCGCATCATCTAACAATGAAGTACCCTCTTCTCTAAAAGGTACTTGCCCCCAACCATCTAATACTGAATTTAATACAAACGCTCTGATAAATCTGGCTTCTGCTGCTTGCGGAGCAGATGGCTCATATTGAAGTAAGTTGCTAGTTGCAAAAACTATTTGTAACAACTCACCAAAAGTATCTCCTAAAAATGCGTGATCTGAGTCCCAAGTGTGGTTATGTAAAGTTCTCCAAATACCATTATCGTCCCAATCCGGACCTCTTGTTGGTCCTATTGTTTCATCTGAGGTATGTTGTTGAGCAGCCCAAAATCGTGACTGATCTTGATAAGGCAGACGCATTGCTTCATAAGCCCCTTGCAGCAATGCTGCAGGATCTGGTGATTCGGTTTCAGCTAAATCTTCTCTAAGTGTTTCTTTAAGATCTGTACATGCAGTAAGACTTAAAAAAACGACAATAAATAAATAATATATATACTTCATGATTATTTTATTCTTTTTTTAAAATGAAATGTTTATTCCAAACAAAACAGATCTGGCAGATGGATATGGAATATACTCTATACCTGCAGAAGGCACACCGTTTCTTAAATTAACAGTATTAATTTCTGGATCAAAGCCAGAATAATTGGTGATGATTAATAAATTTTGCCCAGTTAATGACAAGCTAATATCACCAATGCCAGAAATAGAGCCTAAGTTATAAGCTAATGTAGCATTTGCTAATTTTACAAAATCACCATCTTCTAAGTATCTGGAAGAGGAGGTAATAGGGTTCGCAATACTTTCTAAAGTTCCATCAGTAATTAAGGCAGCATCTATATTTCTGCTGCCTAAGTTACCAATTGGTATTACAGACATGGCTGTATTGTTATATAGCTGATGCCCAAATGCCCCATTCCAATTCATATTAAAGCTTATATCACCTACATCCAACCCAACAGAAGCCCCAAGAATTATGTCTGCATTTGGATCTCCAAGCGCAACCAATTCACCATCGTTAGAATATGTGCTTGTTCCAAGGTCGCTATCTAAACCAGTATATTCTCTAACAAAAAAAGTATTTAATGGCATACCATTTACATGCTTCTGAACAAAAGCACCAGAAGATCCTTGCCCAAATAAATTTCCAGTCAATATGTCTGGTCCTGTATAGTTTCTTAATTCATTATTTAAGAAAGCCATATTAACACCAATATTTAGAGATAAATTTGATTTTTGAATTAAAAATGCTTTCAGGCCTAATTCTAAACCTGAATTCACCAACTCTCCATCAATGTTTCTCCATGCTCTGATTGGCGGGCCAGGTTCCTGAACAAATGGATCAAGCAATAAATTGTTGGTAGTTCTGGTGTAATATTCAATAGTACCAGCTAATTTATAATCAAATACAGCAAAGTCTAATCCGAAATTAAGCGTTGTAGATTCTTCCCACTTTAAGTCAGGATTACCAATATTTTCCTGAGAAATACCACCATTTGGATTCAATGCAAATCTATCAACTGATGAACCTGCCGGAAATTCCTGATTGCCAGTTACACCCCAGCCAATTCTTAGCGCTAAATCGTCAAAAACCGCTCCGCCTGCAATGAATGACTCATTGATAACATTCCACCTGGCTGCAAAAGATGGAAAAATACCATAATTATTATTTTCTCCAAATTTAGTAGACCCATCCGCTCTTACAGTAGCTGTAATATCAAAGCGATCTCCAATACCTAAAGTAGCCCGGGCAAAGTATGATTGTAGCTCAGTTACTGGCTCGGCAAATGAAAAAACACTTCTATTATCATTGTTTGAATTTTGAAGTATATTCGATAAATCAAATCCATCTGGTACGTTGTCGAACCCTACACCAGAAAACCCCTGACCTTTAAAGTTAAATTTTTGGTATTCATAACCACCCAACAGGCCTAATGAAAAATTATCTGCAACTTCTGTATTGTAACTTAAAGTATGTGTGTGTAAATTTGTAACCAAAATATTAGTAAATGTAGCTGCTAAGCCTAATGTCTCAATGTCTTCTAAATTTAAATCTTTACCAATACTTCCCCTGGTAGTACCAACACCATAATTTACTGCAAACCTATAACGGTAAGTTAATCCTTCGGTAATATTAATATAGGGAGAAATAGATCCCAGTATTGTAGTAGAATTAGCTGTTTCTGAGTATGCATCTAACATTTGAAGCGGGTTTATTGTGGTTGCACCAACTCCAGTATTATTTAAACCAGTTGTAAATTCGCCATCCGTCATTAAAGGAATTGTTGGATTCCATTGCAAGGCTTGTCCAATCAAATTGCCTCTAAACCCAGCACTTGTGCCAATAGGCGCAATATCTTCTACAGTATGAGAAGATACAAGAAAAACATCAATACCAGCCTTGTCATCTAACAACTCATATTGAGCATTCAATGCACCTGAATATCTTTTTATTCCAGTTTTTTCTATAATTCCTTTAATATCTTGATAACCAGCAGAGAACCTTATTTTATGATCGTCTCCACCAGTACCAAGTGATAAGTTATAATTTTGAATAAAACCATTTCTTGTTATTTCATCAAAAGCATCTGTAGAAGATCCGCCATCACCCGTAAGACCATAAGAATTTAAGGCACTCCTGTATTCATCACCAGTTAATACGTCGTACTTCTTTAAAACAGAGCTTGTTCCAAAATTTGCATTAAAGTTCACATCTGTTTTTCCTGCTCTTGCTTTTTTAGTAGTAATTAATATTACTCCATTTGAAGCCCTCGATCCATAAATTGCAGCTGAGGATGCATCTTTTAGTACCTCAATTGAAGCTACATCGGCAGGATTTAAAAAGTTTAAAGGATTAGAGTTTGCTGCCGTTCCAATATCGTCCGATGCGCTAAAAGAAGGTTTGGCTGTTCTACCATCTAATGGCACGCCGTCCACTACATATAAAGGATCTGCACCAGCTCTAATAGAATTATTACCCCTAATTTTCACTGTAGCTAAACCACCTGGCTGACCAGAGTTATTCACCATATTTACTCCGGGAATACGCCCTTGTAATAATTGATCGGAAGAAACTACAATACCTTGATTGAAGTCTTTTGGCTTAAGCGTTGCTACTGATCCTGTAATATCTCTCTTCTTTACAGTTCCATAACCAATAACCACCACTTCATCTAAAACCGAACCTTCTACTAAAGCAACATCAACCACACTACCCGTAGCATCAACCGTTTGTGTTTCATAACCAATGTAAGAAACCTCTAGCTGAGTTTCTCCCTCAGATAATTTAATACTAAAATTACCATCAATATCTGTTGAAGTACCATTAGAGGTGCCAGAAACTACAACATTCACTCCAACTAAACCTTCGCCGCTACTGGAATCTGTAACTGTACCTGTTACCGTACGCTGACCATAAGCCAGCGATGTAAACAGCAGCAAGCTTAACAGTAAATAAAACCTGTAAAAATTTCTCATTATATTAAAAATTGATTTTGTTTTGGGTGGAACTGTCAAAAATAATAAAAAAAGTTAAAATAGCAAAAAGGGATGGTTCTTAAAATAATAAACTTTAGTAAAAGTAATACGTCCGATTTTACATTCATTTTACCACAATTCAAAACGATTGCCTATCTTTGTAATAATTGATTATCAAAAATTCATAATCAACTTACCTTTTAAATTAAAAGTTGAGCTATGTCTTTTTGTTATCTAAGTCACTGGTGCTAAATACAATTTTTAACACTATTCATTTAACAGAAAAATTAAAATA
>Ga0209831_1001472_pt1 | contig 21490 bp, 16 predicted proteins | sample Maine_Asex4_meta_FD_187451 | JGI IMG/M metagenome (GOLD analysis project Ga0209831, IMG submission 187451) | Marine algal microbial communities from Maine, USA - Maine_Asex4_metaG (SPAdes) (version 2) | ecosystem: Host-associated > Algae > Red algae > Unclassified | place: Maine, USA | collected... | reverse complement strand
GATGCTGCGCGACGAACTGAACGACCTGAAGTCGGTGCAGCGCCCGCAGGTGATCCAGGACATCGCCGAGGCGCGTGCGCACGGTGACCTGAAGGAGAACGCGGAGTACCACGCCGCCCGCGATCAGCAGGGCTTCATCGAGGGCCGGATCCAGGCCATCGAGAGCAAGCTGGGCAATGCCCAGATCATCGATGTCACCACCATCGATGCCAAGGGACGCGTGGTGTTCGGCAGCACCGTGACCCTGTTCGACGCCGATTCCGAGGAAGAGATAACCTACCGGATCGTCGGCGACGACGAATCGGACATCAAGCAGGGATTGATCTCGTTCGGCTCGCCGGTGGCCAAGGCGTTGATCGGCAAGGAGGAGGGCGACGAGGTCGGCGTGCGGACCCCGGGCGGCATGCGCGAGTACGAGATCGTGTCGGTCAAGTACGTCTGAACGGGAAGGCCCGATCCGACCGGGCTCCGGTGGCGTATCGCGGCCGGGAACGCGGCATTGCGCAACCGTCATGCGGGGCGGACAGGATCCGGGCGTGGTTCGAGCCGGGTTCGGGCCCGGTTCGGGACGGTGGTCGCTGTCCCGGCGGGTGCGCTGTTGTAGACTGCGGGCGGTTCTAGACGGCCCCGGCGATATTTCACCCTGCCGTCCCGGTTTGCAGCAGGTATTCTGTATTCAATGTCTCCAGTATTCAGCGGGTCCTTCGACCGGCGTCGCGCCGTTCTTCGCTCGGTCCTCGGTGGCGCTGCCGGCATGGCCGTCGCCCCCCTGGCCACCGCCGCCGCTCCGGTGGCGGATCCCGGTGCCGCCGCCGTTCCCCGTACCGCCGAAGCGTTGCTGGCGGCCGGCTGGACCGAGATCCGGCCCGGCGGACTCGAGCCGCCCAAGCGCCGCTCCATTCGTCTGGTCAACGCGCATACGTGGGAGGACCTGGACATCGTCTACCTCACGCGCGGAGTGCTGATCGACGAATCCCTGCAGGCCATCTCCCAGCTCATGCGCGATCACCGTGCCGACAAGTCGATCCCGATCGATCCGGCGTTGATCGACGAGTTATACATGGTTCACGCCTCCCTGGGCACCGACGAGCCGCTGCACATCCTGTCCGGATACCGTACGCCGGAGACCAACGCGAAGCTCAGGAAGCGCACCCGCGGCGTGGCCAGGTTCAGCCTGCACATGGAAGGCAAGGCGGCCGACATCTACGTGCCCGGCATCAAGACCCTGGAGCTGCAGCAGGCCGCCCTGGCGTTGAAGGTCGGTGGCGTCGGCTACTACAGCAAGTCCGGATTCGTGCACGTGGACACCGGGGACGTGCGGCGCTGGGGCAGCTGAACGCCTTTGCCGTTACGTGACCGCGCTCACCGCGCTGACACCGCGCGGCGGTCACACTCTCCTGCACCGTCACCCGTGCCGCCGCGCACCGGCTGACGGTTTCCCCGGCACCGCCTTCCCGGTCGCCGCTCGCAGGAGACCGCTCCATGATCTCGAAGACCGTTCGCAATGTCCGCCCCTCGGCGCCCCTCGCCCTGCTGGCGCTATCGCTCGGACTGGCGTGCGGCACGGCCCGGGCCGCCAGCTTCGGCGTCCAGGTCGTCGACGATGCGGGCCGGGCGGTGGCGGGTGCATCGGTGTGCATCGGCCTGCCGGGCAACTACAGCCAGTTCGGTGCCCTGTTCACCGACGCCGACGGACGTGCCGGCACCGACGTGCCGAACGTGCCGCTCGTGGTGACCGTCTCCAAGACCCGCTTCGCGGCGGTGCGCACCAGCGAACCGGCCCGCGCGTTCGATCTCGTCAAGCAGATCGTGCTCGATGCCGGGGCGGTACCGGGTCCGAGGTGCCGGGCGGGCAGTTCGCTGGCGCAGCCGGGCATCGGTCTGGGCATCGATCGGGTCGATGTGGATCGACGCGGCGAGGAGATCCGTCTGTCGGCGAGCGTGAGCGGTGCTCCCACGCACTACCGGCTATCCGCCCGCGAGGACTTCCCCGATGGCGAATGGCGCCCGTACGACGCCATCATGACGCTGCCCGACACGCTGAGCGGTGCGAGCGAGGTGTACCTGCAGCTGCGCCGCTACGAAGGCAGCGAGCGTGGCTGGCTCGAAGCGCTCTCGGCGGTGCGACCGGTACGGCTGCGTGGCGGTGAGCTGTTGTAGGGCTCCGGTTGCCGGGCGTCCCGGTGGCGTCCGGTCCTACTTTCGCTTGAGTGTCTCGACCTCGTCGAGAGACAGTGCACGCGCCTCGCTCTCGAGCAGCACCGGAATGCCGTCGCGCACCGGGTAGGCCAGCGCGGCCTGCCGGCTCCACAGCTCGGTCGGGCCGTCGCCTTCGCGCAACAGCAACGTGCCCTTGGTCACCGGGCACACGAGAATGTCGAGCAGGCGCTTTTCCATGCCCGCGATCGTCCCGCGCCCTGTGCGTGCCGTCAAGCGCCGCAGGGGACCACCGGCGCCACCGGCAGCGGGTAGCTCGGCTGGTAGGCGTGCTCGAAACGCTCGAGCGTCCGCTTCAGCAGGCCGAGGTCCACCGTGTCGGGCAGCACGGCACCGTCGATGCCGACGCGCAGCATGAACAGCAGCTGGTCCGGGCGCACGTCCCCGGTCGCGCGCAACTCGCCCTCGTAACCGCGCCGGCGCAACCGGCGTGCGTGCGAGTAGCCGCGCCCGTCGGTGTAGGCCGGGAAGTCGATCTCGATCAACGTCAGCCGTCGCAGCAGCGCATCCGGCAGAGCAGCCGAATCGTCGTCGGGCGCCAGGGCGACCGCATCGATCCGGGCGCTCTCCCGCCCGTCGAAGGTCGCGAGGCGGCCCAGCGGCACGCTCACGCGGTTGGCCGCGGCCGGCAGGGGCTCGCCATCGCCCAGCCGTGGCCGCGGTGCACCGTCGACGGCGTGTCCGTCACGCAGCAATGGCATAGACCCGCTCCTTGAAGGGCTCGACGCCGAGCCTGACGACGGCGTCGTGAAAGCTCTCCCGTTCCAGGCGCTGCGCCAGGTAGGTGTCCAGCAGCCGCTCGATCGCGCCGACCACCTCGTCCTGCGGCAGGGCGCGGCCCAACCGGCGCCCGATCGCCGCTGCGTCTCCGGCGTGTCCGCCCACGGTCAGCTGGTACCACTCCTCGCCGTTCTTCTCCACGCCCAGGATGCCGATGTCGCCCACGTGGTGGTGACCGCAGGCGTTCATGCAGCCCGACACCTTGATCGAGATCTCGCCGATGTCGTGCAGGTAGTCCAGATCGTCGAAGCGGGCCTGCACCCGATCGTAGAGCGTCAGGGTGCCGGCATTGGCGAGCGAGCAGAAATCCAGGCCCGGGCAGACGATCATGTCGGTCAGCAGGCCCAGGTTGGGCACCGCCAGACCGATGCCGCGTGCGGCCTTCCACAGCGCCTCGAGCTGGTGCAACGGCACGTGCGCCAGCACCAGGTTCTGCTCGTGCGTGGTGCGCAGCTCGCCCAGGCTGAACCGGTCGGCAAGCTCCGCCACCCGTTCCATCATCGTGTCGGTGATGTCGCCGGCGGGGCGCTCGTCGTTCTTGAGCGGCAGGTAGACGATGCGCCGCCCCGCATCGCGGTGCGCGCGGGTGTTGGTGCGGTACCACTGCGCGAACACCGGGTTGGCCGCCACCCGCGCATCCACCTCGGCCCACGCCGCGTCGGCGCCGTCGGCCAGCGAGGGCGGGGCGGGGAACATGGCCCGCAGCCGGTCGATGTCGTCGGCAACGAAGCTGTCGTCGGTGCTTCTCGACTCGGCCCATTCGGCCTCCACGCGCTCGCGGAAGGTGTCGATGCCCAGCGCGTTCACCAGGATCTTGATGCGCGCCTTGTAGAGGTTGTCGCGTCGCCCCTCCAGGTTGTAGACCCTGAGGATGGCGGCGAGGTAGGTCAGCAGATCCGCAGCGGGCAGGAACTCGCGGATCACCTGACCGATGTGCGGCGTGCGCCCCAGCCCGCCGCCGACCAGCACCTCGAAACCGCAGCACCCGGCCTCGTCGTGACGCAGGCGCAGGCCGATGTCGTGCACCTGCACCGCGGCCCGGTCCGAGACCGCACCGGTGATCGCGATCTTGAACTTCCTGGGCAACCAGTTGAACTCCGGGTGCAGGGTCGACCACTGGCGGATCAGCTCGCACCAGGGGCGCGGGTCCTCGATCTCGTCGGCGGTGGCACCGGCCAGCGGATCGCTGGTGGTGTTGCGGATGCAGTTGCCGCTGGTCTGGATGGCGTGCATGTCCACCTCGGCCAGGTGGGCGAGGATGTCGGGCACGTCCGCCACCTCCGGCCAGTTCAGCTGCAGGTTCTGGCGCGTGGTCACGTGCCCGTAGCCGCGGTCCCAGGTACGTGTCACGTGCCCCAGCGCACGCAGCTGGTCGCTGGAGAGCATGCCGTAGGGAATCGCGATGCGCAGCATGGGTGCGTGGCGCTGCACGTACAGGCCGTTGCGCAGGCGCAGCTGCTTGTACTCGTCCTCGCCGATCTCGCCCGCCAGGTGGCGCTCGGTCTGGTCACGGAACTCGGCGACGCGGGCGCGCAGGAAGTCCCGGTCGTGTTCGGTGTAGCGGTACATGCCCGTATGCCCTCGAAAGTCCGCTCATTGGAGCAGACCCGATCGGTACCGGTTCAGACCGTTTCGCTCTATCCATAGAGTGAAACGGCATGAGGATGGGCACGACCCCGTGCCCCGTCCCTTCCGCTCCCCGCCCGGTCCTGGTCGTCCCGGTCCTTGTCCTGCTAATCGTCCTCGACGGGCAGGGCGGCGGCCGGTTCGCCGCCGGTCTCGGCCCAGTAGGTGCGCGTGGTGTTGTTCTCCAGCCCCGAGTCGACCTTTTCGGTGCCGAACAGCAGGATGGGCTTGCTACCGTCCTGCGGCATCAGGATCATCGCCTCGGAAGGTATGCCGCCGTGTTTCAGTTCCTTGCGTGCATCGTCGTTGTCGATGGAGCCGTCGCCGTCCAGATCACGTGCCGCTTCACCGTCGAGGATGTCCAGCGCGTAGGCGTAGCCGCGGCCCACGGCGGGATCGCAGACCAGCTCGCTGTCGACCGGCACGTAGGAGCTGAAATAGACGATGTTCTCGAAGATCAGGGAGCGTCCCAGGATCTTCTCGCCATCATCCTCCAGTGGCAGGTACCAGCCGTGGCTGCTCTCGCTGGCGCCGAGCAGTCCGGCGCCGCCCACCCTCATCAGGTCGGCTTCCGTGATCGGTGACCATCCGGTGGCGAACGGGCCGCCCGGCGGCTTGCCGTAGCCGGCCGGCGAGCCGCGCACCGCAGGCGACTTGATGACGTAGAGCCGATCCTCCACCACCTTGTTCAACGGGTGCGCGCGCCAGCCGGAGCCGATGCTGATCGCCATGAACCGTTCACCCCCCTTCGCGATCAGTGCGACGTCCGGCTCGCTGTAGAAGCGCCGATGGTCCTGCGCCCGAGTGCCGTTCAACTTCGCCACGACGCCGCCGCGCAGCAGATCGTCGGCCTCCGGATCGGTCTCGATGTCGAATCGCCATACCTGACCGCCCATGTCGGCCGCGTACAGCTGATCGGCCAGACCGTTCAGATCGATGTCGACGACGCGGATGTCCGCCGGCATCGAATAGTCCATGTCCGCGAACACCTGGCTCTTGCCGGAGGCACCCTGGTCGCCCCCGGTCGCGGACCACAGGAGCTCGCCGGTGGTGGCCCGCACGATGAACAGTCCGCGCCCCACATCGTCGGTGGACTGCGTGGCGATCAACGTCTGCTTGTCCGGATCCTGATCGACGTCGTAGCCTGCGCCGAACACCAGCACGTCCTCCACGGTATCGTCGATCAGGATCTTCGCCGGCGTCAGGCGCGACCAGCTCTGGCTCAATTCCTCGAAGCCTGGCGTACCGCCGCTACCACCCTGGATCACCCAGGCCAGCCGCGGCGAGATCGGATCGGTGATGTCGAAGGCGTAGTAGCGGTTGCCGCCGCGTCGCATGCCGCTGAACAGGTAGACCTTCTCGTCCGGCTCGACGATGAAGTTCTCGTTCGGATCGTCTCGCCACACCGACAGGGTGCCGTCCAGTCCGTAGGGGTGCGGTGTCGTCGGGTCGTTGGCGTGGAACTCGCGGTGGTTGGGCATCAACGACTTCGGCGAGAACGCCCAGCGCTCGTTGCCGTTCGCCGTGTCGAACGCGTGCAGGAAGCCTTCGTTGGTGGTCACGTAGACCAGCGACTGATCCCGCCCGGCGCCGTCGCGGTAGTTCACGATGACCGGGCGCGAATGCATCGGATCACCCATGTGCCGCCGCGGCTCGTCGATGATGCCGTCCCTGTCCACATCCTCCGTGTCCACCCCACGCACCCATTGCAGCAGTTCGCTGCGCCATGCCGCCTGTTCGCCGGCATCGTCGCGTGCATTCACGATGCCGAGCATCTCGTCGGTGATCGCGGCATTGCTCTCGTGCAGCTTCTGCGCATCGGCGGTCAGGTCGATGCCGGCGCTCGGCAGCGAGGCGGTATCACCGACGTAGGTGTACACGCGTCGAGTGCCGACGTGCGGGATGTCCCGCAGGGCGAGACGTGCCGCCGCTCCGCCGCGGCCCACCTCCTTGCCGTCCGCCGCCGTGATGGTGCCACCGTCGCCGTCGGGCTCGATCCAGAAACTCCTGGCGTCGTCGTTGAAGAAGCCGGTATCCGGATCGATGGCGGGTTCGCCGTTGGCGTCCAGGATCTCGGCCTCCGAACCCGGATCACCCTCGTTCGCCGGAGCGACGCGGTAACGCTTCAGGTTGCCCTTCCAGCGCGGCTTCTGCTCCGGCTTGAACAGCGCGAAGTAGACATCGTCCCGGTGCGTGAGCCGGTTGAACTGGTTGACCGTCGCGCCGGGGGCGGTGAAGCCGGTATTGACAGCCTCCACACCGCCCAGGATCTGTTCGAACACCGTGGTCAGCTGCTGCGAGGAACCGGCGCTGTAGAAGCCACCGCCGCCGGCGTCGGCCAGACCCTTCATGTAGCTGGGGTCATCGAGGTTGAAGGCGACGGTGTGGGTGGTGATGTTCTGGCTACGCGCCAGGTTCTGGTTGTGGTCGGTCTCGTACAGCCAGCGTGCCAGATCGGTGCCGCAACCCTCGTTGGCGCTGTCGCTCTCGCAGCTCGAGGCACCGATCAGGCCGCGGATCTTGCCCCGTCCGTCGTCGTCGGTGGCCACCCCGTCGGACAGGATCACGATGTGGTTGCTCTGGCACGCCTGCGCCAGCGGCGAGCGGTAGATCGCCGGCCCTTCCGGCCCGGACTCGATCCTCTCCCTGCGGCAGTTCTCGTTGTTCGGATCTCCCGGGGGACAGCCCTCGGGCGTCACCACCTTGCCACCGGTGTAGGAGCCCTCGTGGGAAATGCGCTTCCAGCGGATGTCGTACCTGCCACGATCGCGCCCGTAGTCGACCGGCCTGCCGAGCAGGTACTGCGCGGCTTCGTAATGGGCGCTCAGCAGCGGTGTGCCGTGATCCGGATACAGGTCGTCGACGATGCCCTTCATCCGCTCGCGGGCGGTGACGGTGATCCCGGCCGTGTCGCTGGGCTGCACCACGCCGCGATAGCGCACGATCAGCTTCGGTGCATTGATGGGTTCGCCATCGAAGGATTCGAACAGGCGTCGCGTCCGGGCGGGTCCGCCGTCGCGCTCCAGCGTGAACGCCATGGCATTGCCGCTCTGCCAGTCCAGCCGATTCACCAGTCCGCCGACGATGGCCTTCAGGTCGGGGGTGCTCATCCGGCTGTCGACCGCCGCCTCCGGCAGATCTCGCCAGGAGACGCCCGAGGTGTAGTTGCGAACGCTCAGCTCGTAGTCGTCGTCGTCGTAGCGCGCCGGGTTGCCACTGTTCTCGCCCCTTATCAGCACACGCACCTCGCCGTCGGCGTATTCGTCCACCTCGAACCGGATGTGCGCATCGATGATGTCGGCCCCCCGGGGCAGTGCCACCGAGGCGAAGCGGATACCGATCTCCTGCCTGTCCTGCTCGAACGTGACGCCCAGATCGGTCGAGGTGCGGTCGATGCGTCCGTCGCTCACGCGTTGCTCGACATCGTCGTCGCCGTGCTCCACCTCGGCGGTGGCGGTGCGGGTCAGGCACCCCTGGCCCGGCAGCAGCCTGTCGATCTTGTAGCTCACGCGCAGGGTGGGCGCGCTGGAGCTGTCCGTGGAGTCGTCCTGCGGCTCCGACAGCACGTTCTCCAGGCTCTTGGCCGCACGGTTGGCGGTACCCGTGCCGATCAGGCTCAGCGCGTTGCCGCCGCACCAGCCGTTGCGCGACACCACCTCCTGCACGGCCGCCTCCAGGTTGCTCAGCCGATAGGTGTTGCCGGCGACCCAGGGCTCCGGGTTCACGGCGATGTACGCCGAGGTCCACGGCCGATCGTCCACATCCCGTCTGCTGCGGTCGAACGGGGCGGAGTCGTCGCTGTCCTCGGCACCCATGTAGAGCGTGCCGCGGCCGCTCTCGCTCAACGCCGCATCCAGGTCCAGCGTGGCCGAGGTGATGGTCGCACCCTGCGGGATGTTCAGGTCCCGGAAGCGCAGGGCGACCCGCTGTCGCCTACCACTGGTGTTCTCCCCGAACTCCAGCCAGGTGCCGCCCGCCTGGTGCACCCCGTTGTCTCGGCGCTCCTCGGTATCGTCCTCCACATCGCTGATCGTGGCGACCACGTTGATCTCCTGGCACGCCACGCCGGCGCAGACGACCTTTTCCAGCGGCGTCACCGGGTACAGCACCGAGCCGCCGCCGTCGGAACCGTTGAGGCCCATCAGCCCCACGTTGACATCGCTGGAGGAGTCCAGGATGTCGTGCAGGGCGCTCTGCAGCCGCTGCATGCGGGTGCCCGCCTGCCCCGCGTCCCCCCAGGCCATGGAGCCCGAGGTATCGAGGATGAACACCACGTTGGGCGAGCCCTCGTCGCCTCGCTCGGCCTGACCGAAGAAGATCTCGGTGTCGTCCGCGGCGAGCGGTCCGGCGCTCGACAATGCCGCGATGAGCGCGCCACCCATGAAGGCCGGCAGGCGAGCCGTGCGCATGCCGTCACCACCTCGCGTCCTACCGTGCACTCGTTTCATCGGGCGATGCTCGCTGTCGGGAAGGGGGGGTTAGGTCCGGCACGGTTCAGAAGTCGCCCGGCACGCGTCGCACCGCACCCTGGGCGACCGAGGCGCTCGCGCTGCCGTCATCGAAACGACCGGTGCCCTCGGCGTCGAACCGCAAGCCCTGGAACACACCGATCGAGGATCCCTCGACGATGCCGCTGCCGATGTAGGTCAGCGTCGCGTCGGTGCTCAGGCCGATGTCGCTGGCCAGGCGCTCGCCGTCGCCCACCCGCAGGTCCAGCTCGATGTCGATGCTGCGCGTGCCGCTGGCGAAGGCCGCGCTCAGGTTGACCGGATCGTTGAGCGTACGCTCGGTGGTCGATTCGGCCGCCTGGAACGCGGTGCGCGACTGGATGGCGTTGAACACCATCTGCCGTTCCAGCGTCGAGCTCTGCATCACCGAGATGCCCATCACCGACAGCATGAACAGCATGATCATCGCCACCAGCAGAGCCCCGCCATGCTGGCGTGAGCCCGTACGCCTGTAGTGTGAGGTGCTCATCGGCTGCCGTCCTCGCGGAAGTTGCGCACCTTGACGGTGGTGTTGAAGGCCAGCCGGAAGCGGCGATCGCCCGGGTGCGCATCGCCGCTCGATCGCTCCGCAGCGCTCGTGGCAGGCCCCACCGGCTGGCCGGCGAGCAGGTAGACGTTCCCGTCGTCGGTATCGGCGATGCGCTCCCAGGAGGACATGAGCAACCCGATGCGCACCGAGCGCACGTCCTCGACCCGGAAGTCGGCATCGCCCGGCTGCACGTAGCGCAGCGAGCGACCGGCACCGCGGATGCCGAAGCTCAGACGCAGGTTCTCGACCCCCTGCACGAGCTCGCCGGGCGGGTTGTCCGCGTCGCCGAACGGCAGCGTCTGCTTGTACAGCGCGGTGATCACGTCACCCTCCTCGTTGCGCAGTCCGGTGTCGCCGACGAAGTAGACGTGCGCGTTGAACTGCATCACGCGCACCTCGCCGTCGGTGCCGTTCTGCCCGTAGGCGGTCTCGAAGGTGCCCGACAGGTTCGGGCCCGCATCGTGTCTCAGGTCCAGGTGCCCCGAACCGCTGACGCTCGAGTCGGTGACACGGAACAGCTCGCCGCCCGAGCAATCGGAGATGATGGCCAGGTTGCCTGCCGCCAGGTCACGCTCGAGCTGCGAACCGACGAGCCGGATCGGGCCGCTGGGGCTCGGTGTGCCGTCGCCGACCGGGCGCTGCAGGCGGCCGATCTGCGGTGCACCGAACTGCAGGGCCAGCACGTGGGTCCCCGGCACGCTGTTCACGGCGGTCGGGACCGAGAAATCGCTGCCGTAGGGCGGCATCGGACTCCAGGTGGTGGCCGTGGCGACACGGCTGCCGAACACGGCGGTGTCCAGCAGCCCGCGGTCGGTATCGTCCATCGGCACGGACGCCGCCGTCACGCCGACGGAGCCACCCGACAGGGAGGTGCAGCCCTGAAAGCCCGCCATGCGCAGGTCGGCCGACAGGCGATCGATCGCGTAGCGCGCATTCTCCTGCAGGCTCGACACGGCGCGGTTGAGCTCGGTGGAGCGCTGGTTGCCGGCGAACACCGTGATCATGCCGCCGATCAGGACCAGCCCCATCGTCATGGCGATCAGCAGCTCGACCAGCGACAGCCCGCGCGCCGGACGGTGCGGCCGGCAAGGCGGGCGGGAACGGGTGGCGATCACCAGCCGGACCACGGGCCGGACCACGGGCCGGACCACGGGCCGGACCACGGGCGAGACCACGGACGAGACCACGGACGAGACCACGGGCAAGACCACGGGCGACATCACTGGCGGTCCTCGCTGACGAAGCCCAGCGAGAGGCTCTGCTCGGCCAGCCGGCCCTGCACCGTCTCGGCCCAGTGGACGTCGATCGTGTACTGCCCGTCGCCGGTGCCGCTCACCTCGGCGCGTGCCGCGATGCCCTCGCCGCTCGGCAGGGACGGCGCGGCATCGATACCGCCCAGCGACGGGTGCAGGCGCACGCTCCAGTCGAACAGGTCCTGCGCGGCGAGCTGCGCCGGTGTGCACGCACGGCCCGCGCATCCGGGGTCGGCGAGTCCGGGGCCGGTGACGAATCGACCGTCGTACTCGCCGTCGTTGACACCCTCGACGTTGGCGCGCATCCGATCGATCATGTCGCTGGCCATGTAGTAGGCCTGGGTGTTGTAGTAGGCGCTCTGGCTGGAGCGCATGCCCTCGACCTGCATGCGCGCCGCCGCCAGGAAGCCGATCGACAGGATCACCAGCGCGATCAGGATCTCGATGAGGCCCAGGCCGTGCACATGCCCGGTGACGGCGCCGGCGTGCCGCCGGTTCATTCGCACGAGCTGATCTTGGCGTTGAAGGCGTTCAACCGTGCGTCTCCGTCCGCGTGCATGCGCGCGGCGCGCACCTCGCCGGTGACGCTCACGTTGATCGCCTTCCAGCGCTCGGCCGCCCGGTCGTCGCAGACCGCGAAGAAGCCGTTCTCCCAGTTCGTCTGACCGGAGCGAAGGTAGCGGATGTGGCTGCGCTCGCTGGCGCCCCCGGCGGTCCCGTCGTCCGAACCCGACGCCAGTATGCGGTTGCCCTCGGACAGGGGCGGGCAGCGCCGGATCACCGTGTCCGCGGCGTCGATCCGCGCCGCCTCGTCATCGCCACCCGGCACGCTGTCCAGGAACACCAGCGAGCCGTTGCGCCAGTCGGTACCGCACTGCGTGTCGGTGGCACGCGCGCAGACCGACACGTTCCCCGAGCGCTTGACCGCCTCGGAACGCGCGGCGAACAGCGCCAGGTTCAGGCAGACGGCTTCCGAGGACAGCTTGCCGTCCTTCACGGTCTGCACGAAGCTCGGCACCCCCACGCCGAGCAGGATGCCCGCCACCGCGAGGGTGACGATCAGCTCGACCAGCGTGAAGCCCGTGTGCGCACTGTTGCCCATGTACAGGTTAGCGACAGCCCGCGTGGCCGGTTGAGTGAATCGAGCCATTCGGCCAGCCGGACGGTGCGCGGACTAGTCGGCAATGTGCTCCCGGGCTCAGTTCCAGCAGGCAACGCTGCCATCGCTTTCCTTCGGGCCGCGATCGCTGGTCGCATCGATCGTCAGCTCGGTGCAACCGGTATCACCGGCCTGCAGCCCGTCCGCGGCCGCGGTGGCGGTGAGCGTGTAGGCGCTGGCGCTCAGGCCGCCGATCGACAGCGTGTAGTGACCGTCGGGCGAGGCCGACGGGACGCTGCACCCGACGTAGCTGTAGCGGGTGGACTTGCAGCGCTCCATCGCCTGCACGCCCGACAGCAGCGCCAGCTGCGCGTCCGAACGTCGGGTCTTCTTTACGTACTCGCCGTAGGAGGGGTAGGCGATCGCGGCGAGAATGCCGATGATGGCGATCACGATCATCAGCTCGATCATCGTGAAACCCCGTGGCAGGGCGTTGGTGCCGGGGCGGTACGGGCGGTACCGGTGCGTGCGGGGCGTCGTCATGGGGCGCGTCTGGCCGGGGCTACGCGAACGTGCGTCCTGCCGGATAGCGGCACCGCGCGGTCCGCCGACACGGATGGATCCGCAAATCGTGACGGGATCCACCGGCGGTGACGCACGGGCCGGATCCGTCGCGGGCTACTCGAGCATCTCCTGCCAGAAGGTGCGACGGCGCAGCGCGCCCACGTCGACCTGATCGAGCTTCTCGGTACCGACCATGACCGTGGCCTCGCCGGTCTCCGGGAACAGCACCGAGACCGGCGGCGCCAGTCCGGACTGGTTGAGCTCGCTCTGCCGGTCGGCCAGCCCGATCGGCGCATCACCGACACCGAAGGTATCGGTCGGTGCGCCGTTGAGCACGTTGATCGCCCAGACCGCACTCGACCCGACCGCCGGGGAGCACGCGCCGATGTCCGTCTCGGGCCGGTAGCTGGTGAACAGCAGCGTGCTGTCCGCCACCAGCCCCGCGCTCAGGATCTTCTCGCCCGGTGAGGCGGTGCCGCCATCGACCGCCTTGCCGAGATCGATCCACCATCCCTTCTGCACGTCGGCGGGCAGGGGCGTCAGCATCTGCGTGACATTGGTGAATCCGGTCGTGGCGGTGCCGTTCGAGTCGTCGGTGACCAGCGGGTAGGTGATGGCTCCGAACGTGTCGAGCGGCGGACCGTATACATGCGTCGAGCGCACGCTGTAGATGCGATCCAGCGTGTCGGTATCCAGCGGGTGCGCACGCCAGCCCGAACCGATCGAGATCGCCAGCTGCTGGGTGCCGCCCACGCTCACCAGCGACACGCTCGGGGGTTCGTGGAAGCGTCGGTCCTCGCCGACGTCCGAGCCTGCGAACAGGCCTATGCGGCCGCCGCTGATGCGCTGGGCGAGCGAGCGGGTGATGCTGCGGTCGTTGTTGAAGTCGAAGCGCCACAGCTGACCGCCGGTATCGCCCACGAACGCCATGTCCGCCAGTCCGTCGAAATCGATGTCGATGACCTTCACCTCGGACGGGATGCTGTACTGCATCGCCGCGAAACGCGGATCGGCCACCGGCGTCCGCCACAGCAGCTCGCCGCTGCGCGCGTCGACGATGAACAGGGCGCGACCGATACCGTCGGTGGCACGGGTGGAGGCGGCCGGAGCGCTCTCGTCGCCGGTCGCCAGCGGCGGGTCCTGGTTGGTGTCGTAACCGCCGGCGAAGATCAGCGCATCGACCTCGTCGTCGCCTTCACCATCGATGATGCGCGTCTTGACCGGTGCCGACCACGTCTGGCCGAGCTCCTCGAAATCGCCGTCGGCCGTGGTGCTGTCGCTGTCCGACACGACCTCCGCACCCCCGGCGATCTTCCACAGGAAGCGCGGATCGCCGATGTTGCCGACATCAAGGGCGTAGTAGGCATCGCCGCCGCGTCGCATGCCCAGGTAGAGATACGCCTTCTCGCCCGGATCGATCAGGCCGTCCCGATCGGTATCGTCCGTCCAGCTGACGATGCCGCCATCCAGGCCGTAGGGTCTCTGCCGGGTGGCGTCGTCCTGGAAGAGGTCGTGCAGGTTCTTCAGCAACTCCTGCGGCATGAACGCCCACAGCTCCTCGCCGCTCGCGCTGTCGATGGCGTGCAGATAGCCCTCGTTGGTCGCCACGAACACGACGCTGCGCCCGTCCGCGTAGTTGAGGATGACCGGTTGCGAATGCAGCGGGTCGCCCATCTCGGGCCGTGTCTCGTCGGTGTTCTCGTCACCGTCCACGTCGAGCACGTCACGGCCGCGGGCCCAGTCGACGAGCTGCTCGAAGTAGCCGGTCCGGTTCTGGAAGCTCGGTGGCAGGTCGTAGAGCGTGCGCTCGATGCGCGGATTCGTCGAACTCAGCCGGTTGGCCGGCACCAGCAGCCGCTGGCTGCCACCGTTGGCCAGTCCGGTGAACGTCGCCACGCGTCGTGTGGCGTTGCCGGCGTCGTTGCGTTCGAGCTTCCCTGCCGCCCCGCCGAGCAGCACGCTGCCGCCATCGGTCACGCTGGACCAGAAGCTCCTGGCGCCGGGGTAGAACTGCCCGGTGGCCGCATCGATCGCGACGTTGTCCTCGACATCGACGATGTCGGCCGTGCCACCGCTGTCGGGTCGGCTGCGATAGCGCTTCAGGTTGCCGCCCCAGCGAGCTGTCGGTTCGGGCCGGAACAGGGAGAAGTACAGATCGTCGCGGTTCTTCAGCCGGTTCTGCGAGCTGATCGTGACGCTGGGCGACACGAAACTCGAATCGGTCTTGCTGACGTTGATGAAGATGTTCTTGAACGCGCCGAGCAACTGTTCCGCCGAGGTCGCCTCGTAGAACCCGCCGCCGCCCTCGCGCGCCACGTCCTCGAGGAACCGGCTGGCGGAGCGGGAACGCTCGTCCGTGCCGAGCGCGAAGGCGATCGAGTGCACGTTGATCGTCTGGTTGCCGGGCATCGACGGTTGGTGATCGGTCGTCGACAGCCAGCGGCCGAGTTCGCGGCCGCAGTGCTCGTTCCCGTTCGGGTGCGAGGTGTCGCAGCTGCCCGTCAGCGCACGGATGCGATCCTGCACCCGGTGATCATCGGTCGCCTCGCCGTCGGAGAGCAGCACCACGTGGTGACTCTGGCATTCGCTGGTGATCGGCGAGCGGTACACCGGACTGCCCTGGATCTCCTCGGTGATGCACGTGCTGGAGTCCGGGTTGCCGACGGTGCAGCCGTTGGGCCGGAACACCTCGCCGCCGGTGTAGGAGTACGGGTGGCTCAGGCGCAGGGAGGTGGCGCGATCGGGGTACTGCATGCCCCGTCGGGTTCCGAAGTCGACCGGTTGCCCCCGGAAGTAGTTGGCAGCCTCCATCATCGACGACACGATCGGTGTACCGCCTTGCGCCCGCAACAGATCGACCTCGCGCTTCAGGTTTCCCCTGAACCGGGTACCGGGCTCGCTTCGTTCGGATTCGAAGGTGATCACCAGATCGGGCGATGTGATCTCGTCGCTGTCGCGGGAGACGAAACTGCGCACCCCGCCCGACGTACCGCTCAGCCTGAACGCCATGGCGTTGCCCGATGCCCAGCCGGGCCGGTTCACGATGCCGCCGACCAGCGAGGTGATGTCCTCGCTCGTCACGGTCTCGCCCCCGTCGATCGGGCCGGTGCTGGTCCAGCTCACCGTGCCGGCCGACCAGGCGCGGGACTCCAGCGCGGGGTCGGTGCTGCGGAAAGGGGGGGCATCGTCGTTGTCCTCCACGCGGATGTCCAACCCGGCGGTGTCGTCGATGTCGGTGCGCGTGGTCAGGCGCAGGGCCGCATTGACGATGCGTGCGCCCGGCGGAATCTGCACGTCGCGAAACCGCAGTCCGATCGACTGTGCGGCACCGCCCGCTGCGGCGTCGACGCGGGTGCTCAGGGCCGCACCCCTCGCGGCCTGCGCGCCGGTATCCAGGTTGGCGATCGCATCGTCGTCACCGTCCGGCATGGAGATATCGACCGAGGTGTTGGAGCAGTAGCTGTCGCCCTGGACCGAGCCCGGCTGGTAGACGATCTCGAGCTTGGGCGGCGCCGAGCTGGCGTCGGTGAAGGCCTGTGCCTGCCGCTTGCCGATGCCGCGCACGAACACCGTCATCGGGTTGCCGGCGCACCAGTTCGACAGGTTGACGACCTCGTCGATCACGCGCGCCAGGTCCGGCGTGGGGTACTCGTTGCCGACCCGGCTCCACGGCTCCGGGGTCCAGGTCTCGCGCGCACTGGTGCGGGTCCGGGCACCGATGTCGTTCAGTGTCGCACCGAGCGGCAGGGGAGCACCGTCCGCCTCGGCACTGATCGTCAGCTCGGTGGCCTCGTCATCGGTCGCCGCGGCGGTGAATACCAGCCGTGCCGACTTGATGGCCGCCCCGGGGGGCACGAACACGCGTGCGAACCGGACCGCGGTGGTCTGCGTGCCGGTGAGGGTCGCCTCGTCCGTGTCCGCCTCGTCCCAGGTCACGTCCAGGGTGGGCCGAGCGCTCCCCTTCGATGTCAGGAATCGACGGATGTTGTCCGCCGCGTCGTTGTAGTTGGACGATGGCGACAGCAGCAGCGACAGGTCGTCACCGGCATTCCAGCTCTTCAGGTTGATGACCTCGCTGACGACGTTGGCGAAGTCCGGCGATTCCATCGCCGTGCCGGGCAGATCCTCCAATGCGTCCCAGGCGCTGAGCTGTGCGGTGAACATGCGCTCCGACAGGGGGGCACCGCCGTAGCCGTCGGGCTGGTCGTCCAACTCGGCGGTGATGGTCAGCGAGACGCCATCCTCGCCCGCACCGCCGAGGTCCGGCTCCGGTTCGGCGGATGCGCTCGCCACGGGTTCGGGCTCGCCGCCGGCCGGTTCCTCGGCTACCGACGCGGCAGCCGGATCGCGTGACCAGTCGGCGGGGTCGGCATCGGTCGCACCGCCGGCGGCCGCGTGCAGCGTCAACCGGGCCGTCCGGATCGTGGCGCCCCTGGGAATCTGCAGGTCGTCGAACCGCAGCGCCAGCCGGCGTGGCGAGTAGCCCGCGCCGACGTGGAACAGGCTGGTGACGCTGGCGCCGGTGTTGCGCCAGGCCGCACCGGTGTTGTCCTCGAGATACTCGTCCAGGTGGGCCGTCGCCACGCGGGTCAGGCTGCCGATGTCGGGATTCTGCCGTTCGGTGTAGGTGTACTCGAGCAACGGGCGCAGGTCCCCGGCGGCGCCGGCACCGTGGAAGTCGCGCACATCCTTGCTGTTGGGCGTGTAGTCGTCGGCGGGGCTGACCAGGAAGCTCACCGCGTCGCCGCTGTCCCAGCCGTTCAGTCCGACCACCTCGCTCAGGATGTCGGACAGGTCGGGCGTGCGCACGTGCGGGTCGTCGCGGACCGCATCGGTGCTGCCGGCATTCGGTTCGATCGTGTCCCAGGACACCAGCGCGTTGGTCCTGTTCTGGGTGGCGTTGCGCCCGACCAGCGACTGATAGGGATCGATGTCGTAGGGGGCCGGACTGCTGGTCGCCTCGGCGGCGATGCGGGCCGATACCACGCCCTTCTGGTCGCCCAGGGCGCGCCGGGTGAAGCGGATGGTGGCGGCGGTCACCGTGGCGTCCGGCGGGATCTCGACCCCTTCGAACCGGAAGGCCAGACGTTGCGCCTCGTAGTCCTTGCCGCGGTAGAACAGTGCGTGATCGGCACGATCCTGTCCGGTGGTCACCTCGGTGGCGTCGTCCTTTTCGACCGCCTCGTAGGCGTCGTTGCTGGCGAGCACCGTGCGGCTGATCTGGTTGCCGCTGACGCCTGCGCCCCCGAGCGTGTTCGCATCGGCCATGACGAGACGTGCCTGGTCCAGGGTCACGACGTTGGTGTCGTCATCCTGGACCGCGTCGTCCCGCGCGGACGCCGGGCGCGCCACGATCGTCTCGTCGGGGCAGACCTCACCGTCGCACAGCGAGCTGCTGTCGCTCTCCAGGTAGCCGATCGGGTAGCGGATGGCGCTGCCTCCGAACGAATCCTGGAACGCGGCCATGCCGACGTTGAAACTGCTGGACTGGTCGAGCAGCAGACGCATCGCCCCCTGCAGGCGCGCCATGCGCGTGCCGTTCGCCCCGTTGTCCGTGAACCCCATCGAGCCCGAGATGTCGAGCACGAACAGGATGTTCGGATTGTTGTCGAACGCGTCGGTGCTCCGACCGAAGAAGATCTCGGTGTCGTCGGCGAAGGCGCTCGACAGCACGGTGATCGACAGCGTGGCGCCGGTCAGCAGCCGGCGCAGCGTGATGAAGGCCCGACGGTTCTCGTTGTGCATGGCTCAGCAGCCTCCGGTAGCATCGTTCGCGCCGATCAGCACGACGCCCTGCGCGATCACCGTGCTGGTGCTGGCGCCGGGCAGGGCACTGGTGCCGGTGACGAAGAATCGGCGGGCCGCGATCGGGCCGCCCAGCTCGTAGCCGATCGGATGGGTGCGCCCGCCGTCCTGGACCAGGGCGTACGTGGTCTGCGCCGCATTGTCGTTGAGCTCCGGGACCTGGATCGTCCGGTCGTTGCGGCAGACCATGCTCTCGAGCATGCCGGGCCGTGCCAGCACCACGTCGGTGGACGATTCCGCCGCCTGGAAGGTGAGCTCCTTCTGCAGCGCGTTGTCCGCCAGCCGGCCTTCGAGCGTCGTCCCGCGCATCGACGAGATGCCGAGCACGGTCATCATGAAGACCATGACGATGGCCACCACCAGCGCCGCTCCCTGCTGGGCGCGCGCGCCGGGAACGGTCCGGTTTCTGCGGCTCGTCCCCATGTCAGCGGTTCCGGATGTCGATGGAGCTGTTGAAGGCGATGCGCATGCGCCGATCGGTGCGGTAGGTGGTCTCGCCGGTCGTGCCGCCCGGCGCCAGCGAGCGGCCTGCCAGCGAATAGCTGCGCGTGTCGACCTGATCGGTGACGGGGTCGAAGGACTGCACCAGCAGACCGAGCTCCACCTGCTGCACCGTGCCGCCGGGCGGGCCGGCCTCGCCGGGGCGGACGTAGGCCCGGTGACCCGCGAACGACGGCTCGTCCATGCCGAGCAGCACCTGCAGGTTGCCCACGCCTTCGACCATCTCGATGGCGGCGCGCGGGGTACCGGCCGGCGGCGGGCTCAGGTAGGGCAGGCTGAGCCGGTAGAGCGAGTGCAGCGGGTCACCCGCACCGTTGGTACGGGCGGTGTCGCCGATGTAGTACAGGTTCGCCTCGAACCGCATGATGCGTGCCCGCAACCGGTCGCTGCCGGCAGGCTCCCCGTACGCGGCCTGCAGGCGCCCGTCGTTGGCGCCATCGAAACGGTTCACCGCGCCGTCGTGGGCGATCGAGCTCCCGCTGACGCCGGAGACGGTGAAGATGTCGGCACGCTGGCAATCGGACACCAGTGCCACGTCGCCATCGATGATGCCGATATCGGCGGCGAGCACGCCGTCGGCCAGCACGACGGGGGCGAACTTGTCGGGCATCCGGTCGATGCGCCAGGTCTCCGGTGAACCGAACTGGATCGACAGGGCATGCGTGCCCGGTACCGGAGCACCGGGCTGGCCCTGTGCCGGCGGCGTGAAGCCGGTCGGGGGTGCCGGCGTCCAGCTGCCATCCGACTCGATGCGCGAAGCGGTCAGCGCCGAGGCGTGGAAATCGGTGGTCGGTGCGTTGGTCGCCCGCACGGTGGCGGCGGCGCCGTCGGCGCAGCCCTGGAAGCCGGCCAGCCGGATGTCGCGCACGATCGAATCCAGTGCGAAGCGCGCGCTCTCCTGCAACTCGGTCAACGCGGTGTTGACGGTGCTCGAGCGCTTGGACCCGGAGAACACCGTGACCATGCTGCCGATCAGCACCAGTCCGATCACCAGTGCGAGCATCAGCTCGATCAGCGATAGCCCGCGCTGCGCACCGCGGTGGGCCCCGTGCCGCATCATGGCAGGTAGGCGGGCACGACCCGCACGGCGACCTCGCGGGCGGCATGGCCGTCGTCCAGGCGTTCGGCCCACGTCACGCTCACGCTGTAGGCGCCGCCGATCGCATCGCGCGTGACGCGACCGACGGCTGCGATGTCCGCCGTGGAGGCGAGCAGCGGTACCGCGTCGGCGCTCGTCGGGTGCAGCGCCACGCTCCAGGCGTGTCGATCCGCGGCCACGCGCTCGGCGGCGGAGCAGGTGGAGCCGCCGGTCACGCAACCCGGCTCGGTGGTGTTCGCCGCCGTCTCCAGGCCTTCGTAGAGGCCGCCCCGCAGCCCGTCGCGATTGGCGCGCATGCGCTCGGACATGTCGAGCACCAGGTACTTCGCCTGCGAGAGCGCGTACGCGTTCTGGTTGTGGATCATGCTTTGCACCTGCATGCGGGCCGAGGCGAGGAACCCGATCGAAAGCAGGATCACGGCCAACAGCACCTCGATCAGACCCACGCCTCGCTGACGCCGTGCCCGGTTCACGCGCAACTGCTCGCGGTGCCGAAGGCGTTGATCAGGTTCCCTGCACCGTCGCGGCGAGCGCGGCGCACGTCACCGCTCAGCGACAGGTTGATGGCCACGGCGCGCCGGTCCCTCTCCGCCGCCTCGCCGCCCTGTTCGCAGAACAGCCAGGTTCCGCCGCCTCGCCAGTTGCTGGTGCCGCGCGGCCCGAAGCGCACGAACGAGCGGCGCGACGGTACGCTCACGCCGCCGGACACCCGGGCGCTGGTCGCCAGCCTGAAAGACGGCGCGATCGGTCCGCTGGCACGCAGCAGCGTTTCACCGGACTCGGTCGCCTCGAAGCGGCCGACGGTCGGCCCTTCGTCCAGGAACACCAGCCAGCCGTTCTTCCAGTCCGGTACGGCCGCCTCGCTGCAGATCGCGCCCGTACCGGGCTTGCGAGCGCAGACCGCCACGCGACCGGCCCGCTTGATCGATTCGGAGCGGGCGTGGTGCAGGTCGCCGACCAGACCGTTGACCATCGCGTCCCGCTGGCTGCCCACGACCAGATCGCGCAGGTTCGGCAAGGCGACGCTCATCAGGATGCTGGTCACCGCGATGGTGACGAGCAGCTCGATCAGCGTGAAACCGGTCTGCGGACGGGTCGACGGCGTGCGATACATCGAGGGGGCGCGTTCTCGGGAGGCTGCGTGTGCTTCCGGTAGCGGCCGTTCGTCCAGCGTCCTTTATCGACGCCTCGTACCCGTGGCGAATCCGTTCGCTTCAGGAGCTCGCGTCGGGCACGACACGCTCGCTCGTGTCGGTCACTTCTTCGGCGCGTAGATGTCGGTCACCGTGCCTTCGGCCACCTCGGCGGCGAAGTTCAGGGTCTCCGACAGGGTCGGGTGCGGGTGGATCGTCAGCGCCATGTCCTCGATGTCGGCGCCCAGCTCCAGCCCGAGCACCGCCTCGGCGATCAGTTCACCGGCGTTCGGCCCGACGATGCCGGCGCCGAGCAGGCGCTTGGTCTCCGGGTCGTACAGCACCTTGGTGACGCCCTCGTTGCGCCCCATGCTCA
>Ga0209831_1001470_pt1 | contig 21524 bp, 20 predicted proteins | sample Maine_Asex4_meta_FD_187451 | JGI IMG/M metagenome (GOLD analysis project Ga0209831, IMG submission 187451) | Marine algal microbial communities from Maine, USA - Maine_Asex4_metaG (SPAdes) (version 2) | ecosystem: Host-associated > Algae > Red algae > Unclassified | place: Maine, USA | collected... | reverse complement strand
TATGCCTTGAATGATAGAACTATAGGATAAGTTAAATTTTATAAGGCATTGAGTCGGATGATAGAAAGTGCAGTGCATGAAAATATCAAAGTAATTCTTCTTACACCTTCTCCTGATTTAAGTGTTGACTTATTCAAATCTGATAATGAATTAGAGAAATATGCAAGACAGATCCGACGCTTATTAAAAGAAAATGGAATTGGATTAGCTGATAGCTATCAGTCATTTAAGATGAAGGCAGTTGCGGGAGATATGTTAGTGCATTATTTGTCACAGGGAAATCATCCCAATCACAAGGGTATCTATTGATATCCGATGAAATAATCAAATATTTTCTCCAATAATGATTTGGTTAAGGTATGATCTATTATAGTGACAACTTCAGTATCTTGCTACCATAAAATTTACTATGAAAATTAATTTACTATCGTGCGATGCTCAGCGACCAGATAAAAGAGCGATCTCTAAATGTATCCATGAGATCTCTTCTAACATAGACGAATCCTTAGCAAATGAACTTACAGACATACTTTTAGAAGGAGATCCTGTAGATATTGAAATGGATAATAAAAATGCAAGTTCAGCTTATAGAGCATTGCGGAAGTTGGGCATCGACTATGAGATTATCGAATAATAATAAGATCAGTACGTATGTGTCTTGCTGGTGGGCTGATAGCGCAGAATCGATTGACTCCATGCTATTCATTTAAGCATTTTGACGAAAAGATATCCAGCGACTTTCAGGTTTGTGGTATAGCATCAATCTTCAGTGTAGGGTCACATAAATGATAAGGAAATGTGTGGAGTAATTCATATTTGTAACGAAGGTTTGGTCTTTGACTTGTTCGCATAAAATACAGACGAAATCGATTTATTAAATCGTTATAATCTCATGAAATGGACAATCATCATCTGTAGTGTATGCTTACTTACCGCATGTGCCTCTAAGCTCAGCAAACAAGAAAAAAATGAAGGCGGTGTCCTATCAGTATTTCATATAGATGATAATGGCATGAAGCAAGGCAAGAAAAAAGTCACTCATCCAGAAGGATATACCATGGAGCTTGCAGAATATGTCGATGACAAGCTGGAAGGGCAGCGCACCATATTCTATGATACAGGGAAGCCAGAGCTCATCGAATATTATGTAAATGACGAACTGCAGGGAGCTTATAAAGCGTACTATCCTTCAGGACAGCTTAAGTATGAGGTGCAGTACGAGGCCCATGTCATGGATGGCTTATTCACCCAATACTATGATGACGGTACGAAGAAAGAAGAAGTACACTTTAAGGACAACGAAGAAAATGGTCCATTCACGGAATATCATAAGAATGGTCAGAAGAAGTGGGTAGGGCAGTTTAAAAATGGAGACAATGAAGTAGGAGAATTATTAGAATATGATAGCACTGGCCAGCTGATTAAAAAAATGTTCTGCGATGAAAATTCTGTCTGCAATACCACATGGAGCATCAATAATCAAAACTAACTTAGGGACTTGCTCATTGGATTTGTATGTATTCAAGTACCTTAGCAGTCATAAATAGAAATCTTGCAAAGAAGTTTTTTCATATTGATTATAGGCTTGTGTATCAGCAATATTTCTCTGGCGCAGGTCGGTGGGAGGTACACTTATGAATTTCTCAATCTGACACAATCAGCCAGGACAACTGCACTCGGTGGTGCGCTGATCAGTGTCATAGATAATGACGCCACACTTGCCTATGCCAACCCTGCTTCGCTTAATGAGAAAATGCATACAGAGCTTAGTATCAATCATAATTTTCACTTCGCTGATATCTCACATGGATTCTCTAATGCGGCGTTTCATATCACTTCCCTGAAGACGACTGCTCACATCGGTGTGAATTACATTAACTATGGAGAATTTGTCAGATCAGACTTTCTTGGAAATCGAGGTGGTACATTTAATGCAGGTGAGACGGCGATCACCATTGGTGCTGGACGCGGTATCAATGATAGAATACGAGCTGGAGTCAATATGAAGTTGATCAGTTCTTCTTTAGATGTTTATCGATCTATGGGCTTGGCATTTGATGCTGGATTTATTTACACGAATCCGCAGAAGCTTTTTACTGTCGGACTGGTCCTTAAGAATATGGGGACTCAGCTCAGCTCTTTTGCTGATCAGGCAGAGCCACTACCTTTTGATCTGCAGCTGGCCTACTCTAAGCGATTCGCACATCTGCCTTTCAGGCTATCTATTACTGCGCACCAGCTTCATCAGTGGAATATCCGACTGGACGAAGCGAATCAGTCAGACCCAATATTTTTTTTGGATCAAGAGCAGACAGAGGCAGGACCCTTATCTAAATCGATTGATAATTTATTCCGACACTTTATCTTCAGTGGAGAATTCTTAATAGGGGATGAAGAAAAATTTAAGATCAGGCTCGGCTATAATCATCTGCGGCGTAAAGAACTGGCAGTTTCAGAATTTAGAAGTTTAGGCGGTGTATCAGTTGGACTTGGATTTCAGGTAAGTAAATTCAGGTTTGATTATGGAGTTGGCTATTATCACTTAGCTGGTGCGACGAATCATCTGGGCTTCTCGATTAACCTATCTTCATTTAGAAAGAAGCTATGATGAGTATCAGTCAGTCATGCCTAACTACCCTCAGCGCGATATGCATAGTAGTTTCCATAGCCTCATGTGGATCTGCGAGAAGAGGTATGGGAGATCAGAAGACGGCTGAAAGTAAATTGTCAAGCTCTCTTAGATCTGATCAAGATTCATTGGCATATCTAATCAAAGATTTCGAATTAAAATATCAGCACTTTTGCGGATTCATGCTCTATGACTCAGACGCTGAGGAAGTTCTCATCAAGTATCATGAGGATAAGCACTTCACGCCTGCCTCTAATCTGAAGCTGTTTACACTATTGGCTTCTCTGAAAATATTGGGAGATTCTATACCAGCATTAGCTTATTATGAACAAGGCGATAGTCTGCTCATCAGAGGGACAGGCGATCCCGGCTTCATGACTAAGAATGATGTAGACAGTGTAGCCTATCATTTTTTAAGAGATCAGGATCAGGATATTTACTTTGATGATTCTAATTTTAAGAGTGAGCGCTTTGGGAGTGGCTGGGCATGGGATGATTATCCATATGACTATCAGAAAGAACTGAGCCCCATGCCGATCTATGGTAATGGAACACTTATTACAGTTGATTCTGCAAGTCGGTCATACCAGGTATATCCTTATCAGAATGTACTGCTTTTTAAGGCTGATCTATTTGCACGGAGATTTGCCCGTCGAGAAGAACAGAACAATTGGATTCATATCAATGAAAACCGACTGCCGAGATATGATGTAGTGATAGATATTCCTTCAGTGATGGAAGATTCCTTTTTTTATGATCAGCTGAGTCATGCTGTGAGTCAGCCGATTTATCAGACAGACAGCGATTCAGTCGACTCATTATTTGAGACCATATACCATACACAAGGAGATTCTCTTTATAAAGACTTAATGCTGCGCAGTGATAATTTTGTGGCAGAGCAGCTACTACTTATGTGTTCGCATGAGCAGTTAGGCCACCTCAGCACAAGTAGTGTCATCAAGCATATTCTCCAAGATGAGCTAAGTGAAATCACAGATGATATCAGATGGGCTGATGGCTCAGGATTGTCCAGATACAGCCTCATCACGCCTTGGTCTGCGGTGCAAGTGCTTTCAGAATTATCCAGTATTCTGACTGCGGAGCAGATAGCAGAGTGGTTTCCATCTGATGATCATGATGACACCCTTCCCAGTCAGATGAAGGGACTGAGCATATGCGCTAAGACAGGGACGCTGAGTAATAATTTCAACTTGAGCGGATACATCACAACAGATTCCGGTCGCCGATTGACTTTTAGTTTTTTGAATAACCACTTTATGTACCCTAAGGCTGATATAGCTACAGGGATGGCGGAGATTCTATCTTTTATTCATCGTCATTATTGATGATGTGAATATTGATATTTTCTCTGAATACGGGTAACATTCAGCCACCTAAGGGGACTTATTAGGACAACATCCTAAGCGCAAGTATGTATCTATCTAAAAGAGAAATTCAAATTATTCACCTCATTACTTACGAGTATTCCTCTGATGAGATCGCAAGTAAGTTATACCTTAGTAAGCATACGATTTTATCTCACAGGAGGAATATCCTGAGGAAGATGCGGGTCAAGAATACGGCAGGATTAGTGAGAAAGGGTATACAATTAGGCTATGTGAAGCTGGTGAACAGTCCTGCATAGGCCATATTTTTTACCCTTTCTTTGTAGTATTGATGCTATATCATTGATTTTCAAGGTTTTAGATGTTGATCACTGGCATCTTAAGAGAAAAATCACTATATTTGCAAAAAAATTGATACTATTTTGAGAAAGATGCGTAAAAAGAATTTCGACTTTGCTAAAGACAAATATTACTTCAATATTAAGACCGGTCCGCAGAGTGCGATAACAATCAATCGAGCAGAGAAAAGAGAAGCAGTCTTATCTTTTATGGGATACCAAAAAGCAAACAAGAACTGTGAGTGGTTAGGCAGATGGGATGGTAAGAAATTCATCGAAGATGCTTTTGATAAAGTGACGCTCAATTAATAATTTTTCTTCTTCTATAAGGCTGGTGTACATGATATGGCTTTAAGTGTTCGAATCACTTAGCATATTCGTCTATGATTTTTCTAATTGTGATGATGTTAATTCTACAATGATATGATAGGTCAATTCGTTTATTAATGATCCTGACTGAATACCCAGCAATCCAAAATAGAGATGACTTTGATATCTCTAAAGTAATAACACAACTGACAATAATTTAGTCATGAAAGCCTAATGATTAGTACACCATAATAGATGTATGGCCAGTCCCAGATTTAGTATACATTCTTAATCGAATCATATACTTTCGATCTTTGACTAATTTTATTTTGATGTAGGAATTAAAATCTGTCCCACTATCGTCATCACCAGAAAGGTATAATTCGTTAGCGCCATCTGTTTCGAAAAGTACCATGACAGTGTCCATTTGACCAAATGTTCTGAATTCAAAATCGCCTGTTTTTGGAGCGCTAAAACTAAAATTAACTTGCTTTCCTGGACTGATGTGGAGCATTTCTGTTTTGTAGAGTTCCAGCTCATTTATATTGTCTTCTTCTATTACAGGATAGAAATTTCTAACCCATTCTTTATCTCTGTTGGAAAGGCCTGGTGCTGGACTAATGCCATCGGTCAATCCTGGAGGGGCTAATATCCAACTGCCTGGCATAGGGTACATCATGATGGAATCTTCATCTAATTCCGATCCTTGTATTTCGTCAGCAGCTTTTTTATCTAATACATTATGCCGTATGGTAGAAGTATCCCAATTATTTGGCGGACCACTTAGATCTGTAATGACTTGCATTTCATTCCAGACGATACCTGCATTCGGGTTTTGGTGTTCATGAGGAAATCCTAAGGAATGACCGATTTCATGTAATATGGTGTCTTGATTATTTGTTATATCCCAACCAAAATTCATGGTTCTTAGCTCTTTTGGTATTTCCCACAAATCTCTCCCTACATAAGACCAAGAACCATCACCTTGAACAAAGCCAATCCTTATGAGGGCATCTTCTGAGCTATCCTTTTCTTCGAATGTTAAGCCTATACCCACATCTTTCCATGCCTGGAAGCCTAATCTCACGGCATCTCTTTCTGCTCCTGATCCTTGCATGAAATTATAGGTTAAATTGGTGCCATTAACCCATTTTTTGGCCATGAGAATTATCATTCGTTCTACTGAGGGTAGATGCCCTGGACGAGGAGCTCTTTCTTCCATCACAGGCATTGAACAATATTTTAATTCTTTTGACTCTTGATTGTATTTAGTCTGTAGGTTTTCTTTTTTCATTTTAGAAGTTGTGGTGTGTAAAAAAATATTTTGGTTCCTAATAATGAGTGTATGTTATTCTCTTTTTTGTTACCTTATTTTTCCATTTTTTTAAGAATTGACTCTTAGTTAAGGGAAGGGATAGTCGTTGTAAATTAATGCTGTGGATAAGTCGACAAGCTTCATTGGCTGAGTGTGGCTAAATATTTATAAGCCTGAATTGATAGCTTTCCATAGGTAATAACGTTCCGCAGCTGAGCTCAGAATGACAAAGCATCACGGTTTTGCTTTGGAACGGATTTTTCCACAAGGTAAAAATAGAATAAAGCTAGCATCAGTCAATCCTCGACTTCGGTCGTAATGACAATTCTTATTCTATGTCAAAACACAACAGTCTTAATAACTGCTAAATCATCATAGAATCAATTTGATTAATATACGTAGGTATATAGAGAAGTCGAATAACTGCACCCGTAGACTTCATATTTACATCGTCCAACATAAAAATGTGGGGTCATAATTAGATCATTGCACTCAAAGTATCTTAGGTGCCCAGTATTTTCGAGATATCGACTTTATCACTCACCACCGCTGCGACATCATCAATTTTGACACGCTCCTGCTTCAGGCTATCACGGTCTCTGATGGTCACACAGTGATCTTCTAATGTATCAAAGTCTATGGTGACACAGTAAGGCGTACCTATGGCATCCTGTCTTCTATATCTTCGACCGATGGCATCTTTTTCATCGTATTGACAGTTGAGATTTACCTTTAGCTTATCATAGACATCTTTGGCTGCACTCGTCAGCTCTTCCTTATTTTTAAGAAGTGGCAGCACGGCACATTTGACTGGTGCTAAGATCGGGTGTAGCTTGAGGACGGTTCTTGTGGATTCTTTACCATTAGCATCTGGTACCGTCTCTTCCTGAAGTGCTTGAGTGATTTGAGTTAAGAACATTCTATCACATCCGATCGATGTCTCTACCACATACGGCACATAATTTTCATTGCGCTCTGGGTCGAAGTACTGAAGCTTCTTACCTGATAGATCCTGATGGCTGCTGAGGTCAAAGTCAGTTCTAGAGTGTATACCCTCTAGCTCTTTAAAGCCAAATGGGAATTCAAATTCTATATCAAGTGCTGCATTAGCATAGTGTGCTAAGTTATCATGATCGTGAAACCGGAGCTTAGACTGAGGCGTGCCCAGTGATAGGTGCCACTGCATTCTTGTCTCTTTCCAGTGCTGATACCATTCCATCTCAGTGCCAGGCGGTACGAAGAACTGCATCTCCATCTGTTCGAATTCTCGCATTCTGAAGATGAACTGTCGGGCGACGATTTCATTACGAAATGCCTTACCGATCTGAGCAATGCCGAAAGGTAGTTTTTGTCTGGTTGTCTTTTGGACATTGAGAAAATTAACAAAAATACCTTGTGCTGTTTCAGGTCTCAGGTAAAGTTTGCCTTCTTCTCCAGCGATATTGCCTAGTTGAGTGGAGAACATCAGATTGAACTGTCTGACATCTGTCCAGTTACGGGATCCGCTCTCAGGACATGCGATCTCTAAGTCTTCGATGAGCTTCTTCAGACCAGGCATGTCTTCTTCTCTCAGTAGATTACCCAGCTGGGTCATGACATCGTCTATCTTCTTCTGCCTGTCTATGATTCTGCCATTCGTACTTCTGAACTGAGCTTCATCGAAGTCATCTCCAAATTTTTTACGGGCTTTCTCGACATCCTTTTTGATTTTAGCCTCGATCTTATCACAGTAACCTTCTACCAGCTGATCAGCTCTGTATCTTTTATTAGAGTCTTTGTTATCCACGAGTGGATCATTGAATGCATCTACGTGACCAGAAGCTTTCCAAGTCTTAGGATGCATGAATATCGAAGAATCTAAACCCACGATGTTTTGATGCATTTGTACCATGCTCTTCCACCAGTATTTCTTGATGTTATTCTTTAGCTCTACTCCATATGGTCCGTAATCATAGACAGCGGATAGGCCATCATAGATCTCACTTGATTGAAAGATGAATCCGTATTCTTTACAATGTGAAATGATCTGCTTAAAATCCATAATATCCTATTCTGACGTCTATAAAATTTGAGTCGCCAAAGATATAGTTATCCTTTTATTAATTGCTTTTATATGTTACTTTTGCAGCAAATTGAATACGATGGCTCAAACGAAAGAAGCAAAACGTAAATATTGGATGTATTTCGGGATATCACTCCTCTTGACTATACTATTCCTCATCTATGCTAACTCTTGGTTTTGGGTGATGTTACCGCCGCTATTGACCTCATTAGTCTTGGCTATGGATGCGCTGTAGTCTTTTCATGTTTAGAGACAAATCTTAATAAATAGTCCTCTCAATTCAACTTTCTGTGCGATTGCAAGTTCATCGAATTACTGATCTAATTTGGCCCACGGTTATGATGTTTGCACATAGCAGATGAAGAATTTGGAATGGCTACGTTTTGGCACAATAGGTTTAGACCTGGCACACATTTTTCCTTTCTCCTCTCTAATTTCTATTATGTCTTTGTCCTTTCATTATGATTTTTGTTAATATTTAGCCTGCCTGTTGAATAGCTGAATTCAAAATGGCTTTTCTCTGTACATCTTGTAAAATAAAAAGAGCCACCAACGTATCGGCGACTCAATGAACTGCTTGAAAAACTAAGATTTATTGAAATTGTACATTTAGTTGTACGCCATAATTGATGGCTTCTCCCATTTTTACCACAGGCTGCCAATTGAGCTGACTTAAAGCAGTGACTATAGGCTGCTCGAAAAATACTTTGGGGCACTGACTTACTTTGATAGCTGTACTATTTCCAGATTTATTGATGATGAAAGATACTTGACAAGTATTCTGTAGGCCATATTCTATTGCTGAATCTGGATACTCTATTGATTCTGAAAGGTGTTGGACTAAGGCATCTATGGTACATGTAGATAAGCCTTTAGCGTTCTCTGATACGCAATGACCAAAGGTTCCAGATTTATAGAGGGCCATATCATTGGATGCGTTTTTTGATGTATTGATCACGTGGGCTATGCCTGATTCCTGCGAAGCGTATTGTCCAGATGTGATACCATAGATACATAAAATCATAATTGCAGTTAAATAGTGTTTCATAGAAGTTATTTATTATTTGAAATGTTCTTGATAAGATTATCGATACAAAGATGTGGTAATTGTTAGTGCAAGAACATCCTTGAAAATAGGGATTTCTCTAACCATTTTTGGGGATTTATGCTAGCACTGAATAAATATCATGGCTATATAACTGCTATGTTCTCTATTGGAAACTTGAGAGTGAATGTACTACTCTGACCTTCGGCTGATGAGACGCAGATTGTACCGCCGATGATTTTGACTATTTTTTTAGAGATGGCTAATCCAAGCCCAGTACCTTTATATGTGCCCGAAGGATGAAGTCTCTGAAACATATCGAATTTTTGTTCTTGATGGGAGCTCCGATACTGATCTATTCAGTATTTAAGCCAATATAGATTAAGTAATGGAAGTGACGAAAATGATAGCCACACCAATATCAAAAAAGTACATTGCGCAAAATATGTAGAGTAAGTACAAAGGCTCCATCCTAAGATTTGGACCACATAAGATGTTTAATGTAGCTATGAAAGATTTTCCAGCTACTACAAACCAGATTTGGCTTAGTTTAGTGTACATGAATCTATTAGCTATTAATGGTGGGAGAATCGCGGATAGCCAACATACATTGATGATGTTTCTTGAAAACTATTATTTGTGAAATATTCTGAAGCACAGGTCAATAATAGCACCGGTAAAGTACCCCATCAAAATGATGTTGGATAGCTCCACACGCAGCTGCTCAGAAAAGCTGAGATCTGGAGTTACCCCAGTTTGCTCTATTGATTTTAAGAGTTTATACTTTTTCCTTCACACTCATTCAATTATAGTCACTGAGCTGAGAAAGTATCATAAGATATCACCCTTTATGTCCATTGTCAATTTTCTAAGTCTACATAGCAAGCAGGATCAAAGGCTGGACGACATATACAGAGAAATATGAGATCTCTTTTACCTAAGTTAGTAATACGCTGTGGCTTATCAGCTGGTATATGAATCAGATCTGAAGGATTCATTTCTTGCGCATATTGATCACCCAATTCTATTTTACCATGTCCACTGAGTATATAATATATTTCTGATGTACCGATTAGTTTGTGAAGGGCTGTCGTTACACCTGGTTCGACTCTGGCTTGTGCAATAGACTGTGACGGGTCCGATGAGCTATTGAGCAATTCAATTATATGACATCGCTCATCAGTATAGAATTCCGCTTCTTTTGCAGTATGCTTAAGTAGGATTTTATTCATTCCTTCAGTTGATTAGGGCTTTATTTTTTTGATGCCGGGCTGCAGTATTTCAAAGCCTTCTTCCTCTTTCTTATCTTCTACGATCTGTCTGACATCTGCAAGAAGTGCTTTAGCATCATAGACGATTCCATCTTTGATTGTATACCTGACTCCACCGACTCTGACTACCTCATTATCTTCTGTGAGTTTTATAGCCCCTGTGCCATAGAGTACTTTAAGATTTTGTAAAGGATTCTCGTCTATGACGATGATATCAGCCTTCTTACCTACTTCTATGCTACCTATTTCATCATCCATCCCCAGTGCTTCTGCTCCATAGAGCGTTGCTGATCTGATCACTTCCAGTGGGTGAAATCCTGCTTCTCTGAGCAATTCTAATTCTCTGATATAGCCATAACCATAGAGCTGAAATATGAATCCTGAGTCAGATCCTGCAGTCACCCTGCCACCTCTATTCTTATATTCATTAATGAAGGTCATCCATAGCTGATAGTTCTGCTTCCAGTCGACTTCTTCCTCTGTCCCCCAGAAGTGCCAGTAAGATCCATGGGATTTTTTACTTGGCTGGTAGAATCTCCATAGGCTCGGTATCGTATATTCTTCATGCCACTCTGCTCGTCTGGCCCTCATGAGATCACGACTTGCTTCATAAATATTGAAAGTCGGATCTATGGTAAAGTCTAAAGCGATCAGCTCGTCCATAACCTTATTCCAATGATCTGAGAATGGCTCAGCTGCCTGCTTCCACAGTCTGCCTGCTTCTCCAAATCGATGCTGCTCGTTTTGATAATTGTAATCCAGAGGATAATCCTGAATCGTCCGATTCTCGAATAAAGCTTCTGGCAGACCATACCAGTGCTCCATGCTCGTCAATCCCGACTTTGCAGAATTCAGCACATTCCATCTGCCGACTTCTAATTGTGCATGATGGCAAGCTGATCGGAGACCTAATTTTTTATTTTCTTCTAGTGCAGCTGCAAATAGCTTAGGTGGTAGTCCAAAGAATTTGATACCATCAGCCCCTTTTTTAGCATTTTCTTGTACCCATGTTCTGGCCTGCTCTGGAGTGCTGATGGGGTCATATGATCCCTGTCCGAATACCGTGTATGCTTGGATTCTGGGGGCAGTGATTTTATTTTCATCGCTCAGTTTTTTATGTCTTAGTACCCAGTCTAAGCCATTGCCACAAGACGGATCTCTGACGGTCGTGATCCCATGGCCCATCCATAACTTAAAGACATATTCTGCGCCAGCGCCTTGCCATCTGCCGCCTATGTGTCCGTGCATATCCACAAGTCCTGGCATGATGTATTTTCCTGAAACATCTAGTTCTTCACCACCTGGCTTCAGCTGTGGCCTGCTGGATGAATCTATCTCTACCCCTGGAAATCCTACGATCTTAATATCGACGATCCGATCATTCTCTATGATGATATCTGCTGGTCCTATTGGCGGTGCTCCTGTCGAGTTAATGATGGTGGCACCTCTCAGGATTAATTGGCTATAAGGGCCTTCGCCTTCCTGCACCAGTGGTGCGTCATCTATAGGGCCTTGGGATAGAAGAGCTACAGAGCTAATTAGTAGTGATATCAGTAATATCCAGTTTTTCATAGACGGTTGTTGAATTGAATGTTCCAATTTAAGAATAAATAAGGAAGATGGCTTACTTGATGATCTGAGCAAGGTGATTAACGTAATTATGAGAAGTAGAAATTTAAAATAGTGTAGATGATTCATTGGTTCATGTGACTCGATGGACAGGCTTTACTTTTCAAAATCTGGAGGTCTCCTCAAATGATGCTCAGTCAATTGCTGAAAGTAGTGAGCAAAGGATAAAATAACTCCGTCTTGATACAGCTGCCCTAAGAAGCTGATACTGGTCGGATGATTTTCATCATCTATTCCAGAGGGGGCTGTCACGACTGGGTGTCCTGTCAGATTAGTAATCATTAATTGTTCTCCACCGAATGTCGGTGTGATCACGATGTCATATGGGGCCATCACCTCATGCATGTCCTGTATGAGCATGGTCCTGAATCGGTTCGCCTGAATGTACTCTACAGCTGGTATGAATCTGGCTTGTCGCAAAGAGTTAGCTCTTGATTTCTTAGTCTGCTGCACCATCATATCTACATCACCAAATCTCACTAATTCATCAAAAAAAGCAGCTGCCTCAACTCTTAAAATGACATCGAATGCATCAAATGGATATCTGGAGGGTAATGAAATGGAATCGATTTTTATACCCTGATCCTGGATAAGTGCTAAGGCTGATCTGAGATGATCTCCAGATGCTGTCGTATCTTGACTGACTAGCGCTGTAAAGCAAGCGACCTTAAGCTGGGTATAATCAATATTATCTTCATAATAGAATGGAGCTGTCCTTGTGGTGATATCATTAATGTCTTCACCTTTTAATACATCAAATACAATGGCGCAGTCTTGAGCGCTTCGGCAGATAGGTCCGATCTTATCCATTGACCATGAAAGACTCATGACACCATCACGACTCACTCTTCCATAGGTTGGTCGTAGACCAGTGACACCATTTCTGGTGCTGGGTGAGGTAATAGAGCCAAGCGTCTCGGTGCCGATGGAGAATCCCACTAATCCAGCAGATGTCGCCGATGCAGATCCAGCTGATGATCCACTCGCACCCTGTAGGGTGTCCCATGGATTCATGGTTTGTCCATCGTACCATACATCGCCTCTGGCTAATGCTCCAGTGACTAATTTTGCGATCAGGACAGCCCCTGCTTCTTCCAGCTTCTTGATGATAGTGGCATCGTGGTCTATGACTTGATCTTTATAAGGCATAGCTCCCCAAGTCGTCTTGTAGTTCTTAACAGATATTAGGTCTTTAACGCCATATGGGATGCCATGGAGTAGTCCTCTGTATCTACCTGAGGCGATTTCTTGATCTGCTTTTTTCGCTTGTGCTATGGCTAAGTCTTTAGTGATGGTGATGGCGCATTGAAGTGTAGGATTATATCTTTCTAATCTGTCGAGATATAGCTTGGTTAATTCTACTGAGCTGAGCTGTCCTGTCCGTATCAGAGCTGCTAATTCTGTAATGGATAAGAAGGCGATCTCATGTGCTTCTTTAGGTCGTATGATGTCAGAATGCTGGCTGATGATCATGGTATCAGGTCCATCCGGCATGACAAAGCCTTTCGGATGTATGTCAAGTGTCAGTGCAGGAAATATATGGTTAGGAATCTTGTATGCTCTGAGGCTGTCATAACCTACGGCATTTCTCTCTAGGTAGGACTTCATGGTATCGATCACATCATCTTGAAAGTCTAATCCAAATAGCTTTTGGGCCGTCTTGATGTCAGCATTAGAGTATTTTTTTTGTTGGATTTCTTCATAAGATAAAGAGCTTGTAGTGCCCTTATCAACTTTTGGCTTTGCAGCACAGCCAGCCAATAAAGCAATTATAAATAGACTAATTAAATAACGAATCATGATTCTCGATTGATGGCTTCCCAGATCATGTCTTTTAGAGCCAGTACTCCATCTTGGGAGACAGACGAAAAGTATAAATGTGGTAAGTCACTTGGTATCTCATCTTTCAGCATCAGCTTAAGTTCTTCATCTACCAGATCACTTTTAGATATGCCCAATATTCGAGGTTTATCCATGAGTTCAGGATTGTACTTTTCGAGCTCGTTTAATAAGACTTTGTACTGCCCACTGATGCTATCAGAATCTGCGGGGACTAAAAATAGTAAGACAGCATTCCGCTCGATGTGTCGTAAGAATCTGATGCCGAGACCCTTCCCTAAGTGGGCGTCTTCTATAATTCCTGGAATATCTGCCATGATAAAGGACCGATTATCTCTATAGCCTACGATGCCTAGATTAGGAATCAAGGTCGTGAATGGATATGCGCCGATCTTAGGCTTCGCAGCTGAGATAGAAGCCAATAGTGTAGACTTGCCTGCATTGGGAAATCCTACGAGTCCTACATCAGCGAGTACTTTAAGTTCTAGTATTTTCCATTCTTCTACTCCTTCTTCACCGGGCTGCGCATATCTGGGCGACTGATTGGTAGATGACTTGAAGTTTTCATTTCCTAAGCCACCTCTGCCGCCAGCGACTAGTATGATCTCTTCACCATCTTCTAATATTTCGGCTTCTTGCTCTTGAGTCTCGACATCTCTAGCAATGGTCCCTAGTGGTACTTCCAGAATAATATCCTCTCCATCCACCCCTGTCTTCTGGGCAGACCCACCATTATCGCCACTACCAGCTTTGATATGTTTTCGATATTTTAATGGAAGTAATGTCCATAGCTGTTTATTACCTCTGAGGATGATATGACCTCCTCTACCACCATTGCCACCATCTGGACCACCCTTAGCAGTCAGCCGATCCCTTCTGAAGTGAGCTGAGCCAGCGCCTCCTCTACCTGATCGACAGCATATCTTGACGTAGTCTACAAAGTTCTTTTCTGACATAGTAGATGAAGGTAAAGTAATATCAAGGGTTAACTTAATCTGGAAGCCAAAATATGATGTTCATAGACTAAACTAAATTGAAAAATATTACCATTTTAGATAGATAGATAATTAATTATATAGACAGATTGTAAATCTTATCTCATTCCAAAATCACACTCTTTTCAAAATCATGAACTCTAGTATCTCGATCTCTGCAAAAAACTCACTTTACAATAGCATACGAAAGTTAGGATGTGGAGAATGCGATCGGGTATAGGCTTATACTAATTCACTGACAAAGGTGAAATCTTGGAAAAATCATATTATTGACTGAATGATTCCCATAAAAGGGAGTAGTTAAAGAATACTGAAATCGTCTGATAGGTCGAGGCTTCAGTGGACAGAGGGGCTTCTGATATTCCGATAGAATTATAGACTTCTTGGAATGGATTAAATACTGACTGATCATTACTCTGAGAGAATGAGTAGCCTACGCCTGCAGAGAATTTTAACTTTCTCAAACTAAAATGACCACCTAGTGAGAAGTTATAGATATCCCAAGAGAAGTTATAGACATCTCGGTCAAATTCGCTCTCTAACTTATAGTTAGAATTTGCATTATAGTCAGTCCTGAATCCCGTCAGCAGAGTAAATTGCTCTGACATCTCTTTTTCGAATCCTAAGGCGATATTCAGAACAGCCTTACGGGCATCTGTGAGCCTGAATGGTATCCCATTATTTTCATTCTCGAGTACCACGAATGGATTCTGAGCCATGAAGTACTCTGTACTAAAGTACAACTTGGCGGTACTTTTAAGCATGTACACTCCACCTATTCCAAAAGACCAAGGACTCTGATATTGAGATGATAGACCAGACTGAGTATCTTCTATATCCCCTTGCAGCAGTCCACGATCGAAGATAGGCTGTATGTACTGGTATCTGCCAGAATTTAATACAGGTAGATATCCAGGTGTTGTGATCGTGGCACCCATAGAGTATTTTTTATGCTTGAAGAGGATACCTATTTTAGTAGTGAGACTTGGATATGATGTGGAAAATTCGAAAAAGGAAAAGTAATCTCTTTCATTAACTGCCCCTGAAGAGCTATTTCGAGATTGACCATTGATGAGTAGTGTCTGTGTCTGGCTTCTACGATTTAAGCTTTGGGTAAGGCCTATTTGAAGTCCGTCAGCGATTAAATAGGAAAGACCAAAGGCAAAGAAATTTTCATCTATTTTATTTCGATAATTGACGATGCCTGTAAAGTCTTGATTCGGATTTACGTCAATATTTAGCTGAGAAGCAAAATCAATATCAAAACTCCTTTTCGAAAATATACCTAAAGATGATCTGATTCTGCTGTTCTTAAAAAACGGAAAATCTATAACGGCCATATTGGGTAATAGATCAATGCTCGTCAGTTGCTCATTATTTAGTTGCGATGAATTAGTGTTAATGGCGGAGTAAGATGGAGACAAGAGACTTAAGGATATGCCACCTACAGTATCACAGCCAATGGCTGCAGGATTATAATATAACGAGCTGATATCGTCAATACCACCTATGACTGATCCATTGAGTAGTTGCGCTTTAGTACCATAATTAAGATTCCAATAATTTCCCCCTAATTGTGAAAATCCCAAAAGTGGAATCATCAACATCGAGATAAAGAAGAGATTTTTTAGAATCGACACAGTACAAATATTATGAAATAGAATTGTAACCAGAAGCTATCATATCTCAATTTATTATAAAATGGAAGGTTTGGTGAGCATGCCAATCTGGATTTTCCACTGAAAGTGCAGAAAAGGGCTGAGACTTTTAATGAAAAAGCCGAATAACCAATCACGGATATCCGGCTCTGACTAACAGTTCTTGGGATATGTTATACTTCTATATTTTCAATTTCTTCACTGAGACGGTCGAATATCTCATCTATTGTACCTGTGCCAATGACAGTACTTGACTTGTTATCCTGACTATAAAAATCATAGACAGGAGAAGTATCTTTCTTATAGACTTCTATCCTATTGCGTATGATTTCCTCATTGCTGTCATCTGTCCTGCCTGAGGTTTTACCTCTTTCGAGTAGACGACTGACTAACTCATCATCCTTTACTTCGAGGGCAATTAGTTTGCCAATTTGTTCATTTTTATTACTTAAAAGGCTGTCTAAAGCTTCAGCTTGAGGAATTGTCCGCGGGAAGCCATCAAAAATAAATCCTTTGGCTTCTGGAGTCGCATCTACCTTATTCTTCAACATCCCGATGACGACTTCATCTGGCACTAGCTGGCCTTTGGCCATATATTCTTTGGCTTTAAGACCTAAAGGAGTATCATGCTTCATCTCATATCTAAATAGGTCACCTGTGGATATCTGGACTAAGCCATACTTCGATTCTAATTTTTTAGACTGCGTCCCTTTACCCGATCCGGGTGGACCGAATAGTATGATGTGTTTTCTCATTTCGTTTTGATTGTCTGAAGCTTTCAAGGTAAAAATTTTTCTAAATAATGTAAGGATATACTCTATCATATCTATATCTTCAGTCAAGTATATCTCTGACGCCTGCTACTTTCGGGCGCCAATAAGAAGAATTTAATATTTCGTCCTTTACTACACCTCTTGATGATGTACTATGTACAACCCATAATTCACTGTCCAGGTTCTCCGCTACAATACTTACATGCACGATGCGGCCATTATTTTTGAAGAATATCAAGTCACCTGCCTCTGCTTCATCTAAAGATTTAGATTTACCGATTTTGATTTGATCTCTTGTAGAGCCTTTGAGTGAGATGCCATGCTGCTGATAGACATAGGTGGTTAATCCCGAACAGTCAAAGCCTGTAGGAGACTTACCTCCATACACATAGTTCACACCGATGTAGTTCATCGCAGATCTGACTAATTTGCGTCTTTCTTTTGGGACATTGACAGTTTTCTTAGGATTATTTGCTGAGCGTTTGGTCTTGCTTGAGTATGATTCCTTCCTGTGGCTTGACTTAGACTTATGCGAGGTAAGAGCCTTTCGTTCTCTCATCTTACGCTCGGTGATCTCCTTATGCTTTCGTGTAGAGCTACAGCTCGCGAGCACACAGCTGATCAGCAACAGAAATAGTAAGCTTTTATAATTCAAGTGCAAAGATTTATACATTACGATTAGTCATAATATATCAAATCTCATACCAATAAAAGGAATAAAAAGATACTTAGAAATATCTATTCAGCAGCCGGAGTTTCACCACCTTCAGTAGCTTCACCTTCAGCTCCATCGACACCCTCAGCAGCAGCAGCAGCTTCTTCTTCCTCCATCGTAAGGCTTTTTAATGCTCTCGGTACTTCTACCTTAGCGACTGGAGTCGCAATTGGGCTTAATAACTGAATCTCATCTGTTATTTCTAAATCTTGAACTCTGATTGCCTCACCTAACTTAGTATTAGAGATATCAGCGTATAGTTCATTGACTATATTTTCAGGAGTCGTCTTGATTTTGACTTTTCTCATTGTCTGAATCAGCTTACCACCTTCCTTTACTCCAGGAGAATCACCTTTAAATCTTACAGGCACTTCTACCTTAATTGGCACACCTGGCTGAAGTTTGATGAAGTCAATGTGTACGATAGCATCAGTGACAGGATGCATCTGAAGATCTTTGATCATCGCCTGATGAGTCGTACCGTCTAATTCTATATTAGCAAGCTTGAACTCTGGAGTGTATATCAAGTGTTTCACCTCATTATGCGTGGTAGAGAACATATGATTAGTCTCACCGCCATACATGACTGCAGGAATTTTACCTGTTTTCCTAAGGTCTTTGTTTGCTTTTTTACCAGTTTCTGTTCTTGGCTCAGCTTTGATTGATATAGTCTCCATAATTCAGACGAATTTTTAAAAAGGAGTGCAAAGATACTATATCATTTCAATAAATGAAATGATTTTAGCGTCTAAAGATTCAGGAACTGCGGAATTCATACCGATTTACTGGATTCTTAGGCGCTTTGTGCTCCTCATTTTCTAAATAATACTCTTATTTTTCTACGAATAGTGCAGCAATAGAACGATACTCGTGTGTGTTCCGTATGGCCCTGGCAAATAATTTACCGCTGTCGAGGACAGTGATTTTGGTACTTACCTTTTTAAGTGGTATCGTATCAGTTACGACAAGCTCTGTCAAATGACTATTCTCAATATTCTCATAAGCCTTACCTGAAAGCACTGGGTGTGTACACATCGCTCTGACACTCTTCGCGCCCTTATTCATAAGTGCTTCAGCTGCTTTACATAATGTGCCTGCTGTGTCTATGATATCATCGATCAGAATCACATCTGCTCCATCTACTTCACCGATGACCGTGATGGCAGCGACTTCATTAGCTATACGCCGTTCTTTATCACATATGACTAAGTCCTTTTGAAAGTATTTTGCATAGCTTCTTGCTCGTTTCACACCACCGACATCAGGAGATGCAAAAATGACATTATTCAGATCTCTAGACTTGAGGAATGGTATATATATGGCATTACTCTTAAGATGATCCACCGGGACATCGAAGAAGCCTTGGATCTGGTCTGCATGTAGATCCATGGTCATGATTCTATCGGCGCCTGCTGATTCTAATAGTTTAGCGACAAGTTTAGCTGAGATAGGCACTCTTGGCTTATCTTTTCGATCTTGTCTCGCGTATCCAAAGTAGGGGATCACAGCTGTGATATAGCCTGCGGATGCTCGCTTAGCAGCATCTATCAGGAGCAATAATTCTAAGAGATTTTCAGCTTGGCCAAAGGTAGACTGAATGAAAAATACCTTTGCGCCCCTCACACTTTCTTTAATGACTGGCTGCATCTCACCATCACTGAATTTATTAACTTCCAGACTGCCTAATGGATATCCATAATGGTCTGCTATTTTTTCTGATAAATATTGTGAATTGGTTCCTGAGAAGAGTTTTATCTCTGACATGATGGTTAGTAAGCTAGTACAAGACAAAAATAGTAAAATAGTGGACGGGAAAGACCTATCGTATTTTATTTAGTCAGATGACACACAAAGGCAGATCGTGGGCCTATAATACTTGTAGACAAATCTCTAATTGTCTTCGTACATTTACATCCAATAAATGAATCATTATGAAATCAACCATACTTGCAGCAGCAGCCATCGCCATCATGGCTTCATGCAGCACGACTAAAGACACACAGGCTGTTGTCGTAGAAGAAGTCAAAGAAATCATAGATATACCTGCAGGACCTACGGAAGATGATATGCTTCGCGATAGAGCAGATTCTTTGGCTCATGCTTACATCATCACGGACGGTCATGTCGATCTTCCTTACAGGCTGAAGATTAAGAATTTTAGACTGGAAAGAGAATTCTTAGGAATACCCATCGAGACGGACGAAGGAGATTTTGATTATGTCAGAGCTAAGGAAGGTGGACTAGATGCACCATTCATGTCTATCTACATACCTGCAGCTAATCAGGAGACAGCTGGAGCATCTAAACTATTAGCAGATTCCCTCATTACAATGATAGAAGGCATAGCGAGCGCACTACCAGATAAATTCTCAATCGCATACAGTGCAGACCACGCTGAGAAAATCATCATGGATGGCATGATCGCACTTCCTATGGGGATGGAGAATGGCGCTGGAATAGAAGATGACTTAGCCAATGTCAAGCACTTTAAGGATAGAGGCATCAGCTATGTGACACTAACGCACTCTAAGGATAATCTGATCTGTGACTCATCATATGATACCACCGGGACTTATGGAGGCCTAAGCGAATATGGAGAATTAGTCGTGAAGGAGATGAATCGAGTGGGCATCATGGTCGATATATCTCATGTCTCGGATAATGCATTCTACGATGTCATGGCACTGACCGATATACCTGTGATCGCGTCTCACTCATCGGCTAGAAAATTTGTGCCGGGATTCGAGCGTAACATGGATGATGCGATGATTAAAAGGCTTGGTGAGAATGGTGGCGTGATCATGATTAATTTTGGATCTACATTCATCGATGGTGAGATCGCTGATCAAAGAAATGCACAGCGAGACGAATTGATGAAAATGCTGGAAGATAAAGGACTTTCATTCAGTGACGATGAGGGTAAGAAAATGGTCGATGCCTACCAAAAAGCAAATCCAGCATTATTTGCAGATGTAGAGAGAGTGGCGGATCACATAGATCTTGTCGTCGAATTAGCAGGGATAGACCATGTGGGCTTTGGCTCGGACTACGATGGTGTGGGTGATTCTTTACCTACGGGACTGAAAGATGTTGCGGCATATCCTAATCTGATTTATGTCTTGCTACAGCGTGGGTATAGTGATTCTGACATAGAGAAGATCTGCTATAGTAACTTATGGAGAGTATGGAAGGAAGTGGATCGAGTTGCTTTAGAAATACAGAAAGGGTAGAATATTATTTAAATGACGTATCAGAAGGTATAATATTTACAGTCGCTATAGTTGTATTTGTTTGTTCAAAAGAGGGCGCGATCTTATAAGAGTGTGATGATATAATAGCTGATGCTGGCGCTAATACTACGAGCGCTGAATATAGTCTCTGTGGCATTAAATGGGGTAGAATTTTATCTTTGAAAATTCAGGACCTAATGAAACAAGGCCTGAAAGTAGTGGAGGTGTGTTGTCGTAGTGTTTCCAAACGGAGCGACAAATACTCAGAACCCATACTACAGATAGTGTCATTACCTATGATTTTGATATCAAGGGTGAGTGTGCAAGAGAAAAGGTAAAGAATGCCTTAAGCGAATATAGTAGCATTAGA
>Ga0209831_1001468_pt1 | contig 21562 bp, 29 predicted proteins | sample Maine_Asex4_meta_FD_187451 | JGI IMG/M metagenome (GOLD analysis project Ga0209831, IMG submission 187451) | Marine algal microbial communities from Maine, USA - Maine_Asex4_metaG (SPAdes) (version 2) | ecosystem: Host-associated > Algae > Red algae > Unclassified | place: Maine, USA | collected... | reverse complement strand
GGGGGAGGAGGGCCGGGGGGGTGGGCTGGGGTGTTGGTGGGGCGGGAGGGGTAGGCGAGCAAGGCAGTTGTGCCTCTCGGAGCTTTAATCAATGCGTGTCGCGAAGGTCTCGGTTGAGGGACGTGTCAGAAGCAATGAAGCGTTTGGGAACCGGCCGGTCGCAGTAAAGAAAGTGATGTGTGACCCTCAGAGCTGCTGCTTCTACGTGCTGAATGCTGGTAGCTTCTGGTAGTCCAGGGACGCCCCACACAGATTGATGTGTGACAAACCGTCCTGACTGGCCCTGGCACTCTGAGAAACGACGAAGACACACCCGATTTCCTTGTGTGCGCCTCACTTGTAGCCTGCTTCAGCAGGGGCTACAAGCCCACGAATCTGGCACGATTTACCTGGTACACCCCACGGGGCCAGCACGTGGGACTTGTAGCCCACGTTCTGGACCCCCCCGCCCCTCAGATGACGTGCATTCGGCCCCCCCCCCACGGCCGACGCTCCAAATTGATGCCAGTAAGGCAATCGGGCCTGTAGTACATGAAATTTAGCCTAGTACGCGTGTTAGTGCACGTCTAGTATGCGCCCCACTTTCCCGACGATGGTTATAATCAAATAATAATCACCTGCCACGTCTGCACAGGACGAACCCGAACGGCACGAAGTCGTTCGGCTTCTGCTCGAGTGTTCTTTCGTCCGGCGAACGAGCGCCGGTACTAATTGTATTGATCATAGGTAGCCCCCCAAAAACAGGTGGGCTAGTTGCGAAGCTTCTTTTTTTCAACTTGCTGATGGATCAGTTCTGGACCGAAGTGCGTTCAGAACCTTTGCCACGGGGTGGTACAGTACGAGCGCGGGTGCGATGGCCGAGTCCGCAGAAGAGACGTCGCACGCCAGATGATCGTGCCCATCATCCCCTTCGGACGCAAATCGCATCGTGGCGATTCGATGGACATCGCCCTATCGCGAAACCGGCCTCGCGGATAGCGTCGGAAGTCAAAGCGCGATGGCGCATCGGCCGCCGCGATGCGACACAATTAATCGTATTACTCTGTTCCGAGAGTGGTGGGTCGTCTAAACCACCTCAAGATGTGGCTTCGAGGGACGCGATTGCTTGTCTGCTTACGCCAAATAGGATTCAGTGCTCACACACTACGCCAAGTCAACGGAAGCCGCGGGGCGGGTCGTGAGGCGAGGTGGGCGGAGGACGGTAGCAGGCCGAGAATCAACGGAGCTGAGCAAAGCATGCCGCGGTTCTTGGCTACGTTCTCATCACGCCCTAGTGCCGAAAGCTCTACGATGATGGCCGAGGCGTTCCTGCACCAATGTTACAGCCCATAGCGTGGGAGCGCCAAGATGCATTCTCGGAAGCAGCACAGGAATCTGAGTGCGCTGTCTTGGGGGCGTCTGCCAAGCAAATTGAATGTGGCTGTCGTATGAAGCTTCGTTTTCTCCGACGTGCGCAAAAAGTATAGACCTGGCGCACCGGTGAACAGGATCTGACGCTGCACCCGCACCGTGGGCCTTGCAGAGCGGCGGGTCCCCCACCCGCTCTGTCGGCGGCGTGCGCCCCCGCCTCTGTTACACTCCCTGCCCCGCGATGTCCGTGGTAAATGCACGAATGCTCCATTCGTGCATAGAGAGACGGTGATGCCACCACCGCCACCACGCCGTTTGGCGGGCTCGTCGAGGGGGGACAGCCACGTGTCCGCACGCAACTGGAGGCAGGGAGACGTTTCTGTTCCAGCCAACATCCAATACTTCTACAGATTCAGTCCACCCTTTGTGCCAATTAACGTTTGCCATCCGGGGATAAAACGCCACGTGTTCCGACAACCGCATAGAAGCTTTGCAATTGATGACTGAGACTGCGAGGCTATGGACACCGGTCCTCTTGCCTCATCACCTTCCCACCTTCCCCCTCATCCCCATGCCCCTCGTCCCCTTCCCCCTCACCACCTTGCCTCTCCGCGCCTTACCCCTCCTCGCCTTGCCTCTCCACGCCTTGCCCCTGCCCGCCTTGCTCCTCCCCACCTTGCCCCTCCCCGCCTTGCCTCTCCCTCCCCACTTTTCAACTCCCCGCACTTGCCCCCCCCCTGTCCTTTCTCGCTCACGTCCAGACCTCGTCCGTTGCGACCTCCTGCCCCTCGCTGACTGCTGCACCCCTCCCCACTGACGCCGCTGTCCTCCTTTGCGTTCAACGCCGTCAACATCCACAGCCATCCAGCACAGCTGGGGAGAAGCACAGCTATGGAAAAAGTCACGTAAGGGAATTGGGGGGGCGAGGTCTGGCGCTGGCAGTCAGCGTGGCCGGGTATGCGCGACAAGAGGGGTCGACGGCGTGCGTTGGTCGGCTGGCCTTGGCCGAAGCGATGTCCGGACCAGCAGAGTGTACGGTTGAAAAGCTCCCGGGGCGCTACCGAGAGGCGTTGTTAAGGCGCTGTTAGGGCGCTGTTAGGGCGCTGTTAACGCCTCGCGCCCTTCGACGCCGAGGCGCGCGTAGGGCGCGCATAGAGCATGGATAATACTAATATTTTAAGTTCATGATTGCCTGGTGCCCAGCACGTAGCTCCGAGTGATGGAGGTGGGAGTGGAACGCGTTGTGAAGGGGCCACAGCCTCTGCACGGGATCCGATGGGGGATGGGGGTGCCCACCGCCACTGTCGCATCTTGCAGCGCAAGGCCGTGGGGCTGGGTGACGACTTTGACGTTGTGTGGTACCTTGCGGCAGCAGAGCGCCTGTGCGGTGAAGGGTCATGTTCTAGGCGCAGTGGTGGATGGGCTTGATTGCGAAAGAAACAAAGACCGAAGGGGACTCGGCAGGAGCGACCAGGGCCTATCAAGCGACCACGAATTGGCCAAGAAACCGCGTAGCTGCTGTTTTGAAAGGCATGCAACCTCATCCACGGCCGACCACGGCCGCAGGCAAGCGTAGATCTTCGATGGCTGACCAACAAGCGACGTTTTCGCAGTAGGTTTTCAGCGTAATGCAGTGCCAAGCGACCTATTCCATCAGCTGAATCGAGCGTGTTTTAGAGCGTATTTTTTTTGAACAGCACGTACTTAGTAGCGGGGCTGTGTACCCTTTCCCACCGGAAGGAGCTCCCCCCCCTTCACCTATTTATGGCACAGACCACCGATCCCGCCGTTGACACGGGTTCCTGCACCAAAAGAAGAAGCAAAGCGCGCTACGCGCTGGTTTTTGCTATTGCTGTGCCGGGCCGTAACGTCGACGCTACCCCAGCGACAGCCTGGACACTGCCGCATGACAACCCGCAGCAGAGCACAGGCTGCCGAACCACTGCCCCCACACATTGGTGCCACCTCGTCACATGATACAACCAGCTGCAATCCAAGGGTCCCCCGAAAAAAAAAATGCACACCACGGAGAGACGCATGAGCTCACTAGCTAAGCAAACGAGCCACCATCATAGTTCTCATCCAACGACAGGCTATCCAGGTCCCCCTCCACCTGGCACCGCCCAGCAAGAGGCATCTCTGCCGTCAGCTGGCGCACCTCCTCCTCGGTCATGGCAGGTACGTTGACGAGCGCCGTTTGCAACAGGCCCACATTGCTGCGGATGAGGCAGTGCATCTCCATGTGTTAAGTGAGCATCATTGATTGGTTGTCCATGATGATGTTGCCGGCAGTGGAGCAGTCCCTCTCCGACTCGGCGGTCGTTCGGACCGCGCCCAAACCCGAGAACTTCACAAGCGAGAAGTTGGGGAAATTGCCCTTGTTCTCCATCCAAAACGCCAGGGCGGCGCACTTAGGGCTGATATCCGTCAGCAGCAGGAAGGCGTCGAGCTCGACCTTCGCCATCGCTGCCCTCGACGGCTGCCCGCCGTCGTCCGCTTGGCTCTGCGTCGGATCCTCCTCATCGCCCATGTCCATGAGGCATGATCGCGCACGTCGCTTCGCCACCGCAGCGGTCGACTCATGTGTGGGCGTCGCGGTCGCGGTGGTCGATGAGGTTGTCGGTGTCAGCCGCTCGCACGCGTTATTCAGCAGGGCGACGCCCCACGACGTTGCGTCTTCGGCCCCCGTGATCTGCGCGAGCCACTGCAACGCACGCTTAATGCCGGGCTAAACCATTGAATACGTGATGACGGGCCTGCTCTTCAGCAGGTTGCGGCGGTCGTCATTGAGATTGGAAAGACAAAACGGCAGCTGCTCGAGAAGCAAAACAATGGCCGTTGCGGCGTCGCTGCACAACGGCTGGCAGTCACAATCGTCGTCGATGCTCCTGTCCTTGGCCTTGTGAAGTTAGTTGTCAACGACCGGCAGGGTATCGTTTGCGTGCGTGTCGATGTGCGGGTCGGCCGCGGCGTCACCAACAGCCAAAGCCGTTTCGGGCAAAAGGGGCACACGAAGCACTTCAGCATGCACGGCCTTCCAAAGCGATCACAAGAACGGGAGTGAGTCACGCACAGGCCAAGTGGCGCTCTGCACGGCCGTAGTCACCTGGTAAGAAGGCCGCAACCAACCCAGCGGCTGTCGCATGCGATCCCACTCCGACTGCGTCAGCTCCCTCTTCTTCGCGCCCCCTCCCACATCGGCACGCTAAAAAACTCAATCAGTCGGAGGTAGCACGTATAGAGCCGCGCCATGGCAGTGTAGGTCGAACTCCAGCGTGTGGGCACATCTGTAAGCAGCATGCGGCACGTGTTGAAACGCAGTGGGGATAGGGGATGGGGGACCACGGTGATGTGGTTGAGTGGCTTGAGCTTGTGTGTATGTGTGCGAACGTGCTTTGTTGGTTGTCTCTCCAAAGCGCCGCTCTTCCCATCAAGGGCACTCCTCAAGTAGTCCAAGTCGGACCACTCAAGCCCACCACGCCGCTCAAGCAGCTCGCCCGCGCACGCGCCCGCCCACACTCTAAATCAAAGCGCTCACCACATCAAAAGCATCAAGGATCAAAGCAAAGCGCACGCAAATCAAAGCATCAGAAGCGCAAGAACAGAAAATATGAAATCGCAAAAGTTTTACTCAAAATCGCACGGGTACAAATGTCGAATGCACCAGCGGTCACCAAACCGCGAGGAAGTCGCATGGGTAGGCTAGTGGGAAGTAGGGCTCCCATTCTCATAAGGCGTGACCTTTGGGTCGCGTCTGGGAGTCGGGGGTTTGATTCTTGTCAATACCTGGTTTCTTGAATTTTGCTTTTCACAGCAGCAGGGCTTACAGCGGTGTTGAGCATGACGTTCCAACAGCACGGTCCGGGTTGCAACCTGCCAGGGTGCGGAACGTTGAATTCCGAGTACAGAGCCACACTTCGCTCCGAGTGGTTCGAGTGGCCACCAGGCTTTCGAAGCTTGAACGCCAGCATATTGGCCTGAGAATTCTTGCTACGGCCTTCGAGCGTCGTCACCATGTTGTCCGAGTCTTTCTGCTCGCCGCTCTTCTTGGGGATGGTGGGGGCCCCGAGAGCGTGCTGCACGGAGTTGTGCGAGAATTTTGCGATGCAGGCCAGCCACGGCGGCGGTAGGCGCAGCATGCCAGCCCGCACATTGGCCCCTGAGTCCGTCGTTGTTAAAGCAATATCCTGCTGGCACAGGCCAAACAAAATCATCCAGCCAAGGAACCATAGCTGGTTGGTGGGAAAGTCGTGGCGGCCGACGAAAAGCGAGACGCCCAAGCGGACCAATTCCATCTCCACGGCTCCTTGGTCCGCATAGCGGAGGACAATCGATCAAAACGACGGGTTGCAGTGGTCTTCCGTCCACAGGTCAGTCATCGCATGGACGAACGGGAGCCCGCCGTACAGGCACTTGAAGCGGGACAGCTTGTCACGCAGCGCGCACAACATGTAGTTGTACCACTCAGCAAGGTGGTGGACGACAGTGTTGATGGAGGGCGGGGTGTAGGAGACAGACCGGCTGAGGAACGACGGCATGTACTCATTGGTGGCCAGAGAGTGGGGGGAGAGGGTCATCGTCTGGACCAGCAGTTACTCCAAATGGAAGGATTGCCGGTCTGTTTTAGGCCGTAGGAAGCTGTCGATGCCGCTGCGCTCGGAATTGCGGTAAGCGCGACTGCCCCAAGTGGTGTTCATCGACCCGTGGAGGGCCTCCCGGGAGAGGGTAAGCTGCATCTTGGTGCGTGTGTCGCGAGCGGCCATCTGACGGAGGTGCTTCGTGGCATTGGTGATGTAGACACCAGAGAGCAGTAGCAACGTGTGGCTTCCCAGACGGTGGCACAAAAGGCAGAGAACCAGCAGGTCCTTCCACCTCCCCGCCGCGTTCTCCAGATGGTAGCGTTGGAAAACCGGCCACGCCGTTGACCTTTTTTGGGCCGCGTCGGTAGCCTGGTCCAAGATGATGTACGACGCGCCCTCGTTCTCAACCGTCCTGGGAATCTTCTTGGATACCCCGGAAAGCTGTAGGATGGCCTCCGAGGTGTCGGCAGGCGACTCGTTGACCGCGCTCATGCCACCCACCCGTCTCTTCTGCGGCAGCACGGATGGGCCACTCATGGGTGCAAGGGGAACAGATGCCGATTCAGCGTCCTGAGAGGCAACCACAGAGCCATCCATCAGCGTCCGTCGCAAACCGTCCGTGCACAGGGGAGCGCAGGCAAAAGCGAGGTGACCGAGAGTGGGGGAGGTGATTGCACGCTCTGAGCGTTCACGGGCGTGGGCGTGCATCCACAGCGCACCGCTCGGTCACCGCGATGCCCTTGCGGCAGCGGCACCCCTTGCCGAGAGGAGTTGCCACCGAGGCCCTGGACGCCCCTCCCGCAGTGTTTGAAGACACTATGCGAATGATGAGAAAATTGAGGTGCCTGCCCGAGCCATTCACTTTGCGCCACGGCGTGGGTGGTGTGGAACGCGGACTCACTCGCGTCAGAATCGGAAGCACATGCCGGCAGCCGTGCTTTGCGTGCCTCTTGGCTGCCCTACGAGAATGGCTGGATTGCACGGAGCGTGGCGGACTGGATCAGCCATCGAATTGATGCCCAGAGGGGCCCATGGGCGGGTAGTTCTGTGTTCGATGTAGTACCAGCGTAGTTCTCGTACCACGACAGTACCTGGCCAATCTGCGCTGAAAAACGCGGCCGAACCGTACTGTACTTCCTGATCCACCTGATTGCAGGTCAGCGTAGATCAGAACCACCGAAAAAAGTCAAGCAACCGCGTTATACGCTTGAAAACTACGCGCGACTACGCTTGGAAAAACTACGCTTGATAGCCACTGGTAGCGACCCCAGACTGCCATCATTAAATAGACAATTGGATCAAGTGGCGGCTGTGATTACAGAAGAGTCACGGAGTCGTAGGATGCTACCTGTAAAAGTCAGTAACAATGGGTGCTACTTGGGAGATTATTCGCTAGCCTTCAGAAGGGCGCTGTTAGGGCGCCATTAGGGCATGTTTACGCCCCATGCCCCTCACATAGGGGCGCTACTGCGAACCCTATGCAGAGTGGATCGTTGCAAGTGCCATCATCATTCGTACCAGCTTCTCAGTACCGCGTCAGACGAAGGCACAGGCGCGCATTCGTTTCTGATATAGACTTTTGGCCATCACACGAACAGTCACCGCACAGGAATCTCGATTAAGGCCCAGTCTACACGGCGAGCGACGTGAACGTGATTTGGCGCCAATATGAACATAAGTCCGCCAAAAAACACGTGATGTGGCGCCGTCTTTCTTCACGTCACGCCCGAACACACTGTGCCAGAAGTTTATGGTCAGATCTGGCGGATCGTATCGTGGGTGAATCGCGAATCAAATTGTGGTAAGCGAAGAGCACGACCCATTCGGTGCCAGAGAGGCTTTCCACCATCAATCGATCGCGTCACGTGTAAGAACCAATAGAGAGGTGACATCACAGCGGATGGTCTCTTGGCAGGGCAGGGACGAGGACCGCTACACTGGGAGCTGTTGAGCTGCTGGCGCATTGAATCCGGCGGGGCCTTGTCCTCAGAGACCGCAGACTGGGAATGGCTGCGGGAGCCCTCGTGCACACTGGGCTCTTGACAGCGCACTGCCGGATCGTGTCATGCGGACGTCGAACTTGCTCGTGCCATCTGCGCAGGCAGCTTCGCCACCCCCCGCGTAGCGATGCACCACCGTGCCCCCACTCCCTCGCAGCGTGCAATCAGGAGTGACCGCACGCGAGCGTTCTGCGGGCACACCGTCTCGCGCCATCGCGGCATGGGTGGGGCCCTCGCTGTCACCACCCCTCCCCTGCATGCAGTCAGGAAAACAATCACATGCCAGCGACGCAGGGGGCTGGCACACACGGGCGTCAGCGTGCTGGACCTGCCTACACTGACGTTGCGGCCATTTTTACCGCCCCGCTCCCCGCCGCTATCGCCCCGCCGCCCCACCTCCCCATCGTATCACATATACGCCGCCGCGCGCTGTCCGTCTGGCGGTGCGGTTTTACGCCGTCTGACAGACGCACGAGTCGCTCCTCCCCACACACCTCTTCAGCGGGCTCTCCGACCCCCTCTGCCGTCACCACGCGCTGCCCCACCCCATGCGCCGCCTTGTCTGCTGCAGGACCGCCATGTCGTCCCGCTCCCCTCTCTCCGCTAGCGGCGGCTTGGCGCCTCCCCGCTCCCTCGCAAGCTCGGCTTGCTGCTGCCCTTCCCCTGCTGCCGCCTCACGCGTGAGCCGGAGCGGCCTCTCCCCGCCATGGTGCCCCACCACTCGGTCTTCGTGGCGAAGCGGGCTGTCGCTGATGGTCGCTTCGTGTGGCGGTCGGGGGGGGTGCACCGACCTGAGCGCGTTGCGGCCGCGCGGCGTGCTACTCTTTTCGCGGCCGCCGTTGTGGCCGTCGTGGTGCCCCGCGCGGCAGCGGCCGCTTGCGTGACGCCCCCGCGTGTGCATGCTGCGGGCACTCGCGCACGCTTCAGCATGAGCTCGGGCCTGGACCACGTGCAGGAGAGTGATTTTCGGTTGCTTTTCCGTATGACTGGGGAGGATTTTTGGGCGCTGCACTCGGCCGTTGAGCACCGCTTGGTGGTGGAGGAGAGGATGGCAACGCTGTCGAGCGGCGCCTTCATCCCAACGGACTGCCGACTTGCACTCAGGTTGCGCATGCTCGCTGGGGCTTCCTACCTCGATTTCATGCTTGTGTTTGGGGTGAGCCGGTGCACGGTGTACTCCCGTTTTCATCAGGTATGACCGACATTCTCTACGTCTGTGGGTGGTCCGCAGGTGGGCGGGGCAGTGAGCGACATCAGCACGTTGGGTCCTTCACGGTTTCCTGTCGTCAACTAGGGACTGTCCGGGCTCCCTATTGTTGCACGGCATCAAGCTAGCCTCGCAAACGCGTCGCCCATTTCTTCTCGCTCCATGGCTCTCATTGTGTCGTTACTCAAATTGGCCGCGTGGTCCATCGGCTGCTTCTTTTCTTCTTGGGCTTTCTGTGGCTGTCTTTTTTTGCCGCAGGTGTTGGCAGCGTTGGACGTTGACCCGTTTTTGAACAACATTCATTTTCCTTCCACACCTGCAGAGTTTGCCGCCCAGAGCGAGCTTTTTTCGCGGGGCGGCCGCAACCCGCTGCGCGGGTGCGTGTCGGCCATCGACGGCATCGCGCTCCGCATCCGGCGGCCACGTGTCTCCGAGGTACCCAACCCCTCATCATATTGGACACGTAAGGGCTTTTTTTTCTACCAATGTGCAGGCCGCGGTTGGCGGGGATTACAGGGTCCACTTCCTGTCGACGGTGACCGCGGGCTCATGCCACGACAGCACCGCCTTTTACGCGAGCGGGCTGACAGAGCTGCTGGTGAGCGACGATGGGCTGCCTCGTGGGTACTGGGTCGCGGGAGACGATGTGTACATTGCTGGCAAGCGCTTGCTTACGCCCTTGCTGGGGACCAGCCTCCCGTGGGACAAGGACTCGTACAACTACTATCACAGCTCCTCGCGCACTTTCGTTGAGCAGGTGTTTGGGCAGGTTGTTGGTCGGTGGGGTATCTTGTGGCGCTCCGTTCGCCTCTCTGTGTCACGGGCTTCTCTGATTTTACGTGTATGCGTGCGCTTGCAAAACTTTTTGATTGGGAGGAGCAGCCCCCCGCCGGATGCCCAACTCCCTGAGGATGGTGCCGGTGGGACTGGGGAGGTCATTATGCAGGACCAGTGCGACCTGGACGACCGCCTACCTCAGCGTAGGTGAGACAGAGAGCCTTGCCCTCTGAGAGTCACACTCACTCGCCAACTGAGGGGTCAGCAGTGCCGCCGCCCGGCCTGACCGGTTGCTGCTCTAGCTCATGTAAACGGTCACCTGATTTTGTGCTTTGGCCCATCTTCACGCTTGCAACTGTGCCAGCGAAAGATTTCGGGCGGTAGGAGGACAGCAGCATCCACACCAGTGGTTACCCGTGGCCTTCGGCACAGTCGGGACCACTGCCGACGGAGCATTGCTCACCAACGCCGGACCCCCCGGGACCATGCGCACTCCGTGGCCAGTGTTAGACTGTCATTCGCTGCCGTGGTCCCAATCCGCGTCGCCACGGATACCAAAGCCTGAAGAATTCGTGGGTGAGAAGGCGGTGTGAGCATCAAGGCATTACTGACGGTTGGGGTGGCCCCAGTAGACCTTACGTGCCGTTCTCATGCACACTTTACGAGCTTTGCGGCGGTCCCGACCGGCACCGGTGTGGCAGCAGCTGTGTGGCTGGCTGGATTGGGTGCCGCCGTCGGAAGTGTACCACCGCGCATACGGCCGTACCAGGATGAGAATCTTTATTCTTGCGTTGCCGACGCCCCGGAAGGACAACGAGCACGCCAGGCAAGACCAGGAAGTTCTATTGCACACAAGCATGATTGTTCCACGGGATTCTACATCAGCACTAAAGCCGCCATCCCATCCAAACACTCCTCCCCCCTCATTGACGCGTACTACAAGGCGAAGCGCTACTCCGTATCCATCAGCTTCTGGAGCTGCTGCTCAAAATGGACGCGCTTGGAAATGGCGAGCACGTCGCTGGGGTCCTCCGAGACCGCGTCGCGAGCGGCCTTCAGCTGCGTCCAGATGGCACCAATCGCCTCAGAGTTGTCAAACGCAGCCGCTACGTGGTGACCTACAACGTCGCCGCCAGCCGGGCCAGACGAGTTTCCAATGGAGACAAGCGCCGTCGTCAAGTTGTCCGTGCCCCCAATGACGACCTCCGACAGACGGGGCCGCTTGCGCAAGGGGTGGGGAGCTGAGCCCGGGTGCCCCGGCCCGCGGCCGACCGCGGCGCTTCCAGGCAGGCCGACCTCTGCCTGGGCTGCTTGCGGCAACGGTCGGAGCACGAAATCAACAGATGAGTTGTCAAATAGGAGGCAGTGCAAGTACAGGAGTTGATGGTCGCCGTTCGTGTAGTCCTTGAAAATGCCCCCTTCCATCTGGCCGCTACGCGTGTAGCTGGAGTACGCCTTTGTGTAGTTAGACCGCAAGGCTCGGTAGATGGTCTCTAGCTTGGATGCTTCCCGGCTGCACGTGAAGCGGGTCGGGTCCATTCCCCTCAAGTCCGACGCGAGTACACAGTCGACCGGCGTTGCGCGAGCAGGTTTGTACTCAGGATAGTTAAAGGCGGGAGCAAAGACGGCGTCCCATAGGCTTTGACGCGGCTTGTCGAGCTCCGCGCGCGACAGGGGCTGGTTGTCCGCCTGGATGGTGTCCAATTGAAGGGGGTCGGTGGCGACGTCCGCCAAGCGGGCCATGTCATTGTCATTGGCAGTAAAGAGCGGGCTGCGGCTAGTAGCCAGTGGGGCAGGGGCCGCCGATGCGGACGAGCCGCCGGCACCTGAGCGGCCGCTGGCCGCAGAGAGCACGAGCGCCGAGGCCGAGGCACCTGTGGGAGGCCGTGCGCCAAAAATGGGTGTCGCGGGAGCCACCAAGTCGGCATCGTCCATCAGAGCCTCCAGCTGCTCATCGTCAATGTTCTGATCCTCCATGCAAGACGCCGCTATGGCGCGCTTGTCCGCCATGTTGGCCTGTATCCGGCCCTTGATGCGTAGCACGCGCAGCACCGTGCGTAGCTCGGTCGCTGACAGCTTCTCGAGGAACGCCGACGCCTTCTCGTGGTTGAAGGGGCGCCGAGAAGGAGCGGAGCTGACAGAAGCGGTCACCACGGACGCAAGCGTCGCGGTCACCGGCGTGGCAGGCGTGGCAGCTGGCGTGTACTCGTGCTGGAACACCATGCTGAAGAGAAAGACGCCCTCATCGGCTGCCATGAGGATGGCGGCAGAGGAAGGCTCGGAGGAATGCGTGGCAGGAGTGGTGTCGAGGGCCATAGCTCGATGGCTCGCCCACAACAGAACGTCGGGGGGAAGGGACAGAACGACGGTGACGGTTAGGATGGGTGGGATCGGGGAGCTGGCGGGCGGGTGTGTCGCTGACGACCGGTGTTCAAGCCACGTCCGAGGCGCGGCGGATCCTTTCATCTCTCCTGATCCATCCCTGGCGTCCCCAGGGGCCCACTCTTGTTGCCTCGGGCGGGGACCGCAGCGGCTCTCACGAGCGCCCTCGCCTGCGTGCCGGTGGTGGTCCCTGTGAAGCGTGGTTCTCTCTCGCGGGGCCCCCGCGACAGCTCAAAGGGCCCGACCGAGCGCTCCGAAGGCGCTACCCCCCTTTCCCCTGCTGCCTGTGCCCACGCGATGGGTGACTCCGATTTCACGCATGACAAGTCCAGGGCTGCGAGCCCCTAGTGCTGCCTGGATGGCGCCGCTGCCACGGCTGTGGGCGTGCCGTGGCTTCAGCGTCCCCCTCCAAGTGAGACCTACAGAGCCGTGGCAACGCTTTTGCCCCCGAGGAGCGCCGGGTGGCGCGTGCCCCCCTTTACCAGTACGCCGTGGAGCGGTGGCATAGCTTTCGCTCACATGGTGCCCTCCGTGACGCGTGTCCCGCCGCCCCTGATGCCCCCTCTGGCTGACGCGTGGGACACCGACGCAGCGAGAGCTACGCGGCTGCACCGAGCAGGCGTCTCTCGAGAACTGACGGGTCTCCCATCTCTTGACCCGAGTGGTGCAGTCGTGAGGAGCCTTCTCGTCCAATCATTCCTGCGGATGCCAAAAGACGCAAATGGCCTATTGCTTTCTAAACACGTTCACGTGCGCGAGATATAAAAAAAAAATCTCGCGGACGTGAACGTGTTCGGCTTGAATGCGCCGAATGAGCCTGTTTGGGCTCGTAAGTCCTTTGTGTGCGGGATCGCACGTTCGGCCGGATTAGTTCTCAAAGTATTAGCGTGATTGGGGTGTGATTGGAACTAAGCGCTCCCATTGGCTAGCACGTGTCTGAGCACGCCGTCACGCCCAGTTAAGTACAGTCGTTACGCGTTTTCATGGCAGGGGTGCGCCACAAAAGCAGCACCCTCTTTCAGTCCGAGATCGCGAGAGATCGCGGTCCTGAGGCTCTAGGGGCCATTCACTTGCAGAGCATGCTTTCCAAGTGAATGGCTTATAAGCGAATAATGACTGTAGGGTTGTTGAGTGCGCCCAGGGCGCTCTTTTTGGGCGCATTTTAGGCGCTCAATGGGCGCTCAGAGGGCGCTCGAGTGCCCAGCGTCCACCGTTTCCTGGGCGCTTTGATGGGCGCTCTGAATAATAATTGTCGTAACTTTTTAACTACGTGGTCGACCGAGTGCCCGACGACTCTGTCTGCAGCCTCTATGGGCGCGCAGCCCTGGCTGCAGGTGCCCCAGCAGTAAGGCGGGAAGGGCCCGTCAGGAGGTGGCCATGGCAGCAGCGATGGCCCTCGTCTTGGCGCCAGAGCAGCAGCATCCTTCTCAACCACCTCCCACGACTGCAAGACATCTTTGACAAAGATTTCTACTTGGCCAAGGCTGCAGACGTATATATGTTGGCATGACTGTGTAGGGTGCTCGTGTGTTTCTTGTCTTAATGGCCCGCCGGTCTGGTTGATTGAGTCACGATGTGGGACATGTTCAGCTGGTCTCTTGTTTGTCCTTGGGAGCTGCCGCCGTGGGCGGCACGCAGATACATTGGGGCTTGTAGATGACCGTCAATAGTACGGCTTTCACATGCATCGTCGGGAATGTGTACCACCCTACTTGGGGGGTACTGGCGCGTACTGGGGCCCGATTTCCGTACTGTGGGGCCGAAACGGAGGCCCGGAGCCCAAAATGAAGCCCGGCCGCAGCCTGGCCTGTGCCAGGGCGGCCGAAACGTGGGCTTCAAGTCTACATGTCACGTACTCGAGACGGCTCGAGACGGCTCGAGATGGCGACTGGATTCCGCGTCTTGTAGCCCACCTCTGAAGAAGGCTACAAGTCGATCAAAACCCAGGCCAATCGAGGCCTCAGGGGCCATTTCATCGGCACTCTGCACATGCTCGCCATTCCCAGACGGCACCCAAGTTCTACGACTTGTGGCCCGCCTGAAAGCAGGCTGCAAGTGGACCGATTTGGCCCATTTTCAGCAACCGCTAGGCAGCTAGGCGCGGGAAGGCGGCTCCGAGTCACAAGTCAGAGATGATCAGCGTCGCTGGAATGCCCGGCGGCCTCTGCACTGAACACGAGCGCAGCTGACTGATTCGTGGCTGCCAAATGTCACACATCATGCCTGGTGTACAGTGTGAGGTTCCTTTGTCAGCCGACTCAGATGGAGGAACCAATAAGAAGACGTGCTGAAGCACGAACGTCGTGCTGGGATGTGTCAAATGACACAGGCTCACACGCTGACAGCTATGGTGGGCCGCGCCAATACGTATGTCATGCCATCTATGTGCCTGGGTTGTTTTTCGGTGGCACGACACGGCCGCACGAAAACACCGCCTTGCAGACCTCGAACGAATCGCGTCCCGTTCAATCTCATGCGGAGGCTCCTAGCCGCTGGGGGTGATCCCAGAACAGTTACGTGGCAGTCCGACGCTGTGGATCGAGGCCACCGCAAGCCTGATCCACGGGCGCGACCTTCGCGAGCACGCGCCGACAACAGAGCCGGAACATGACGGCTCCCGTAGCATGCGACCTTGCAATCGCACCCACCGTCTTCCTCACCCCCGCGCCCTCCCGCCTCCCTCCTCGCCGACTCGCCCAGGGGCGCCCCGGCTCTTCTCCTAAGGGAACGCACGAGGTCTCTTTTGACGTGAACGGTGCAGTGCACTGCGCGGGTCACGGTTGGCACTTGTACGTCCTAGGCATTGCATCTCTTTCGCGTGCGTTTCTCTGTTTTGTGCGTACGTGACATACGAGACTACCATCAACTGCCTGCGCTCATGTGGTTTACTTCCTTGGAATACCGTGCCCTGCCGACAAAGAGAGTGCTGACCGATTCTCCGTTTCCCTGCTCCGTTCTTGCTTGCCATGGACTTTGTGATCGCCTCTCGTCTGCTTGGTCTGTGTCACTGTGATCTGCTGCCTGGTGTCATGTTACTTCTCGCGTTAGTGGTGGCTTGGATTGCCTGCTTCTGATCGTGGTCGCGTTCCGTCTCTGCTCCCTGCCCTCTGCTCTGGCTTTTTCTTCTGTTTTTTTGCCTGTTGTCCATTTTCTTGGCGTCCTGGGTGATGCGCAGGTGTATGCCTGCCTTCAATAGTGGTAGTCTCGGCGTGTATGTGGTTGTGGGCAGTTGGGCTGATGGAGCGTAGGAAAAAGCATCCCGGAGGCAGTGTCAGCAATCCTCTAGAACAACTGCCGGCAGGCCCGAAGCGTAGCGCCCACAAAATCGGCAGGTCGCATCTCTGCGAGACACGTACCATTGTCGGCGCGCGATACGTTTCAATGAAATGGGTTGGCTACGCTTCAAGTCTTGTGCATTTGCATCCCGTCTGGACAGGACCCCCACAGATCCCTTGAGGGGGGGGTGTATGATAACCACCCCCCCTCCCAGAGACATCATTGGCCAGTGTCACAGTACATGCACGTCTTAAAACGCGAATAATCGCTGGTGTACTAGTTTGGAAGAACACTGTGGGGAAACGAGGCAAGTAACCCCGCGAATATGTGTACTGGGCCCATTTCACCTCAATCTGAAATGCGGCGCGCTGTACTGGTCAGTACGCCCAAGTACAATTGTACACTTTCCCCACGATGTCCATCGAAACCTCGTCCCCGCACCGGGATCATGGCCGGTCAGAGTGTCATCAAGATTCCACCGAAAAAGGGCCCTCAATGGGAAAAATTCTATAGGAGACGATGCAGCGACCGATATCCGTTGGGCGGTCCATACGGGACAGCGCGCCATTGCACTACGGGTCGGTATTTCATCGCCGGGATAGTTCTAAATTTGCCGGCTTGTAAATCTATAACGAGTAGACGCGAAAGAATGGTTTGAGATAGCCATGCAAAGCTCCTGTGAGATGGCCTCAGCATGAACCCAGACACGTGCGTGCAATACCCTGGCCTTCAGGGCGGTGGCGCGCTCGGCGACGCATCGGCACCGGGCACGCCGGCCGGCTCCATAGCCGCGAGCGCGCACGGGGGCACGTACAGCCACGCTGCCGTGGCGGGGAGTATGTGGGGCGGGGAAAGGGGTGCCGCCGCCGCCACCGCAACGGCGGCGGCCCGCCGGTGTCGCGCGACGCCCAAGGAACAAGCCGTCACTGCGCCGCGCAGCGCACCTGCGCACGGCGGGCAGGGCGGCCGACACGGCGCACGGGAGGGCGGGTGGGACTGATCGCCGCGCGATGGGGCGCCTCCATTCGCGCCGCTAGGTGGCGTCAGCAACCGCCGACGCGCCGCCGCATCAGAAGACGGCGCGCAGGCACGATCACCCGCGGGTTATCGTGGGAGCGTCGAACCCCGGAAGTCGCTGCGCGCGGTCGCCGCGCGCAACTCGGGGCGGAGGGGGGGGGCAGAGGGCCAAACGCCGTCCGGGCCCTGTGACCCTTGTGGCAGGAGAGTCCTTCTCAGCCACGCAACTCTATTCGCTTTTTAGCGTCATCGCGACCCTTCCAACGCTGACACGCCCTCAGATCAGGGTTGGCACCAATATAATGCATGCATTGAATTAAATCGATTTAATACATATTTAATCTATATATTAATCAGTTGCCGTTGTCCCGTTTTTTAATGTGTTTTTTAACTTAATGCTAAAAGGCTGTCGCCTCGGGTCTCGGCCGCTGCCTGTAATGCGACACGCGTCTTGGTGGGTGACGGTGCGGAGGCGGGGTGGTCGCAACGGTGGAGAGCGGCAGCGAGGGCGGCCTCGGCTACAGTGGCGGCTCCGCACTCACCCTCACCTCGAACTGGACGGACAACGGCGACTACCTCGGCCTCTCCGCTCTTCTCTGTTCCACCTCAGGATGACCGACGCGCCACTCAGTGTGAACTGTAAAAAGTCCACCACCGACCGAGGCAAGCCAGCATCCTCGGACCAGCGACGCGGCGGCGACTTGGATGGTCAGACACAGCCCGCAGTCGAAGTCACAGGCAGCAATAAAACCATTGAATAGCTGAAAATTCGAGATTCAATACACTAATCTATAAAATCGATCCGAGATGTAAAACATCGCGATTTTTTCCATCTCTGCCTCAGATCCCTGAGGACACGAATGCAGACTGCCACCTCTGAAACAGAGATCAAGTCCCGTTATTAAGTATATGTGTGCATCACTACACCTTGAGAGCACCCTGTCCTAAAGGCCAGGGAGTTCGGAGGATCATGTGCACAACAGTTCCGTGGATCAGCGAAAATCCTACATTTCAGATTGCCTGATTTTCGAGTGACCTCTGCGATTCGGCAGTTCATCACTATAGTTTCTGGACTCGTTCAAGGCCCTCGTACCATGCACACACATGGTTTCGACTTTGATTGCGGCGGTCATGAAAAGAAGGGGGCCTACTCCACATCCGGCCAAATACGTTAAAAACACCTGTCGAGGAGTCTTTTCGGCCAATTGGGGCAAGGAACAGAACGAAAGTCTTCCAAAGTCTGCGTGCGCACGTGGGCAGGCGGAAGCTTTTTTGCGCCAACCTGGAGGAGGGGAAGAGAACGTCTACATGGTTGCCATATTGCCCTTCAACTTTTACCGGCGCAACGGAGAGCTCATCGCGCTGCCAGTGTATGCTCCGCATCGTTGGTTCAAAGTTTTTCCAGGGTCGTCTTAGTGGAAAATCTACTAGAGCGTCTGCTGAAAAGGAACTACAACACTACCAAGAACAGCATCCGTGCCTCGCAAAAGGGGGAGCTCGGACACATCACCGCCGACGCCGCTGCCACGGCCGGCAGCTTTTTCTGGCTGCTGCAACCCACCTCCAGCGAGGCGGGTCACACAAGGGGCGGTCGCTGACGGCTGTAACGCGGTTCTGCAAAAAGTCACGCGCGGCCTCACAACACACCACGTGGGCGATTCGCAACTGGGGCGGCCGCTTACGGTCTAACGCATGTTTGTCGTGGCCGTCGAGGGCCACTCCATGTAGCTGCCCCGTCGTCGCGCCGCGCCACGCCCCTCGCGGCAGCCCCACGCTCGCACTTCTTTCTATGATTCAGCAGCACGGTCACGCCAGGCGCACGCCCTAGTGGAGGACAACAGGGTTGGCCGCCGGTGGTCCTCACCAGCACTACGGCGGCAACGATTGGCCTCTCATTTGGGGTTTTCAGGGTGCCGCCTACCGAGCACCGCCACGCCCCGACGCCACGCGTCACAGACGCGGCCGCCTGGAGATTTGCGTGTGGGCAAACGCGTGAGCGCTCCCTAGTCAACGGCAGACGCAGATAGCCACGCATTTTGTCTGACATAGCGCAGTCGTCATTGCCAAGCGGCGGCTTCACGCACCGCCTGCACTGCCGACGCTAGTGATGAAATAGGACTAGGCTACCGCCACGAAGCAGCGCCCATCGCCGCGCAGCCTCTTCTAGCCTCTGAATGGAATACTAGACTCTTTCAAGGGAAGCGCGAGGCACGCCTGTGAGGAAAAAAACTCTTCAGAGAAGAGGAAAAAACCTGTCTCTTTCCCACGGGTCGTACTCTAGCATACGCACAGATGACTAGCGCAACTGGCGAGAGCGCTGCCGAGACAGCGACGCCACGAGCTCGCGAAAGAGCCGACGACGCGCAAAGTCGTCAGCTGTCCCGCCCGTGTTTCCTGTCATGTACCACCCGTCATCGCGTCCCCCTGGGGCCGCTGCAGCACGCTCACCGGACTCCACCTTGACGGCAACCAAAGGACGCATGTCCACGTCTACGGACGTGCACGGGGCTGCACTGCCCGAGGACGCCACAGAGGCGGCCCCACTGCTCGTGGCCACACCACCAGCGGCCGCCGCAGAGTCAGCCGCAATGCCCGCGGCCGCACTGCCCGCGGGCGCCATAGGGTTGGCCACCGATGACGCCGCGATGGCGGAGGCCGACTCCACCTTGATGCCGGATTCCACCCTGCTGGATACAGAGGGACGCATGTGCACGTCCACCGAGAGGTAAGCGGCCGCACCACCACCAGCGGCCGCTATAGAGCCCGCCGCTCTGCCCACGGCCGCGCCGGCCGCGGCCGACAAAGAGTCGACCGTCACAGTCGCGGCCGAACCACAAGCGGCCGCCATAGAGTCAGCCACCGTCGACGCCGCATTCGCGGTTGCCGCGGTGGCCAACTCCAGCTTCACGCCAACAAAAGGAGGCATGTCCGCGTCAACCGCGGGTGAAGCGGCTACCCTGCCGGTGGCCGCCACAGAGTCGGCCGCACTGCTCGCGGACGCACCACCAGCGGCCGTCACAGAGTCGGACGCACTGCTCGCAGCCGCACCACCAGCTGCAGTCACAGAGGCGGCCGCAACGCCCGCAGCCGCAGTGCCCGCAGCCGCCACAGATTCGGCCACCGGCGACGCCGTAGTCGCGGAGGCCGACTCCACCTTGATGGAAACAGAGGGACGCATGTGCACGCCCACCGAGAGGGAAGCGGCCGCGTCACCACCAGCGTCCACCATAAAGCCTGCCGCACTGCCTGCGGCCGCCATAGTGCCGGCAGCACTGCCCGCGGCCGCGCTGGCCACGGCCGCCAAAGAGTCGGCCGCAACGGTCGCGGCCGGACCACCAGCGGCCGCCGTAGAGTCGGCCGCACCGGCCGCGGCCGCATCACCAGAGAGGGACGTTCCCACATTCACCGAGCGCTGTCCAGGCTCCACCGTGACGGACAATCCCGCCCACACTTCAATGCACAGCACTTTTAGTGGACACGGGCCGGCGACGGCGCCACCAGTCATGGCGGCGGCGGCCGCCTCCGCGCAGCCAGTCGCTTTCCTTCCAACAGGGAAGCCGTCACGCCTTCCACTGCCGCACGCTCGGCCACAGCACCCGCCGCCAACGCGCGCGCGGCGGCTGTGAGCGCAGTGGCAGCGTGCGCGGCTGCCGCTGCAGCGCCGTCCGCATCCGTCAACTTCTGAGCCGTGTGGCTCTGGATGCCGTCCTCATACTCCTTCAACGCCGTCGCCCAGTCCATCGTGAGCACCTCCACAGCGTAGGGCTTTACGAAAGCGGTTTCGGCCTCGGCCATGGAGGCGCCGACGGCAGCATGTCCCGTGGACGTCGCAGCAGCCGCCAAGGGCGCTTCCGCCGCGTCGACACCATCTTCGGCGGCCGCCGCCGCGCCCTTTTCGCCCACGGCCGCCACTCCCTCGGCGCCGGCGGCCGACGAATGCTCGTCGCTCGCGGCCGCCACGCCTTTGTGGCCGGCCGTTGTCACGCCTTCATCGTCGGCGGCCGCCGCGCGCTTGTTGTCGGCGGCCGCCACGCGCTTGTCGTCAGCGGCCGCTCCCAGCTTTAAAAGGGAGGCCGCACCGGCGGCGAAACCGACCGCGGCCGAGCGCTTCAGGGCCGCAACGTACTGCCGCCCAGCCTCCCGACCGGCCTGCAAGAAGTCCTCTTGGTCCTTGCGGCCTTTCTCGTCGACTTTGGCCTGTCGCGCCAAAGCGGATGCAGCAGCAGCGTCCGCACGGGTGTGCGTCGCGACCTCGCAGGTGTCCACAATTGACTTCAGCTGCTTGTCCGAGATAGGCGCAATGCCCTTTGGCGGTGGGTCGAGGGTTGGGAGGGAGGCGGACACCCCATACATTCTCGACAGCGATGGGCGCAGGGGGGGTGTGGCACCCGGCCGCCGCCATCGACGCCGACTCGGCGGTCGGGTGCGGCAGCGCATCCCGCCCGCCCATGCGCCTAAAATTCGTAACATGGAATCGACTTTGTTACCATGTCTACGCCTTGGCGCGGGGAGGGCGGACGCTGCTGCAGCGAGGGGGCGGCCGCTCCCGCCGGCGACGCGGACGCGGCGGCCGGTCTTCCGGCCGGTCGGTAGCGGCGGTAGCCCCGCCGCCAGCGTCGGCGGCGGCGGCAAAGGCCACGGCGGCGGCGCCCTCGCCCCGCCCCCCGCCGTCACGACGGCTAACAACCACGCCGACGGGCGGCTGCCTTGCTCCCCGCCGGCTCGGATTCGGCCCCGCGTCTCGGCGCGGCGCTCACCACCGCGAGCTAGCCGCACCTGCCCGTGGCCGCCGTCGCTGCCGCGCCTGACGCGGCGGCGGAGACGCGGCGCTCGCGGCACTGCTGCTAGCGGCAGCGCCGGCGGCGTTGGCGACAACCGTCGTCGAGTCCGACCGGGGCGCCTGCAGGCGACAAGCCCACACCAGTTCCCACCGAATCTGCCACAGGCGCCTACAAACGCCCCCCCCCCCCCCC
>Ga0209831_1001465_pt1 | contig 21602 bp, 18 predicted proteins | sample Maine_Asex4_meta_FD_187451 | JGI IMG/M metagenome (GOLD analysis project Ga0209831, IMG submission 187451) | Marine algal microbial communities from Maine, USA - Maine_Asex4_metaG (SPAdes) (version 2) | ecosystem: Host-associated > Algae > Red algae > Unclassified | place: Maine, USA | collected... | reverse complement strand
CCCGTGCCCTCCACCCCGCTGCGCTCGCTGTTGCGGGTCGTGCGCCAGGGCGACGGCGACCTGCTGAGCCTGGTGCCGCGCGAGGCCTACACCGAGCCGCTGACCTGGCTGGGCTGGTCGAGGCGTTCGATCCTGCTGGTCAACGATGCCGCCCTGTGCCGCGACGTGCTGCACGACGCGAGCGGCATCTTCCCCAAGAACGACCTGATGGTCGGGGCGCTGGAAGGCCTGGTGGGCGATTCCGTCTTCGTGTCCAGCGGCGAGCGCTGGCGGCGCCAGCGCCGCATGATCGACCCGGCCTTCTCGCAGCTGCGCATCCGCACCGCCTTCGAGGCGATGCGCGCCGCGGTCGATGCCTGCGAGCAGCGCCTGGACCGGGCGGCGGCGGCGGGCGACGAGCTGTCGCTCGACCTGGCGATGAGCCACCTGACCGCCGACGTCATCTGCCGCACGATCTTCTCCACCTCGCTGGACTCCTCGGTGGCGCGCGAGGTGTTCGACGACTTCCTGCTGTTCGAGCGCAGCGTCGCCAGCGTCGACCTGATGCGGCTGATCTTCGGCAAGCCCTGGACGCGCATCGATCAGCCGGCACCGGTGGTGGCGGCGTGCGAGCGCATCCGCCGCCACATCGGCGACCTGCTGGATCCGCGTCTGGCGGCGCGGGCGCGCGGGGAGCGTGGTGCGGACGACATCGTCGGCGCGATCCTGGACGCGCGCGATCCGGACAGCGGCGAAGCGTTCGACCGCGAGGAGCTGATCGACCAGATCGGCGTGTTCTTCCTGGCCGGCCACGAGACCACCGCCAGCGTGCTGACCTGGACGTTCTTCATCCTCGCCGAGCAACCGGCGCTGGTGGCGCGTGCGCGCACGCAGATCGCGCAGGTGACCGACGGTGCGCCGGTCGCGTTCGAGCACGTCAAGCGGCTCGGGTTCCTGCGCAACCTGTTCCGCGAGACGCTCAGGCTCTACCCGCCGATCACCTTCCTGCCGCGGGTGGCGACGCGGGCCACCCGCATCGGTGACCGGCGCGTGAAACGCGGGGCGATGATCATGATCTCGCCCTGGACCGCGCACCGCAACGCACGCCTGTGGCGCGACGCCGACCGCTTCGATCCGGACCGCTTCGACGCACCCGACGCCGACGGGCACGGCGTGCCGATGGCGTTCGGGCTCGGCCCGCGCGTGTGCATCGGTGCAGGCTTCGCCACCGCCGAGGCGATCCTGATCCTGGCACGCCTGATCCGTCGCTACGACCTGCAGGCGCTGGACGCGGCGCGGGTGCGACCGGTGGCGCGGCTGACCACCCGCCCGGCCGAGGAGATCCGCTGTCGGGTGCGCCACGCCGACGGGGCGCGACCGTGAGCGCCGCGCCGCGCCCGGTGGTGGTGATCGGTGCCGGCATGGGCGGGCTGGCCGCCGCGCTGGCCCTGCGAGGTCACGGCCTGCCGGTGATCCTGCTCGAACGCCACGGGGCACCGGGCGGCAAGATGCGGCACGTGCAGGTGGGCGGACGCGCCTTCGATGCCGGGCCGACGGTGTTCACGATGCGCCCGGTGTTCGAGACCCTGTTCGATCGGGTCGGCCTTGCATTCGGTGAGCACGTGTCGCTGCGACGGGCCGAGCTGCTGGCCCGTCACGGCTGGGTCGGCAGCGAGCCGCTGGACCTGTACGGCGACATCGATGCCTCCAGCGAGACCATCGCCGCGTTCAGCGGTCCGCGCGACGCTGCCGCCTACCGGCGGTTCGCAGCGCACACGCAGGCGGTGTTCGACACGCTGGATGCGCCGTTCATGCGACGGGCCCGTCCGAACATGCTGGCGATGACGGTGGACGTGCTGCGCCGCCAGGGCCGCGGCGGGCTCGCCGCCCTGTTCTCCACCTCGCCGTTCACCTCGCTGTGGTCGCACCTGGCCGGCACCTTCGAGGACCCGCGCCTGCGCCAGCTGTTCGCGCGCTACGCGACCTACTGCGGCAGCTCGCCGTTCCGGGCACCGGCCACGCTGATGCTGATCGCGCACGTGGAACGCGAAGGGGTGTGGCTGGTGGAGGGCGGCATGCACGCGCTGGCCCGGGCAGTGACGGCCGCCGCCGGGCACTGCGGCGTGGACTGCCGGTTCGGCCACGGTGTGGCGCGCATCGAGACCGCGCGCGGCCGGGTGTCGGGCGTGGTGCTGGAGGACGGCTCGCGCATCGCCACCGACCGGGTGGTGTTCAACGGCGACACCGAGGCCCTCGGACGCGGCCTGCTGGGCGAGGCCGTGACGCGGGCGGTACCGACCCGCCCGCAGGCCTCGCTGTCGGCGGTGACGCGGTGCGCGCTGGCCCGCCCGAAAGGGTTCGACCTGGCGCATCACAGCGTGTTCTTCGGCGACGACTACCGGGACGAGTTCGACGCGATCTTCACGCGGCGCGGCATGACCGCCGACCCGACCGTGTACGTGTGCGCGCAGGATCGCGACGGCTCGGCGCACCCGCGGCCCACCGGTGAGCCCGAACGGCTGTTCGCCCTGATCAACGCGCCGGCGCGCCACCTGGACGAGCACGAGATCGCGCAGGCCGGTGCGCGCACCGTCGACACGCTGGCCCGCCACGGGTTGACGCTGCACGATGACGTGGCCCCGGCACGGATCGCGTCACCGAACGCGTTCGAGGCGCTGTTCCCGGCCAGCGACGGTGCGCTGTACGGTCGGCCCACGCACGGCTGGCGCGGCAGCTTCTCGCGCCCGGGATCGGCCAGCGCCGTTGCAGGGCTGACGCTGTGCGGCGGCTCGGTCCATCCGGGCGCGGGGGTGCCGATGGCCGCCCTGTCGGGGCAGCTGGCCGCCGACCGGGTGGCCGGCCGCGGCGGCCCGGCGACGTCGAAGCCCGCCCGCTAGAGCGCCGCGCCCCGGACGGTGTCGCCCGTCGGCACCGCACCGACCGGATCGGGCACCACCTCGTCGAGCACCTTGGCCGACGAGATCACTCCCGGCAGCCCGGCGCCCGGATGGGTGCCGGCGCCGACCAGGTACAGGTTGCCGATATCCTCGCTCTTGTTGTGAGGTCGGAACCACGCGGTCTGGGTCAGGATCGGCTGCAGTCCGAACGCCGCTCCGTTGATCGACGACAGACGGTCCTGGAAGTCCTGCGGGGTCAGCATCCGGGATGTGACCACATGATCCTCCAGCCCCGGCAGCACCGTCTCCGACAGGCTCTTCTCGATCGCGCGGCGATACACCTCGGCCTGCGTCGACCAGTCGATGCCGGCCTTCAGGTGCGGCACCGGCGACAGCACGTAGAACGCGTCGCAGCCCTCCGGTGCCATCGAGGCGTCGGTGGCGGTCGGGCGGTGCAGGTACAGGCTGAAGTCCTCGGCCAGCACGTGGCGGTCGAAGATGTCCTTGAGCAGTGCCTTGTAGCGCGGTCCGAGCAGGATCATGTGATGCGGCACATCCTCGTAGCGCCGGTCGGTGCCGAAGTACCACACGAACAGGCTCATCGAGTACTTCGCCCGATCGATGCGCCGGTCGGTCCAGCGCCTCCTGTGCTCGGCCGGGATCAACCGGCGGTAGGTGGCGGCACTGTCGGCGTTGGACACCACGATGTCGGCCGCGATCCGCTCGCCGCTCTCCAGCCGCACCCCGACCGCGTCGCCGCGCTCGACCAGGATCTCGTCCACGCCGCATTCGTAGCGCATCCGCCCGCCCTGACCCTCGATCAGCGACACCAGCCCCTTCACCAGCGACCCGGTGCCACCCATGGCGTAGTGCACGCCGTGACTGCGCTCCAGATGCGCGATCAGCGTGTACACCGCCGTGGTGGAGTACGGGTTGCCGCCGACCAGCAGCGGGTGGAAGCTGAACACCTGCCGCAGCTTGGGGTTCTTGATGTAGCGTGCCACCAGCCCGTGCACCGAGCGGTAGAACTGCACGAAGGCCAGTTCCGGCAGGCGCCGGGCCATCTTCCAGATCCGGTCGAACGAGACGTTGAGCAGCTTGTCGAAGCCCACCGAGTAGACCCGCTGGCTGACCTCCAGGAACGCTTCGTAGCCCTCGACATCGGCCGGCTCGAAGCGGGCGATCTCGCGCTTCATCGCCTCGTGATCACCCGAGTAGTCGAAGTGGCTGCCATCGTCGAAGCGGATGCGGTAGTAGGGCGAGATCTCGCGCAGGTCGATGTCGTCGGCGAACCGGCGTCCGGCCAGTTCCCACAGCTCCTCGAACAGGAACGGGGCGGTGACGATCGTCGGGCCGGCATCGAAGGTGTAGCCGTCCTGGCGGTACACGTAGCCGCGCCCGCCGGGCCCGTCGAGCTTCTCGACCACGGTGACGCGGTAGCCGCGCGCGCCCAGCCGCACGGCCGCCGCCAGGCCACCGAAGCCGGAGCCGATCACCAGGGCATGAGGCGCCGATGCGGAGGCCGATGCGGAGGCCGGAACGGAGGCGGAAACCGGCGCGGGAATCGATGCGGGTGGGGCGAGAGTCATCGCGTCAGTATGCTCGTGGGGTAGGATGGCTGACAACGCCGAGGCGTCAACGCGGCCTGACATTCTTGTACGGCATGTACGTGTTCCACACCCTGGTGGCCCTGCACATCGTGACCGGCAGCATCGGTCTGGTCGCGCTGTGGGTGCCGATCGTCGGGCGCAAGGGCGGGCCGGTGCACAAGCGCTGGGGCACGGTGTTCGTGCGCGCCCTGCTGGTCACCGGCGTGCTGGCCATCGGCATCAGCCTGACCACGCTGGCCTGGCCACTGCAGACGCACGACTTCTGGGACGATGCCGCCCTGATTCGTGGCCTGTTCGGCTGGATGATGCTGTACCTGGCCACGCTGACGATCATGCTGGCCCGCTACGGCACGGTGTGCATCCGCTACCGCCGCGATCATGCCCGCCATCGCGAACCGCTCGGCATCGCGCTGCAGATCGCCACCCTCGTCACCGCCCTGAACTGTGCCTGGCACGGCTGGCAGCTCGGCCAGCCGCTGATGATGGGGATCGCGGTGGTGGGCACCGCCTCGGCGATCCTGAACCTCAGGTTCATGTTCACCCGCACGCCTGCGCACGACGAGTGGCTGATCCAGCACACCCGCGGCGTGGTCGGTGCCGGCATCTCGGTGTACACCGCCTTCCTGGCCTTCGGCGCGGTGAACCTGCTGCCCGCCATCGCGCTGCACCCGATCCTGTGGGCGACGCCGTGCACGCTGGGCGTCGCCCTGCTGCTCTACCACCAGGGACGTATCGAGCTTGCCCGCCGCCGCCGGCGCACGGGCGCCGCACCGCTGCCCGGACAGGTGTCCGGATAAGGTGTCCGGACAGGTGTGCGCGAAGGGCACCGCTCAGCCGGGCACGCGCGACCAGCGCAGCGCCAGGTCGGCGAGGTGGCAGACCAGCGACCCGATCAGCCAGGCTGCCAGCGCCCACGCCGGCCCGTCGGTCAACGCCACCCGCAGGGCGAACATCAGGCAGGTGCCCGCACCGATGTTGGCCAGCAGCGGCGCGGTGGCGATGCCCCGCCCGGTCCGCCTTCGCCACCACAGCAGCGCGGCGACCTCGAGCAGGACGAACAGGGCCATCAGGTCGACGATGCGACCGCTGTCGATCAGGGGTTCGATCAGGTGCATGGGCAGGGAGCGGGGGCGGCATGGATGCCTCGTCGCACGGCTGGACGGGCGATGACGCCGGACAATAGCAGCGACCGGAACGGCGTCACACGCAATAGGGTGCGTTTGGCAGCGAGTCCGGGCCGCTGGCGCGGTAGCATGCTGTCCTGATCGTCACGTCTTCCACCCGCCGCCCGCCATGGCCTTCTCCGTCACCCGCCCTTTCCCGATGTGTCGTCCGTCGACGGCGCCATGGCGCCCGCGCACGGTGCGTCTCACCTTGCTGGCGCTGTCGCTCGCGGCCCTGCCCTCCCACGCCACCGATGCCATGGAGGCCTCGCGCGAGACCGAGTCGTCCGTGCGCGCCTCCTGGTACGCCGACGGATCCTGCCTGATGCGCATCGAGCAGCACGAGCTGGTCGGCATCACCGGCATCGATGCCGACATGGGACCGGACGGAGCCCGCACCATGGTGCACTGCGACGCCGATACGGGTCAGCGCATGACGGTGATGACGCGTGGTGACGGACTGGCGATCGGTGAGCGGGTGGTGCTGGAGGATCCGGCCGACATCGAGACCAGCGTCAACGGCAGCGTGGCCTGGATCGCGCTGCTCGACGATGCCGTGGCACCGGAGAACACGCCGAGACGCTTCATCGTCAACGGTCGCATCATGATTCGCGAAACGCCCGACGTGGAGGTCGCGGGCTACCCGGCCAACGCCGACAAGCTGCCCTTCGCCGAGATCGTCGGCCGGCTGGAGCCGCTCAAGCGTCACCCCGATCCGCAGGAACCGGGTGCGACGGCCGAGACCGTGGACCCGGAGGGCGTGACGCGCATGGCCTGCCGGGTACGTCCGTGCGCGCCGGCGAAGGCGCTGGTCGGCCTCCCGGAGCCGGTGGCACCCGCCGCGGCGCCGGCGGCCGGCACGCCGCCCGTGCCCGCCGTCATGGAACCCGATCGCAGCACCTCACCCACCTCGCCCTGACACGGATCGTCGCCCCCCGGTGGCGCGGGCGGGAGCACCGGCACCACCCTCGAGGCGAAAGCGGCCGCGGGGCCCGTCGCCGTCGAGCCCGGCTCAGCGACCGAGCAGGCGCGCGATGCGTTGTCGCGTCTCCGCGGTGCCCGCCAGGCGCACGAACCCGACACGCTCGCGCGCCAGGCTCTCGGCCTCCTCGATGGTGCGCTCGCGCCCGTCATCGCCGGTCATGGCCTCGCCGATGGTCAGCGCCACGACCCGATCGTGCGGCCGAAAATCGCCGCGCTCCACGCCTGCGTCCATGAACGCGCTCATCCGCTCGCGCACATCGCCACCGGCCAGCGTCACCGGACGCGGTGCCGGCGCCCGGTAGCCGTCGGCCAGCCGCCGCAACCGCGCCACGCCGTCGCTGTACAGCCGGTCGCGATCGATCACCCGCTCGTCGTGCCCGGGCACGAAGTAGCGGTGGCGCGCCGCCAGCGCCGGACTGCTGCCGGTGGCCCCGTAGCCGAGGTTCATCCACGCCTGCCAGGTGCCGGCCGACGGGTCGTCGGGCCTGCCCGCCCGGCAGCGGCGCAACGCCTCGGTCAGCCCGCCACCGGCCGGCAGCAACCCCACCCCGGACTCGACCAGGCCCAGCACCGAGTTCACGTGCACCACCAGCGCGTCGCAGTGCAGCAGCACCTCCATCCCGCCACCGAGCGACAGCCCGGACGGTGCGCCGACCACCGGAACCGGGCAGGCGCGCAGCGCGGTGACGGCGCGCTGGAACCGGGTCAGGAAGGCGTCGATGCCCGCGGTGTCCTGCGCATCGATCAGGTCGAGGAACGCGTTCAGGTCCACCCCTGCCGAGTAGTGCTGGGCGTCGTTGTGCACCAGCACGCCCGCGCCGTGATCCTCGGCGGCGGCGGCCACGATCGCCATCGAGTCGTCGTTCAGGGCGTTGGCCTTGGAGTGGAACTCGACCAGCCGCAGGTCGCCCTCGATCGCGTACAGGCTGGCGGAGGCGTTGCTCGCGATCGGCTCGTGGGTGCGGCGCGCCAGGTGCCAGCGCACTGCACCCGCGGGCAGGTCGATCGCCCGGCGCCGCCCGTCGGCATGGCGCACGCGCAGCTCGCCGCGATCGACGGCGTAGAACGGGGCATCGCCGTCGAGGCTGACCGGTACGCCCGCGCCCTCCTCCTGCAGCAGGGCGCGCACCCGTTCCGCACCGAGCGCATCGATCATCTCGAACGGCCCGCGCAGCCAGTTGAAGCCGAGCTTCATGGCGTCGTCGATCGCCTGCGGCGAGTCGCTGATGCGTCCGAGCAGCGAGGCGGCGTAGCCGAGCACGCGCGCCAGCACCGTGCGGCAGAAGCGGGCCTCGCGATCGTCGCCGTCGATCAGCGCGAGCAGCGGTTCGCGCCGGGCGGCGATGTCGGCGGCGGCGCGCACGGCGCGTTCGGGCAGTGCCGGATCGACCGGCCGGTACTCGCCGGTATCGAGCGCACGAGCGAGCCGCTCGCCGGACTCGCCGCGCCGGTAGAACCCGGCTCCGCCCTTGTTGCCGGTCAGGCCGCCGGCCACCATCGCATCGATCATCGCGGTGTCGGCGACCGCGTGGAAGGCGTCCCCCGGTGGCAGGATCGCCACCAGCGAACGCACCACATCGGCCATGAGGTCGATGCCGATCAGGTCGTACAGACCGAACACGCCGGTCTTGGGAATGCCCATCGGCCGGCCCATCAACGCATCGGCCCTCTCGATCGGCAGCCCGGTCCGCTGCGCCGCATCGATGCCGGCCTGCAGCGCGTACACCCCGATCCGGTTGCCGAGAAAACCGGGGGTGTCGCCGCAGCGCACCACGCCCTTGCCCAGCTCGGACGCATTGATGTCGGCCAGCCGTTCCAGCACCTCCGGATCGGTGCGCTCGCCGCCCACCAGCTCCATCAGGCGCATGTAGCGCACCGGGTTGAAGTAGTGGGTGATGGCGAAGCGGCGCGCGAACGCCGCGTCCCGGCCCTCCACCAGCAGCGAGATCGGGATGGTCGAGGTGTTGGAGGTGATCACGCAGTCGGCCGGCACCACCTGCGCCAGGCGGGTGTACAGGTCACGCTTGATATCCAGCCGCTCCACGATCGCCTCGATCACCCAGTCGCGGTCGGCGAGCCGTTGCAGGTCCTCGTCGATGCAGCCGACGCTGATGCGCTCGGCCACCGACGGCTCGAGCAGCGCGGGCGGATCGGAGGCGAGCAGGCGTGCCACCGCGCGCTCCGCCACGCCGGGCAGGTCGAGCAGCAGCACTTCGCGCCCGGCGTTGGCGATCTGACCGGCGATGCCGGCTCCCATGGTGCCGGCGCCGATCACGGCGATGCGTTCGAAGTTCATGCACGCAAGCATACCCGTCGCCTGCGCTCCGGCACGCCGAATCGCGGCGGAGCGCTCGCGAGCCGCTACCGGTCCAGGTGCACGTCCAGCTGCGGGAACGGGATGCCGATGCCGCAGGCGTCGAACTCGCGCTTGATGCGTTCGTGCAGATCGAAGTGCAGGGGCCAGTAGTCCTTCGACCCCACCCAGGGCCGCAGCGCGATGTCGACCGAGGAGGCACCGAGCCTGAGCACGCCGATCTGCACCGGCGGGTCGGTCAGCACCCGCGCATCCTCGGCGCACAGCCGGGCGAGCACCGCCTTGGCAGCGATCACGTCGGCGTCGTAGGCGATGCCGATCACCAGATCCAGCCGACGGGTGGCCGAGGTGGTGTAGTTGGTCAGCGGCCCGTCCAGCATCTTCGCGTTCGGCACGGTGATGGTGCGCCGGTCGGGGGTTACCAGCGTGGTGGAGAACACGGTTATCTCGCTCACCGTGCCGGCGGTGCCGGCAGCCTCGATGTAGTCGCCCACCCGTGCCGGCCGGAAGCTGACCAGCAGCACGCCGGAGGCGAAGTTGGACAGCGAACCCTGCAGCGCCAGCCCGATCGCCAGACCGGCGGCCCCGATGATGGCGATGAACTGCGCGGTGGGAATGCCCAGCTGCGCCAGGGCTGCGATGATGACCAGCATCAGCAGCACCACGAAGGCGATGTTGGCCACGAACCCGACCACGGTCGGGTCGAACCCGCGCCGATCCATCATGCCGCGCGCGAACGCCACCAGACGCCCGACCGCCCACTTGCCGAGCAGGAAGATGGCGATGGCCGCGACGGTGTTGAGGCCGTACCGGAGCGCCAGCACGGGCAGCGTGTCGATCAGGGTTGTCCAGTCCATGCGACTCTGTATAGACACCCGGTCCTCGGCCCGCCAGGATGGTGCGCGTGTCGATCACCCCGCCCCCGCCCACCGGTCCGCCTCTCGCCCCGACGCCCGCTCCGACGCCCGCTTGTCCGGTCGTGATCGGTGCCCTGCACCTGGACCTGGTCGGGCGCCTGGCCGACGCCCACCGCCCGGCCGCCTCCAACCCGGTGCGGTTCGAGGCCTCCCCGGGAGGGGTCGGTGCCAACGTGGCCCGCGCCATCGCCGCGGCCGGCCTGCCGTGCCGGTTGATCACACCGTGCGGTGGAGATTCCGCATCTGACCCGGTGCTCGTGCTGCCGGGCGTGACGATCGATCGGGTGGCGATCGGCGGCTGCGAACCGGGCCGCTACGTGGCCATCCTCGACCAGCGCGGCGAACTGGTGGCGGGCTACAGCGACACGCGCGCCTGCGAGATGGCGAGCGCCGGGCAGCTGCTCGCAGTCCTGGCACGACAGGCCGCCACGCTGTGCGTGCTGGATGCGAACCTGTCGGCGGAGGCGATCGCCGGCACCGTCGCAGGCTCCCGCGCACCGATCGCCGCCGTGGCGGTGTCGCCGGTCAAGGCGCAGCGCCTGGCACCGGTCGCCACCGGCATCGCGCTGCTGTTCTGCAACCGGCGCGAGGCGCTCGCCCTGACGCGGGTACCGGATGGTGCGTCGCTGGAGACGCTCGCCGACGGGTTGCACGCGGCAGGCTTCGCCCGGGTGGTGCTGACCGACGGGCCGGCCGGTCTGCTGGTCGCCGAACCCGAAGGCCGTCACCGACTGGCCGCCCCCTCGGTGGGGGCGGGCGGGGTAGCGGGCGTGAACGGTGCCGGGGATGCACTGGCGGGGGCGACGCTGGCCCGGCTCGCCCTGTCGGGCACCGCTCCGGGCACACCGTTCGATGCGGCGGCGCCATCCGGCCGCCCGTCGCTGTGCGACGCGGTGGCCACGGCCGGCACGCAGGCCGCCCGGCAGGTACTCCTGGCGCGGTAACCTGACACGCTCCACCCGCATCGATCCGTGCACCCGCGCCATGCAGACCGACACCCGCCCGATTCCGATCACGGTGACCGACGAGGTCGCCGACGCGGTGCGCTCGGGCCGGCCGGTGGTGGCGCTGGAGAGCACCATCGTCACCCACGGCATGCCGTGGCCGCAGAACCTGGAGACCGCCCGGGCGGTGGAGGCGGCGGTGCGCGAGCACGGCGCGGTGCCGGCCACGATCGCGGTGATCGAGGGCGATCTGTGCGCGGGCCTGGCGCCCGAGGTGCTCGAACGCCTGGCGCAGGCCACGCAGGTCATGAAGCTCTCGCGCGCCGACCTCGCCATGGCGGTGGCGCGCGGTGCGAACGGGTCGACCACCGTGGCCGCCACCATGATCGCCGCCTCCCTGGCCGGCATCCACGTGTTCGCCACCGGCGGCATCGGCGGCGTGCACCGCGGTGCCGAGTCCAGCTTCGACATCTCGGCGGACCTGCAGGAGCTGTCGCGCAGCGATGTCACGGTGGTGTGCGCCGGCGCCAAGGCGATCCTCGACCTGCCCAAGACCCTGGAGGTGCTGGAGACGCTCGGCGTACCGGTACTGGCCTACGGACAGGACACCCTGCCCGCGTTCTGGAGCCGCGACAGCGGTCTGGCGGCTCCGCTGCGGGTGGACACGGTGGAGGAGATCGTGGCGTTCCGCGCCGCCCGTCAGCGGCTGGCGATCGGTGGCGGCGTGCTGGTGGCGCGTCCGGTGGATGCGGAGCACGAGATCCCGAGCGAGCAGATGCGGACCCACATCGAGCAGGCGTTGAGGGATGCCGCGACGGCCGGCGTGCGTGGCAAGGCGGTCACGCCGTGGCTGCTCGGGCACCTGGTGACGCTGACCGGGGGGCGAAGTCTTGCCACCAACCGCGAACTGATCCTGGGCAACGCGCGGCTCGCCGGGCAGATCGCGACGGGCTACGCCGGACGGGCCCGTCAGGACTGAGCGAACCGCGCCTCGGCCCGCCCGTCGTCCAGCACCGCCCGCACCGCCGCGGCACCGTCCACCAGCGTGTCCGCACGCCCCAGCCCGTACAGCGCGACCGCGCCGGTGTACACCAGCGAATCGCGCGCCGGCCCCGGCTCGCCGGCCAGGGCCGCCAGCCCGGTGCGGGCCGCCTCGGTGGCGATGCGCGCCAGGGCGTCGGTCGCCGGGCGCGAGCTCGGCCGCACGCCGCTGCCGATCGGTACGTCCAGCGGCGGCAGCGGTACCGCCCGCTCGGTGTGCACGATGCCCAGTGCCGCGGGTTCGAGCGCGAACTCCACCGGCTCGCCATCCGCCCCCGAGACGTAGCCGCGCGAGGCCTGTGCCAGCGAGGGCACCACCCCGCCCTCCACCCCGCGCACGATCACCGCGCCGTCGAACCCGCCCACGCGCGCCAGCATGGCGTACACCGGCGGATAGGCCTTGTGCACGAATCCCGTCAGAAGATGGCGTGACACGCGCGGACGAAACGGGCACAGCGCCACCTCCAGCGTGGTCAGGCACGGACGCTTGACGATGCGCGTGCGCAGGCTCCCCAGTGCCGCCAGCCGCGGAGCGATGGCGTGCTGGTCCAGGTAGGCCCAGCCGCAGGCCGGATCCTCCAGCAGCCGCACGGCCGCATCGGCATCGGCCGGCAGGCCGACGCCGCCCGCGGTCAGCACCTGCGCATGCGTCACCCCGAACTTCGGGCCCATCGCCGGCACGCCGTGCGACAGCGTCGGCACGCCGCACGCGGCCAGCACCGCCGGCAGGAACGGCGCCACCGGCGTGCCGCGCACGTAGCCGTCGTAGGGGTCGGCCAGGCACAGCAGGTCGTCGACGGCCAGCTCGCGCTCGGTCACACCGCTCCGGATCGCCTCCAGCACCCCGGCCAGCTCCTCGTCGCTCTCGCGCTTCATGCGCAGCGCGATCAGGAAGATGCCGGCCTGCACCTCGTCGGTGCGCCCAGCGAGGATCAGTTCCATCGCGCGCCGCGCATCCTCGCGTGGCAGGTCGGTGCTCATGGTCGGTCCGGTGGCGATGCGCTGCAGCACGCTGCGCATGAAGTCCTCGTCATCCATCGCCAAGCCGTTATCCTTTGCGCCCATGTCCCTGCAGCATACCGCCCGCACCCTGTTCCCCCGCACCGATCGCACGTCGAGTGCCGGCGAGGTGTGGCTGGTGGGCGCAGGCCCCGGCGACCCGGAGCTGCTGACGCTGCGCGCGCTCAGGCGATTGCAGGAGGCGGACGTGGTGCTGCACGACGCGCTGGTCTCGGACGAGATCATGGCGCTGGTGCACCCGGACGCGCAACGGCTGTACGTGGGCAAGCGGCGCGCCGAGCACGCGGTGCCGCAGGAGGGCATCAACGCGCTGCTGATCGAGCGCGCGCTGGCCGGTCAGCGCGTGCTGCGCCTGAAGGGCGGCGATCCGTTCATCTTCGGGCGCGGGGGCGAGGAGATCGCGCGGCTGGCCGAGCACGGCATCCGCTTCGAGATCATCCCCGGCATCACCGCCGCCTCGGGCTGTGCCAGCTATGCCGGCATTCCGCTGACCCACCGCGACCATGCCCATTCCTGCCTGTTCGTGACCGGCAACCTGAAGGACGGCTCGGTGGAGCTGAACTGGCCGGCGCTGGTGCACCGCGAGCAGACCGTGGCGGTGTACATGGGGCTGGTCGGCCTGCCGACCCTGTGCACCCGGCTGATCGAGCACGGGCTGCCGCCGACCCATCCGGCGGCCCTGATCGCGCGGGGCACGCGGGCCGAGCAGGTGGTGATCGCCGCCACGCTGGCAACGCTTGCCGAGCGCGTGGCGGCGGCACAGGTGTCGGCGCCGACGCTGATCATCGTCGGCGAGGTGGTGCGGCTGCACGCGTCGCTGGCGTGGTTCGAGCCCCGAGCTGCATCCGTGGCAGGCGTCGAGCCGTAGTGCGCACGAGCGGATCGTCCGCCTGCCACCCCGCACCGGCCATGTCCACCATGCCCACCATGCCCATCGGAATCACGCTGTCCGCCCTCGCTGCCGTGCTGTTCGTCGCGCCACCGCTCGCGCCGACGGCCCGGGCCCAGGACACGGGGATGCCGATTGGGCACGCCATACCGATGAAGGACGAGACGGCCGCGCCCGCACCCGATCCTTCCAGGGAACGCAGCTCCGACACCGGTCTGTTCGTCGCCCGCATCGACAGTGCCGTGGAGCCGATCGAGATCAACCGGCTGCACCGCTGGACGCTGCACGTGGACGGCGCCGACGGCGAGCCGGTCCTCGGTGCCGCCATCGCGATCGACGGTGGCATGCCGATGCACGATCACGGGTTGCCCACGGCACCCCGGGTCACCGAGGAGCTGGGGGCGGGCGACTACCGGGTCGAGGGCATGAAGTTCCAGATGCCGGGCCACTGGACGGTCACCTTCACGATCGCCGCCGACGGCGGCGAGGACCAGGTCACGTTCGATCTGATGCTGTAGCGGCGTGACCGGGCACTTGACGAAGTTTCCGCGCGGCAGGATCGCGACCGGCCTGCTGATCGTCCTGCTGTGCACCGGTGCGACGGTCCCGGGTGCGGTGTCGGCCGACGACGCGCCGGTCGGGACAACCCCGTCACCACCGATCGAGCGGTCGATTGAGCGTTGGTCGCCCGGGGAGCGGGACCTGCTGCGCTCCCTGTCGATCGAGGCACTCGGCCCCCCACCGCCCTCGCCCGCCAACCCGGTCGCGGACGATCCGCGCGCGATCCGGCTGGGCCATCGGCTGTTCTTCGACCCCTCGCTCAGCGTGAACGGCGAGGTGGCGTGCGCGTCCTGCCACCGGCCCGGGTACAACTTCCGCGACGCGCTGCCACGCGGTCGCGCGATCGGCGAGGCGCGCCGGCGCACCATGACGGTGGTCGGCAGCGCCTGGAGCCCCTGGCTGTACTGGGACGGGCGCAAGGACAGCCTGTGGGCCCAGGCGCTCGAACCGCTGGAGGACCTCGTCGAGCACGGTGGAACGCGCATCGCCTACCTGCGCACCGTGGCGGCCGATCCGGCATTGCGCAACGCCTACGAGGACCTGTTCGGTGACGTGCCGGACCTGTCGGACGAACAGCGCTTTCCGCTCGACGCAGGACCGGCCGGCGAACCGGACGCACGCCTGGCGTGGCAGGCCATGACGGCTGACGACCGGATCGCGACAAGCGGCGCGTTCGCCAACCTGGGACGGGCGCTGGAGGCCTACCAGCGCCGGCTGGTACCGGCCGCGGCCCCGTTCGACCGCTACGTGCGCGCCGTGCTCGACGGGGATGCGGTCGCGGCCACGGCGGCGATGTCGCCGCAGGCGCAGGACGGGCTAGCCCTGTTCGTGGGGCGGGCGCAGTGCACCCACTGTCACAACGGTGCGCTGTTCACCAACAACGAGTTCCACAACACCGGGCTGTTCGGCCCGGATGCGCTGCCCGGGGATCGGGGCCGGGCGGACGGGGTGAAGGCGCTGCTCGAAGATCCCTCCAACTGTCTGGCCGTGCTGGGCGAGCGGGCGGACGGTGCCTGCGACGAGCTGCGGTTCGTCAAGAGTGCCGGTATCGAACTGGTGGCCGCGTTCCGGACACCGACGCTGCGCAACGTCGCCGCCAGCGGCCCGTTCATGCACTCGGGACAGTTCGGGACGCTGGCCGAAGTGATCGACCACTACGATCGGGCCCCGGTCACGCTGATCAGCGACGAGCTCGAGCCCCTCGGCCTGACCGCGGACGAGCGCACCTCGCTGGAGGCGTTTCTGCACACGCTGAGCGGGCCGTTGGCGACACCGCGTCACCTGCTGGTACCGTCCGCCTCCGTCGCACCGGATGTGGAAGATCGAAGGTATCGAGACTGAGTCGCCGCTGGCGCATCCGCGAATCGCGCGCTCACGACGCGTCCAGGCGCACGACCGAGAACAGCCCCCCGGCATCCGTCCACCGACCGCCCGCGCGCCAGCCGTGCTCGCGGGCCAGCGCCTGCACGTCGTCGGGGCCGAACTTTCTCGAGATCTCGGAGCGGATGCTCTCGCCCGCCGCGAAACGGTGCACCGTCGATCCGATCCGCACGCGTTGTGCGCGCACCGCGACCAGATGCATCTCGATGCGCGAGAGCGTCCCGTCCCAGCGCGCCTCATGCTTGAAGCCGTCGATATCGAAATCCGCGCCGAGCTCCCGGTTCATGCGCACCAGCAGGTTCAGATCGAATCTCGCCGTCACGCCCGCCGCATCGTCGTACGCGGCCTCGAGCGTGGCGGCATCCTTTCTCACGTCGACGCCGATCAGCAACCTCGAACCGGTACCGAGGCTTGCGCGGGCATGGGTCAGGAAGCGCGCGATCTCGTCATCCTCGAGATTGCCTATGGTAGATCCGAGAAACAGCCCCGCGCGTGTGCCGGGCACGCCGTCGAGCGGCAACGCCTGCGGGTCGAGGAAATCCCCGGCCACGTGACGCACCTCGAGCGATGGATGGCGTGCGCGCAACGACTCGTCGATGTCGGCGTCGAACGCATCGCTCACGTCCAGCGGCACGTACAGCGCCGGGTGCTCGCACGCGTCGAGCAGCAATCGGGTCTTGATCGAGGCGCCCGCGCCGTACTCCACCACGACCGCGCCGGAGCCCGCACCGTCGAGCATCGCGTGCGCGTGCGCCTCCAGGATCGCCGTCTCCGTGCGTGTGGGGTAGTACTCCGGCAACGTCGTGATGCGCTCGAACAGCACCGATCCGGCCTCGTCGTACAGCCAGCGACTCGGCACGGTCTTCTGCGCCCGCGAGAGCCCCTCGGCGACGTCCCGGGCGAAGCGCGGGTCGGGGCTCGGGCCGGAGGCGGCATCGGACGCCGTGGAGCGGTCGTGCACCGGACGGTCGAACTCGGCGGTGATCGTCATGCAGCGGAGTCGTCGGGAAGCGGAAGCGCGGACTTGTACTCCCGCATCACCGGTCCAGATCGATGATGCGGGTGCGCCTGCGCGAACGCCGCGGCGACGAAGGACGTTTTACCTGCGACACTCGAAGGATGAACCCGTCGGACTACCATCACCGGATGGACCCTGCAAACGATCCCGCGACCGATGGCCCGCAAGGGCCGGACACCGACGTCAGCAAGCCGTGGGACAAGGATAACCAGGCCTGGTGGGACTGGTACGTCAGCCTGGCCGACGGTGAAGGCGAGATCACCACGTTCGAGCCCGCGCCACCCCTGCCGGACGTGCCCCTGCCCTCCGACGCCGAGGTGATCGCGGAGCTGTCCCGCCCCTACGACCTGGGCGAGGCGGACGTCACACACTTTCGGGACAACGGCTTCGTGAAGCTTGCGGGGGTGTTCTCGCCGGGTGCGGTGCTGCGGCTCAGGGGCGAGCTGGTCCGGCTGCTGACGGAGGCGTTCGGGACCGACCCCGACAGCGGTGTCCAGGACCGTTTTCTGAGCCTGGAGATGACCTGGGCCGACCACCCGCTCATGCGTGCCTACGTGTTGTCGCCGCGCGTCGCGCACATCTGTGCCGCCCTTCTGGAGGTGCCCGCGGTCAGGCTGTACCACGACAACGTGCTGTCCAAGCAGCCAGGCTGCGGCCGCACGCCGTGGCACTTCGACGACCATCACTTTCCGCTCGACACCCACGATGTGGTCACCGCGTGGGCGCCCGCCCAGCCGATACCGCTGGCCATGGGGCCGCTCGCCTTCGCCGGGCCACGCAGCGTGTGGGAGCTGGTGGACGGTGTCGCGTTCGAGACCTCGTCGACCGGCTACGATCGCAACGTGGCCAGGCTGTTCGCCGAGCACGGCGTGGCGGTGGACGAGACGCCGTTCGAGATCGGCGAGGTCAGCTTTCACCACAACCTCAACTTTCACAACGCCGCGCGCAACCGCACGGACCGAAGCCGGATCGTTCTGGCGAACACCTACTACGCCGACGGAGCACGCGTGGTCGATGCACCGACGATGGTGTCGGGCGATTGGCAGAAGTTCATGCCGGGCGTCGAACCGGGCGGCCTCGCCGCCAGTGCCCTCAACCCGATCTGCTGGCCGGTACCGGACGAATGAGCGAGATCCTGACGCGCAGCTCCGCCCACTGGTCCGAGGCCGGGCGCTCCGGCATGGACGCCTTCTACCGTCTGGCGACGGACGACTACCGCCACCTCGCGCTCGCGCGGGACTGGAAGGGGTGGTTCGAGACCGCGCAGGCGCGCGCCGGCGACCGGAGCCTGCGACTGCTCGACGTGGCCTGCGGCTCGGGCAAGTTTCCCAACGCCCTGTCACGCCACGCAGGCCTTGCGAACGCCCGGATCGCCCCGATCGACACCGCGCTGCTCGACCCCTCGGCCTTCTCGATCGCCGAGGCCCGGGCCGCCCTGCCCGCCCCGTTCCGACCCGGCGCGGAGTTCGAGACGACGTTGCAGGATCTGGACGTGCCCGCAGGCGGCTACGACATCGTCTGGGCCACGCATGCCCTCTACGCGATTCCCGAGGCAGAGCTCGCCGCCGCGATGGCCAGGTTCCTGGAGGCGATCGCCCCCGGCGGACAGGGCATCATCGCCCACAGCAGCGATGCCGGTCACTACATCGCCTTCCACGACCGCTACCTCTGGGCGTTCGACGCACCGGGCGTCGCGCGCTACGTCTCGGCCGAGACGATCGCCGCGACCCTGCGCAACGCGGGCGCCACGGTCGAGGTGCAGGAGGTGATCTACGACAGCGTCGCCGGCCCGGACGACACCGATGCGGTCGAGGGCTATCTGCAACGATGCGTCTTCGACGACACCGTCGGCCTGCCGGGCATGCTGGCCACCGAACCGCTCGGCGCCTACCTGCGGCCGTGCCACGGCGCGACGGGCTGGCGCTTCGCGCAGCGTGTCTGGCTCATGGGCGTCACCGGCTGATCCCGGCCGGCTGATCCCGGACCGTCACCTTCCGACCGTGCACACGACCCTGGCGGGTCGACAGGCCAAGACATGCTCGAACGTCCTCCCTTGCGTTCCGACTGGACCGATGCCGTGGCGCGGGGTGCGGTCCCGGATCCGGCCGCCCTGCAGGACCATCTGCGCCGGGTCCATCGCGACCACGCCGGCTTTACGGAGCGGTGCGCCGCGAGGTGCCGGGACGCGCAAGGTCGCAGCAGCTACGAGTGGCTGGCCGAGACGGTCGATCCGACCGTGCATCGCAGCGTCCTGGACCTGGCCTGCGGGTCGGGGCCCCTGCTGGAGATCTGCCACCGTTGCCTGCCCCAGGAGCTGACCCTGATCGGGGTGGACATGTCGCCGGAAGAGCTTGCCCTGACGCGTGCCCGACTGCCGGCATCGCGCGCCCGGCTGATCGAGGCCCGCGCCCAGTCGCTGGACATGCTGCCCGACGGATCGGTCGACGTCGCTCTCTGTCACTGGGCCCTGACGCTGATGGCGCCGGTCACCCCGGTGCTTGCGGAGATGGCGCGCATCGTTGCGCCGACCGGACGGTTCGCAGCGATCGTCGACGGCCCGATGGACACGGCGCCGGGCTATGCGGAGCTGAACGACCTCATCTACGGCTACGTCCGGGCCGAGCTGCCGGAGTACGGCTCCACCGAGCTGGGCGATCCCCGCATCCGCGACGCCGGGAGCCTCGCATCACTGGTCGGCCGCACGTTCCCGGATGCCCGCGTCGAGATCGAGACCGGCCTGGTGTCGATGCAGGGACCGGCCGACCGGATCGCCGAGGAGGCGGCCGGGTTCTTCTACGCCGCCTTCGTCCTGCCTGCGCGGAGCCGCGCCGCGATGCTCGCCGAGCTGACCGCCCTGCTGTCCGCCAACGATCCATCCGGTGCGGGCGGCCGCTTCGTCATGCCGGTCAACCGGCTGCTGGTGCAGCGCGGTCGAGCGTGATGGCCACCCAGCCGTCCCGCATGACGACGTGACCAGCCGCCTGCCGAACGCCGCCGCAGCACTCGCCACGGCTCTGCTGCTGACCGGTTGCACCACCGACAACGGCCCGCGCGCCGATCCGCTCGAGCTGGTCCCCGCCGGCTGGACCGATCCGGAGCGCACGCTGCGCACCCCCGACTTCGCCGCCTACGCGGACGATGTGCGCGCGCGCATGATCGAGCATCGGGTACCGTTCGACCCGAACGATGCGGTGCGCGAGATCGCGCTGGCGGGCCCACGCGAATACCCGATCGATGCGTCCTGCAACGCAGAGGTACGCGGCATCGCGATCCTGGTGCACGGGCTCGCCGACACCGCCTACTCGCTCTCGGACGTGGCTCGCACGCTCGCCTCGAACTGCCTGATCGCGCGCACCGCGCTCCTGCCCGGCCACGGCACGCGCTCGGCCGATCTGCTCGAGGTCGATCATCGGGACTGGCGCGCGAGCGTGCGCCACCTCGTCGAGCAGGCAGCCCGCGAGCACGAGCGCGTGCTGCTGGCGGGCGTCTCGCTCGGCGCGATCCTGGGGCTCGACGTCGCGCTGGAGCCGGACAGCCCGGTGGGAGCGCTGGTATCGATCTCCCCGGCGTGGCGGCTCGAGAGCGCACGGCTGGTGCGCTTCACACCGTGGTTGCGCCACGTGTGGACGTGGGTCGACGAGGACGCGCGCGACGACTGGGCGCGCTACGAGGCGATGCCGATGAACGGCATCGCCGAGACGGTGCTCGCGATCCGCGCGCTCGATGCGCGCATCGAGGCAATGCAGGCGACGGGACGAGGCCTGGACGTGCCGTGGCTGGTGGCGCAGAGCGCCGACGACGTCATCATCGACAGCGGGGCCAATGCAGCCTTGTTCGAACGCCTGGTGCGCTCGCCCGAAAGCCTGCTGATGGCGTTCCGCACCGCAGCCGGCGACGCGATACGGCGCGACGAGGGCGAGGTCGTGCCGAACGACGATCCCGACCTCACGGGTCCGCGCACCGTTCGCGTACCCGGTGACGACCCCGCGATGCGAGTGACCTCGGTCACCCACCTGGGCGTGCACGTCTCTCCCGGCAATCCGCATTGGGGAATCGACGGCGACTACCGCGCATGCAGCATCAACGCGCCACGCGGGAACGATGACATCGCCGCCTGCCTGGAAGCCGAGCGCCCCTGGTACGCGGGCGCCCGGGTGCCGGCTCCTGCCGGCGAACCGAGCGCTCGCGGCACGTTCAATCCGCGCTACGCGGTGCTGGCCGAGGCGCTCGGGGAGTTCGTCGGCGACTGGCTGGCGTCCGGACCCGAGGACGATCGATGCAGTGTCGGGGCAACGTGCCGTTGAACGGTCCGCGCGAGGCGCGCCTGCGAGCGCGCCTCGCCGGGCGGGGTCAGCCCGCGGTCATCACCTGCACGGGCTCCACGCACTCGATGCGCTGGCCGTCCGCGCCGACCGGCACGACGCCGAGTTCGTAGGCCGTGGCCGGATCCAGACCGTCCACCACGATCGACGGCATGTCGGTGGTCTGGAACAGGCCACCGTCCAGGAACACATCGTAGGTGAACTCGGCACCGGCGCCGTCCGGTGCCGCATCCCACAGCAGTTCGATCTCGGTACCCGATACCGGCATGCCGGAGAGCTGGAACGGGTCGACCGGGCAATCACCATTCATGTTGCCGCCCATGTCGCCACCGTCCGTGACGTCTTCCATGCCGCCGTCCATGTCGTCGTTCATGCCACCGTCCGTGACGTCTTCCATGCCGCCGTCCATGTCGTCGTTCATGCCACTGTTCGTGTCACCGCCATCCGTGACATCGTCCATGGGATCGACCGCGACCGAGGCCGGATTGGGCGAACCGCTGATCGGGGTGGTCAGGTACGGGAAGGCGTTGTCGAACTGTGCCGCGGACTGGGTCACCCCGTCG
>Ga0209831_1001463_pt1 | contig 21628 bp, 16 predicted proteins | sample Maine_Asex4_meta_FD_187451 | JGI IMG/M metagenome (GOLD analysis project Ga0209831, IMG submission 187451) | Marine algal microbial communities from Maine, USA - Maine_Asex4_metaG (SPAdes) (version 2) | ecosystem: Host-associated > Algae > Red algae > Unclassified | place: Maine, USA | collected... | reverse complement strand
ATCTCGATACATCCGAACAAAGATATCGATCAACTAACGCCACGGTTGTGGAAACAGCACTTCGCCAATGATCCCATGCGATCAGACCTGGCTTTGGATGTCTAGACGTTCTTAAATGAACGCTAACTCATAGCTGAGCGATTAGATGGATCGTAAGAGCGCTTGTCTGTTCAGTGATACCGTTAATCTGTATGCCACTGGGCAGAGTTATCTCCAGCTCTGCAGGCTGTGCTGATGGTGTCAGTGCCACCGGCACGAAACGATTGGCGATTAGCGCTTCTGGCGATTTATCATCAAGAGGAGAAAATTGAGGGACCCAATAGATAAACTGATGATACGTTAACTGATGTTCTCGACAGTATTGTGCTTTGCTTAGCCCGCAGTCCTTAAACTGTGCGACATGCTGTTCCCAGAAGTGGCGATCGTGCTTGATAGGTTCTGCTGACATAATGATGTGCTCCGAAAGTGTGGACACATCTTCGCGCGACTGGCAAGTCAGGTATACAACGTCGATTTAGAATCGCTTACCAAGAATTTTATGTTCTCGGATACGATCGCAGGTGCTCAAGGCAGTGCGCGAGCTTTTAGCCTAATAGAAACAGCTCGTGCAAACGCTCATAACCCTCAACACTATCTCAGTGTGCTGCTCACTGAGCTGCCTAATGTTAATACGCTCGAAGAAGTCGAGGCGTTCTTGCCGTGGAACCTGACGACAACTGACGTCGCGCAGCGATACGCAAGCTACCCATCTCCCTAAATTATTGTGGAACCACAGACCTCGGTAACTAGCAACCTGTTACCGATCGATCGTTTACCTACTTCTTGCTTCCTTAGCTTTATCATTGAGGTGGAGGCCGGTAATGCACTCTTTGGGGCGTATTTTAATTATTCATCGATTGGAGGGTTGGAATATTCCTAAAATAAGAATATTAAACGAGAAGTGCTGAAGTGAGATCGCTAATTTTCTTCACGTGACCCAATTTATGAACTCCCACCTCAACAAGGGCAGGAATAAGCTTAGAGGCATTTTCATCAAGCTGTTGCTCATGTCTATATTGTTCGAGAAGTAGTTCGTAGTAGTCAACGTGATCTCCGAAGAGTACTGACTTGTTTAACTCTAGCCCATCTATATCGGAAACACTTGCATTTCGAATTCCAGTGTTTGAGCTCACAGTTAGCATAATTGCGGTGCGTGCAAGAATGTTTGGCGTTAACCCGGTGTGCATTTTTAGCTGTTTCAATTTTTCGCTGGCATTAGTAGACAGACGTATTCTGTTTGGTAAGCTCATGCGGTCATCTCCTCTTTCTCAGTTTTAGTTTTCCAGAAATATCCTTCTTTCACATTGCTGCATCCCTCTGTTGAGTCATACTGTAATTGAAAGGCATGTGAAATATGCGGTGAGAATTCTTGATAATGTTTCTGATCAATTTCAGTATCAGTGGACAACACGATGACTTGATGGCTTGCTGATGGAAAATATCGATTAACTAGATTAGACCTGTGATGCGAATCAAGTCTTCCTAGGGGTGTATCAATAATTATAGGAAGTTTACGGTCTGACGTGTTGGCCAACGCTTGCAAAATCGAGATGGCATATATCTGTTTTTCGCCTGCTGATAGTTCGTTCTTGTTGATGACGGTTCCATCTTTTCTTTCCAAATCAACACTAAATGTCTCTGGATGAATTTTGACTCTCATATTAGTGTCTTCTTTCCGAGAAAATTTAGAGATGGAAAGTAAAAATTCTGATTCTAAGTCTTGGATTTTCCTTTCTGCCATTTTTAGTGCAAACGTCTTCAGAATATGTTTAGCGGATTGTGCGTAGTCGTGCACTCTATTACCCTGTTGATCCGCGATAGTATTAGTTTCATATTTTTTGAGTTGTCGCACACAATCCATAGCATTACGCAATGCTCTGCGCCTATGCTCAAGTCCATTAGAATATTCTGCAGATATTTTGCCCTTTTTCTTTTGTGTCTTTAACAACTGATCCATTAATTTCTGAAGCGTACTTTGTTCTGGTGCTCGTGCTAAATTTGCTTCTATGTTTTCTATTTTTTCTAAAATTGCTATCAATTTATTATTAAGAACTTCTAGCTGTTTACGTTCAGAATTGGCTAGTTGTAAAATATTCTTAAGTGCGGTGAGTTGTCCGGTAGAAATTCCGTGTAAAACGTTTGAGTGTTCTTTTTTCTGATTTGATCGCAGCGTTTCATCTATTGTCTTTAATATATCTTTAACCGTTTCAGTAGTGTAATCGGTTTGAAGTCGCTTCTTAAGTTTTGCTACACGATTGTCAATTTCCGTTGTGTATGCTTGTTCTGCAACATCTTCGGCTTCTGACTCTAATTGTGTTAGTAATCGTTTTATAAGTATTTTTGGTATTGAGAGTGGAAAAGCTGAACTGATGGCTTCCCTGATTTGTTCTTCGACTTGATTTTTTTCATCTTCAAGTGTCGTCAAGGATTGGATTCCTGTTTCCCTGGATTGTGCCCAGGCTCCACCGTTTTCTGATAATTTCAGTTCGATACGTGCTATTTCTTCATTCAGAGTTATAAATTGCTCATTCAGTTTGTGCAAATTTGTTTCCCAGCTCTCTGCTTCTTCTTTTGATGCTATCAAAGTTTTTTTCAGCTCATCTGTTTTTTTTCTGTTAGCAGCTGAAGATTCTGTTTCGCGGTGTTGTCGAAGTAGAGTGGATAGATCGGTTTGCAGCGATTCTATTTGATCGAGACCGAGGAGACGTTTTATCGAATTACCTAGTGCTTCACCAGCCGTATCTTCTGCCAGTTCCGCTATTTTTTCTCCGTCAAAAAAGAATAGATCTGAAACTCCAATCGGAATTAATTCGTTTAAGAACCCCTGGCACTGTTCGTTAGATAGTTCTACTAGGGGTTTCCCATCTTCCGATACTTGTAGTGATTCGGTTACCTTAACCCCTTTTTTGAGCCAACTTCTAGTTGCTGTGTACTCGTGTATTATGCCCATATGAGCATAAGAAAAATTCACTTCTACAGCAGCATGTTGAGTTTGAACTAGAGAGTTCTTGCTTTGGTGAATGCTTGCAATGAGATGCTGGTCATAATATTTTTGAGATATTGAATAGCCTAATGATTGTCGCCCGTATAGGGCAAGCTTCACTGCACTCAAAATTGAAGTTTTACCAGCACCGTTTAAGCCGCCGAATAGAACTATTGGTCTCTTGGTTCCATATTTTACTCGAGGTGCTAAGTCAAATGTTTGTTCACCTCTGAAAACACGAAAATCGGTTACTGTTAGCGAGTTTATAATCATAGTGAAAAATCCGCACTGTGACGAGTTTGAAGGTTTTCGAGCTCTTCATCCCAGGTTGATATTTTTGCGTGATCTTCATCAGATCTTTCTTTGACTTCTTCTAGCGAGTCCCAATCTTTCTTTAAGACAGATTCCAATCTACCTATTATTCCACGCCTTTTTGCGAGTCCTGTGGTAGAGAGTTCGACTTCTATAAGTTTCATAATCATCTCGGCTGGAATTCCTTCTGGACGCCCAAGTTCTTCAAGTAACTTGGCATCCGGTTCGGTAAATGCGCCAGCATCATTTTCAACCCACTCAATATCTGAGTCTGGGTACACTTCAGCATAAATTCGAGGTAGTGCATCAGTCCAATCTGGTTCGTTAGGGTCACGTATCCAGTGTTGTCTGATTGCTTGTAATTCTGGAATTGTAATTAGATCTAGTTCATGCCCATTATTATTAATAACTTTTTGCATTTCTAATAGATCTTTTAACCAACTTTGTCTGACAGACATCCAATAAGGCCCTGGTATGTGTTTCCTTTCTGAGCTATTGTCGTCTTGTAAACTGTATTTTGAATAAGTGACTTTTCCTGTCCGTCTTTTGGAGTTTCTGTACTCTTTCTTTTTCTCTGGCTTAGTTGATTCAAATAGTTGATTTCTAAAATCTAACAAAGGTTGCATCCATGTTTCACCGGATTCTACTAGTCCGTGTATAGCTTTGTCTTTTGTAACTACAGTGCACGTCCAACAACCAAAACGGGAATTTCCACATGACGGTGTACTTGTGTCAATAACTAATGGACATTCTCCTTGATTGGAGCCTTTGTACAGTTCGAAAAGCTTATTGTTATCAGTATTCCATGGCGTAGGTGCTGTCAACAAGTAGTCCCATACGTTGTCAGCAGACCATGATTTTATTGGCATATAGGTATAAGCATTAGCTAGTGACGAATGCCTACTTAGAGCAGAATCTTTGATTTCATGATTAGCAATTACTTGTGCGCGTGAGGCACTCTCATCAGATCGCGCTCCAAGCACTACTATAGCTTCACCGTGAGTTGAAACTTTCTCTTGAATGAATTCGCTTACAGGATCTATTTTCATTCTCTCTGTGCACCAACGAAACTTCTGTCGAGGCGCGGGGTAGCCTCTACCCAGGAGGTTTGTCCAGAATGTTTGATCGGCCTTTGGGTACACTGGATGAGCAGTAAGAGGTATTTTATCTTTGCCAGCTTGAATGTTTAAGTCCAAAAGTACTGACTTAATCAAATCCACTACAACAGGTGTTTCAACTAGTGTGTCTGAAGATACGACGTATATTGGCTTAGAACGTTTTTTCTCAGGTAGTAGTAGCATTGCACTGTATATGAGTGACACCACCGCGGTTGAGTCCTTGCCGCCACTGTAGCCAATAATCCAAGCCCGGTCGTCTGCTAGGTATGTGTCCTGAATTTCTTTTACCAAGTCGCGTAAGTAAATTTTATTCACTTTCATTACTTCAATCATATCTAGATGATTGTCAAACGCTTGTAAGGGGACTGTGCTCATGATTTGAATGTGGCCTCTGCTTCACTTTCTTCTGGATTCAACTTTAAACCCATATGGGACTTAATGTGATTAGCTGTTAGTAAAACATTGACTTTTGATTTGCTTATTCGTCCTTGTACCATTGCTCTGCCTTCCCATTTTTTACTCTTTCTTGACCAATCAATGTTTTTAAGTTTTTTAAGATATTTTGACCTACTGTTAGGAACTCGATGAATAAGATCTTTACCAATTATTCCTAATGCATGCAGAACTACGGCATGAGCATGAACTGTTTGTTCTCGTAAATCGGAGCATAAGACGTCTTTGTTCATTGCTAGCTGCCAATCAGGCATATGTTCTGCAACTTCTGTCCAGTAGTCCACAGCAATATCGGCGTAGTCAGGTTCAATTGTCGAGTGCTTAGTAATTGAAAGTAATGTTTGGGTTGCGTTTCGTATACTACTCAATGTGAATAATTTAGCGCCGCGGTTTGAGATTGATGATTTTTCTAACTCGGTTAGACGTTCGAAGATTTTTACGTTTTTATATACGTGCCGCGCTAAGCCTGATAATTCGTCTCGATGATCATATAGCGTATTGATTGAATTGGCGGGTCGGACAGCGTTTTTATTTAAATCCGCGAACATTTGCTGACTTCTTTTTAATCCGTCATCGATGAAAAATAATACAGATATATTATCTTGTCCGAGCTTGGGCAGTTCCTTGATTGCTGCTTCTATGGCGGCACGACGATGCTGTCCATCATTGATCAAAATTTGCGCTTCCATGGATATTGATAAAGTGCCCAAACTGCCGCTGCCGTCTATGTCGGCTGGCTCAAATCGAACAGGCCCAGCAATCGATGCGGTGATTGACGACAGCGTGTAGTTTTTTGGGTTCTCTACCAGGTAGGAAGCAATGTCTGGAACTCTCGTGTAGTTCAATGTGCGTTGCGCTCGATGTTCTGCAGGCACATCTGCTCCATCAAAACTGAATAATCTGCTTACTATTCTCATTGGGCACATGGCTATGTAACAAGAACGGCTCGCTTGGAGTCCTCTAACCGCAGGGAACTGGTGGCAAAACCCTAGTTCTGCATCGTTCATTTTTACGGCCTCAGCGTTGGAAGTGAAACAAGTATAGAGATATTCTAATGTATGTCAATATTAACTTCCAAGAAATTTTGATCTTTTTTTTGTTCCTTTTGGCGCAGTAAATTTGCTCAATTTGGAGCAATAAATTGTGCCTTGTTTGTCAGTGGCACAGGTAAATAATCTGGTGGTATATAGTCAAAAAAATCAACTCGTTGATTACGTAAGTCTACTTTTACCCTCTCTATAAGAAGTGGTTGTGTTTTATTAAAATCGTCATAAGTCATGAAGCTAACTTTACCGCTATTAAAATGTGCCTTAATTAAATCTACGTTGCTAATTTCACCGAACATTTCTATAGCACAGCCAACGTATGCCCTTAATAGAGGTGGGCAGTCGTTCAGAAAATCACGATGAAATATTAAGTCATGACCGGAATTCAGCTCGCAAGCTGGCAGGGTGTTGGCAGCCTCCGTGCAAACTGACTCTATTGCGCCAGGGCTAGCGATGCTGAATAAGAGCTCCTCTCCTTTTTTTCTTGCGTTGGTATAAAGGTCAAAAAACTCTTTGATGTCTCGTTGTAGCCGTTTTGGCATTCGAGAGTAAGTAGGTCGCTTCGAGAAAAAGCTCAGCGCGAAATACACTAGTAAGTCGTTTTTTCGTCTTTTTTGTGCCTCTGTAAATTGATCGTAGTCAAAATGATTTGTACATTGTTGGAATGCCTTATTTAGAGAGTTGCATAGGTGTGCTACTTCCATTGAAAAATCAAATTCGTCTGCTCCAGGGATTCGACCCAAGTCTAGGCAGCAAAGCCAAAAACTCTCTAGAATTTCTCCGTGTTCCGTAAATACAGTTTTGTTTAGAGTCTGACTTTTTGGTTTCTTCTTATAACTTAGTTTCTTCCATTCAATCTTGGTCTGTTGACGTTTCAGAAAATAGCTTTGTTCCTCCAATTTGTCCTTAAATACTAAAAAAATACCTTGTCCAATCGGTATCGCACTCGTTTGTAGCGTATTTTCAATATATTCGCGCAGTTGGCTCTGGGAATAGTATTTTTGAAATGTATTAGTCTTGGTGATTACACCGTCCTTGAATGGTGCGAATTGGCTGCGGACTCTAGAGTTGGTCAACATGGCGGATACAGCGATTAGTTTGTTCGCGTAATCAAAAGCTGACTTAATTGTACTATCACGCTCCTCTGTATCTTCGATCACGTTGATCACGAATCCAAGATTCACAACATCCGAATTCTCTCGTACTCCGTCGGGGTGGTGGTAGGGGTCCCATTGATTTATTTTTAATCCATGAGCCTTTAACTCCCGCGCATCATCTCCATGCCCGCATCCATAATCCAATACAGTGTAACTACCGTCCAAATAACCGTTCTGCGCGAGCATAAACATTGGTAGTGACAATTTGTGTCGTTGTATCGCTGTTTTATGTCTTTGTATAGGTGCGTTGGCATCAGCTGTTTGTCGGGAGCTGGGTTTGTCATCGAGCTTTGTAGGAATCAAATGTCCATCGCTGGTCAATTGATATCCTTTGCGTTTTATCAGTCGATGCCAGTTTTCTCTAAATCCGATAGTTCTAGGATTCTTGTACAGCTCCAGCTCAATGCCTTCGTTAGTGAAGCTTTCGAATAGTTTTGATTCAGAATGTGGTGTTATGAAAAACGTTTCTCTTCGATGTAATATCGGAGGATTTTTAGATTTGGTATAGTTTGTCGTACGGCAAAGTCCAGAGTCTAACTGTATTGTGATAGCTCTATTTAATGCAGGGTATGGATATTCATAAAAATCAGGATATGACAGTAAGCTTAGCTTGTAGTCAACTTTGTGGAACTTGACGATATCCCATGACGAGTTTCGAATTTTAGCGGTTTTGCTTGCAGTGAAGACAAGATTTTTCAGTTCCTCGGGTATTTCGTTAAGTGAGTCTTTGTGTAGATAGATTGAGCTTGGTAGTTTCTTTCCTCCTTTGATGGAAAGGCAGAGTTTTCGATAGGTTTCAAATTCCATAAAAATTATCGATAATATTGAGCATGCATTTAGTCGGCTAGCATGTATGTTCCGGGCTTTGTCATTTTAAATAGTATTTTGCCAGGTTTCGGGCTAGCGTTCGACTTCATTCTAATTGTGCGGGACAGAACTGATTTGGGATTTTGTGCTTCAAATTTGAACAATCCACGTTCTATGATTTTGTCGTAAATTTCATCGATGGTCATTTCAATCCCCGTTGTTTCCATTACCGCTTTTGCTGCTTCTGCTATTTGCATTTTGTGAATTCAACTCTCGAATGTAATTATCCTCAAATATACCACTGCAATTGGATGTTTTGACTTAGATTAGTAGAATTGTGTCAGTTATTACTTCCACCACCATAGGGATTTAATGCTCTTAAGTCGAAATTATTATGGACTAAGTTTTATTTGTTCGTTAGTTAATTGCAAGAATGGTGTGCAATATGATGCATGCCAGCGCATTGATACTCTTTCATTGGGTTATTCCTTTCGGTTGTTTTGATCTAATTATGTACAATGGTTTAATTGTCATATCTTCTTCGCAGAGTGCTCCATTCTGTGCAACAATTTGGGTCAAAAGATGCATTTTGTACTTGTGGTGTGCTGTCTAATACTGGATACCTGCTAACTAATAGGTCTCTAAGTTAGTTCAAATCTCAAGCTGCCACAGTCAGTATTGAAAAGGTAGCCTAGGTATGACTTGCCTGCGTTTATAAGTGTTTTTAATCAGTATGAATTTTAAAAATGAAATTCTACTTCCGCTCAAATTGTTCAGCTAAAGCTATTCCTTGATGATTCCGCTAAATGTCGCTTACTGAACTGCAGTTAGATATGGAGTACTCCTCGCATCGGCACGATATTGTCGAAGAGTTGTTTAATCCATGCTTGAGTAATACGCAATTGTATCGGCGGGCTACTGGTTATTTTACGAGCTCTGGACTTTCCGTGGCTGCGCGTGGAATTGCGCATCTTGTGCACTCGGGTGGAAGAATTCAATTAATAACTTCTCCTAGCCTTTCCGAAGAGGATATTGAATCCCTAAAGAATGGAGTGTCGAGAAAGAGTGTGATTAAACAATCGCTTGAACGTTCGCTTGACGACATCGAAGACGAAATAACTCGAGACAGGTTCAACGCGCTCGCGTGGCTTGTCTCATCAAATGCTCTGGAATTAAAACTAGCAATCCGCACTGATGAAAATGGCAATCTTAAAAGAGGAATATTCCACGAAAAGACGATGATATTCTCTGATGCGCTTGGAAACCATGTCGCGTGTTCTGGTTCTGCGAATGAGACGCGAGGCGGACTTATCGAAAATCAAGAAACATTGGATGTGTTTCTCTCTTGGTCGGGTGATCTCGATCGGATAGAGAGAAAAATAGAACGTTTTGAGGAGTATTGGTCTAATACAGCAAGTGGATTGGAAGTATTGGATTTTACTGATGTGACTGAGGAGCTATTTGGCAGATTTCGTCAAGCAAAACCCCCAGAAACAGACTTGTCGGGGTTTCATGTGGGGTCTGTTTATACACGGAGTCCTCAGAAGCCGGCATGGCTTAAATTGCGCGACTATCAGACTGAAGTAATTAAAAATTGGTTAGAGAGTCAAGGCAAAGGGATAATTAATCTAGCAACGGGTTGTGGCAAGACAATAACGGCTTTGTCACTTATGCTTGTTCTGGCCAAAGATAAACGAGTTAAGACCGTTGTTATTCTTTGTCCAACTAGAGTTTTAGTCGAACAGTGGTATGAGGAAGCACGTAGTTTTAGGTTCGACACAATTAAAGTATTTGGCTCGTCTGAAAAATGGACTAAGGAGCTTGATAACAAGTTGCTACGTCGTCACGAATCTGATGAAACGCTGGTAATTATCACAACTAATCAGACCTTTATTGGCCAAAGATTTCAACAACGTCTCTCCCGATTGCCAGTGCCTAGTTTAATAATCGCAGATGAAGTGCACAATGCGGGCGGAAACCGCATAAGTGAGTGTTTACCTGCATATATTGATTGGCGAGTAGGTCTGAGTGCGACGCCTGAAAGGCACCTTGATGATGAAGGGACTGAAGCCATCTATGACTACTTCGGACAAGTGCTTGAACCCGTAGTAACTTTAGCTGATGCGCTCGAAATGGGTGTATTAACTCCTTACGATTATTGGCCAATTTTAGTTGAGTTAACTCTATCGGAGAAAGAAGAGTATCTACAGCTATCCGATCAAATCGGACAAGCCTACACAGGTGGCGCGCTCAAAGACAATATAAGACTTCAAACTTTGCTTTTCAAAAGAGCCCGTCTGATTGGAAGTGCCGAAAAGAAACTGGATGTAATTCGTGAACTGTTTTCAGAAAAAGGTGCATTGCAGGATAAAACCCACACTCTTATTTACTGTGGGGATGGCAGTATTGAAAACGAAGACGCAGAAAACGATAAATATAATGGCCAAAGACAAATTTCTGCGATTCGGGACATACTCTCAACCGAGTGCGAACAAAAGGTGGGGCAATACACGCAAGACACATCAGACGAGGATCGAGAAATATTGTTGGCACAGCTAGGGGCCGGCAGTATTGATGCATTGGTTGCAATTCGCTGTCTAGATGAAGGGGTTGATATTCCGTCGGTTCGCAATGCGGTGATTTTGGCTAGTGCAGCCACACCAAGACAGTTTATCCAACGTCGTGGTCGGGTGCTACGGAAATCGGAAGGAAAAGAATTCGCGTCGATTTACGATTGTATCGTTATACCGCCTGACGAAGCTACTGACAATGCTGCTGAGAGGAATTTATTAAGAAGGGAGTTCACTCGATTTGCCGAATTTGCAGATACTGCGCGCAATGGAGGACAAGCGCGGTTAAAGATAATTGATTTGCAGCGACGTTTTAATTTAATGGATATTTGATTATATGATTGAAGAAGAAAATACAGACGACCCCCAAGCTATACTGGCTAGTGCGGAAAAAGATATTCAAGAAATTATTAAACGAGTTATAAAAAAAGAAAATGAGCACTTGCATAAAAGTGCGCCAAGAATTAATGACGATTTTGTACACATTATAGAAGAGGTAATAACCGATGAAGCTGGTTAGCCTCGAAATCGAGAATTTCCGTCAATTTTATGGAAAAACGCCGCTAATCAAATTTGCTAGCGGTGAAGAAAATATAACGGTATTTCATGGTTCTAATGGTTCTGGGAAAACTGCTTTGTTAAATGCATTCACCTGGCTCTTGTTTGAGTCACATACGAAGGGATTTACGCAAGAGGAAACATTAGTAAATCATAGAGCGGCTCAAGAAGCTCAGATTGGTGGATCTGTGGTGGTCTCTGTAGCTCTAACGTTTGAGCATAGTGGGCGAACACATTTTGCTCAAAGAAAGTTGGAGTTGACTAAGCCGAAAGAAGACTTGCCTCAGAGTAGTTGGAAAAAGGACGGTGGTGAGCTACAGGTGTCGGTTACAAACGACAGTGGTGCCGCCAAGTTGCAGGACAACCCACTCGATATTATTGGGAGAATATTGCCTAAACAACTGCATAACTATTTCTTTTTTGATGGCGAGCGCATCGAAGCGATAGTTCAACCTAATGCAACTGAACGTAAAAATTTAGGTGACGCAACCAAATCACTATTACGTCTCGAAGCGATGGTAAGAGCGGAAAACCGTCTAGGTAATCAAGTAAAAAATACTTTTCGCGAACGACTTGCAGCGGTAAGTGGTTCAGATATACAAGAAATAACTCGGAAAGAAAGAGAGCAGGAAAAAATAGTAGAAAATGCTGAACAACGTATTCAATTATGTGAAAGTGAGATAGACAGTTATAAGGTGAACATTACTGAAATTGAAAAAACGTTGCGCGATGGGAAGCAGACGAGGGAGCTTCAAGAGCAGAGAGATGGTCTTGCCAAAGATGCGAAAGAACAAGATGATTTTGTAAAAGAGGCAGAAGACGATTTGCGCCGGTTGATTACAAAGGATGCCTATTCGATTTTTTTGAAGCCATTGATGATGAAAATTGAAGATAAAACTAGCGAATTAAGACAAAGAGGAGAGCTTCCATCAGGCATTAAAAGGGATTTCGTAGATCGATTACTCGAAGAGAAAAGTTGTATTTGTGGTAGAGAGTTGGTTCCTGAAAGTGAGCCCTCGAATTTAGTAGCCAATTGGCGAGCACGTTCAGGATTGCAAGCCGTTGAAGAGAAAGTACTAATGCTCAGCGCAGGCGTTCCTCATATAGCCGAAAAGGCTGAACACTTACCGCGACGGTTTACTACCACCTTAGCAAAGATCGAAAAATGCGATAAAAGAAGAGAATCTATTAACTCAAAATTGCAACACGTGAGCGAGCAAATAAAGGATACGACAGTATTAGAGTCTGCTCAGGGATTGGAGAGCAAACGTCAATCGTTCACTGAGAAAATAATTACTCATGAACGAGAAAAAATATCGAATGAGCACAATATCCAAGTGGCAAAAGAAGAGCTTAAAAAACTCGAGCAACAAAAGGCAAAAGTTGAAAAGCTAAATAAGGCACAAATAACTGCTCAAAAACGATTAGACGCGTGTATTAAAAGTGTGGGCGTACTAAGTAGTATTAGGGAGACCTATGAGCGTCTCTTCCGTAGAAAACTTCGCGAACGATTGGTACAGAATTTTTCTAAACTTTCGTCAACTCCCTATACCCCAGTTCTGAGTGACGACTATTCATTGCATCTGGTCAACAACACGGGTGGCGAAGAGATATATGTTGCTGCTTCTCAAGGTGAGAATCAGGTCTTGGGATTGACATTCATTAGCAGTATTATATCTCTTGCACGTGATTTGCTTGATAAACCAAGCACTCAAGAAATTGTTGGCTCTTCATCTCCTAGTACTTATCCATTAGTGATGGACTCTCCATTTGGAGCGCTAGACCCTGCATATCGAGAGAATGTTGCTATCTTGATTCCACAACTTACGGATCAAGTTGTTGTAATGGTTTCATCTACCCAATGGAAGGGGCAAGTAGAGTCTGCAATGAAGAGTAGAGTCGGAAGGCATTATGTATTTTGTTATCACACAACCAGAGATGGCGCAAAAGGTTACGAGATTGAGCTTGATGGACGATCATATCCAGTTGTTAAAGGGAGCTCGGATGTCCATGAATACACGGAGATTCTTACGACTTATGAGGATGCGTCACTATGACAGTCACTGAAGGAAATATTAGATATCGCTTTCCTGCTAAGTTTGAAGCTCTAGTAGGTAAGTTATTTAAAAATTCTCCCGGGGGTTCCCAAGGAATCTTCGACACCTATGTAGATATCATGGTATTTGCGGCTGCTGTAGGCTGTGCTTTTGAGAAACGAATAGAAGTTGATAAGTTTGCGTCGAAACCAGAGCCAATAAGAGAGCAAATTTTTGATAATGATGCCGGTTATTTACTCGTGCCCTCACTAATGACGTTTTACGCCACTGATTCAATAGACCTGTTTGATGGTACACCTCAAAGCGCTGATATGCGCGCTAGGGTCGTAGAGGAATATGTATGCGGGGGTCTTAGCGTCATTGAAGAGAGGATGAAAGGTGAGCCAGATTCAAACATTCCTCGGATTTTGGCGTCACTAATAAAAGAGTTTATAGACGATTCTGAAGTTAATCCGTCCCGCCCTGTTCTGCCAGGCTCGGACATTCTAGGAATTCTGCAATCAGATTAGGATTGGTGGTTTGTTTGCCGACGACTTGTTAAACGCTAACTATCTATACAGACTATAAATTGTCAAGAAGTGTGCTCGCGCTATCTACCATATCGAATATGTCGATTTCGTCCTCTTCTGACGTTGGGCTTTTATTACTTTCTGAACTAAAAAGCTGCGTCAGAAATATTATGGCCTGTTCTGAAGGTACCCAACTGCCTTCGCAATTATCTTGAATGCATTTTTCGTTTGGCAATACTAGAGGTTGATGGTTGTCAGTTCGCCAACTGGCATTTCCATAAACCTCAATCGTGAGAATAAATTCTCGGAGAAATTTGTCAACACGGTCCGTGACGATAGTATGTGCTTTTTGCCAATCTGACTGAGGCAAGACACAGCCAGTTGCAACTAAAAACACCAGGGGCCATATTGCATTTTTACCATCCAACCGGAAACCAAAAATTTTATTAACACCGACCCAGCTAATCGTTCCGTCTAAACGTAATTGGTGCAGTAAAGCTACGAATCTGTCGAAATCCATTCTGTTGATCGAGGCGCTGAAGTCTGGGCTTCTTTGCAATACATAGTTGCCGTTTGTCTCCTTTTCTTGTTGCCATTTCTGCTGAATATTGTATTCGCATGACCACCTATTAGGATTGCATACAGCAACTAGCGATGTGTAGACGTCCTGGCTGGTGTTGTCTTCAGCCCACACAACTATCTTTTGTTCAAATTTGTTGCTCCATGTTGGAAACAGAGAGTCGGATTCGCCTGCATAAAGTGCCTCAGCATATTTCCATGCGTTATATTCTGTGAAAAGTTTGTCAGGAAGCTCATTGGCGTAATGATCTTTACGGGACCATAAGCCTATCAGTCCCGGTGCTACCCAGATGACTCTTGCATCCGTTACTGTCGTCCTTGTGATTGAGCCTGCTTTTTCGTCAGGTACTCCTCTACAAATCTCCTTAAGTCCAAGGATTCCATTTTCTCGAAGAAGCCTAATAATTTTGTTAGCAATAGAATCTTTTTGTCCTACCTCTTCTTCTAATAGTTGAGTTGTTCTTTCTTCAGATAGCTGTTCGACGGATTGAGTGAGAGCATTGTGTTCAAAAATATTTTCAATCGCCATCCAATCGTAAAGTTCGCCACGTAAAAATAAGTATGGAGCTTCTTCGATGACTACTGTTAAGTCGCGCATAGTGCATTGGTCGTCTATATTTTCTGTTCTATAAGTGCAATAGATGTCTTGTAATGCAATAAATCGCTGCCCCCATCGACGCATTAGGTTGTGTAGATTTACGGTTCGCTTTGGGCGAGAAGAAAAATTACCGCTTCTCACGTGACCTTTATAAATTGAAAAATTAGGGTTACATTCTATTGCTAATTTATTTGCGAATTTTGAAAAACTTGAATCGATTACGACTTTTGGCAATCTCGACGTTCTAATTTCGCCGCCTACTGATAATCTTTCGGTAGCATCCTTTAATGGGATCGTTTGAATCCAGTTTGGAATATTTACTTCTCCATATTTTTTGCCGGTTGAGCGTATAAACTTGGCTATTGATTTTGAATGACAGAATATTCCCAGCTTTAGTGAGTCATGTATTGCAGCACTATTATTCTTAATTGAACTATTGGGTATATGTAGATGATGTTTTGTTATTTGTAGCCATAGAATTAATTCAATATTATTTTGTGCGAACCTAAAATCAGAATTTGAATACATTTTCTTGATATTTTTATGGCTCTTTTCTTCGATTTGCCTCACCCGTTCTCTCGTAAGGGAGAATTCTTGACCAATATCTTCAAGAGTACGAGGTTTGATTGTGTCCCATCCCATACGATTACGAACTATCCGAAATTGATTGCCTGAAAGCTTGCCAATACATTTGGTATTGAATAGGTCGATAGAATGCAAAATTGCATGTTCGAGTGAACCTTTTTTTTGATCAGGCGTTAGATTGCTTTGACTAATATTCAGTATCGCCAATGCCCATTCGAACGCAAATTCGTGCCATCGATTTGAAAACCTGTGTGATGATGTGTTTGCAATCGGTAGTTCATTTTCACCCAATAATTGAGTTATAAAAAATCGAGTCTGTTTCTCTATTTGTTCAACATTCCAATTGTCATCTATGACTAGACAATCTTGCGATTCGCTAACGTCAACTAACCATTCAGCTAAACTCGGAGACGTCAATGCAATAAATTTCTTAGAATCAGATTTCAAGCTATTGAAATTCGATGCCAGTAAATAATCAGGAAGCCATCCTTTGTTGTTGGTAAGTTCGCTCCAAATTTGTTTTTTTATCTGAGCGCTGAAAAATGTTTCATGCAGTGCTGTAAATGTAACTTTATCCAGTTGGTCTATCTCAAAATTATCTAATTGAAATTTCTCAGTATATTCAATAACCGTTAGAGAGCAATCGAACTCTATAGTATTGGTCTGTTTGTATTCAAGATTGGTGTTTGGGTAATAATTGGTGTCGTCAGGGATTGAAATAAATTTGCATATGTCAATCAATCGTACCAATTCCTCGGATTTACTCGTAGAGTTGGTAGATTTTGGATTTATGAGATTTGAATTGCCTGTATTGGCGGCGTGTTCTTGGTCAATTCTTGGTTTTTTTTCAACTTCTAGCTCAATATCTAGCTCTATATCTAAAGGAGAGAATAGTTTTGATTTGTATGATTTCTGAGATTCCACCCATAAATTGTAATAGTGGTTGAAACTGTTTATTCGTCGCTGCCCAAATCGAGGTAGCGATAGCAGAAAATCATTTTTTTTATTTATCGCGACAAATTCTTTAATAGATACATGGTCAAGCTTAGCGAGTTTCAGGGATTTATGAAGCGAAGCCTGTAGAGGAAGATCTCCAGCCATACCTACCAGCGCATATAGTGGCGCATTAGGGGTTGGTGGGAGGGGGTGGAGTTTCATTACCGGCTGTCCAACAATTGGTTTGGCGATTATAAATTCGAAACATAGATTGCCCAAGCGAAATGATCCACACTTTGAAGCAATTGACAATTTGTGACATGTTGAAATGTGTTAGAAGTTGTGTATTCGTACAGTACCGTAGCATTGACCTTTTCATCTTACTTATAGCTTTTTTGAATAGTAGCTAAAAGTATAGAGAGCTGAGGTTTATTCCGAAAAACTAAGCCAAAAATATACACATCATTGCTTTCATTAATTGATCTAAATACGTGAGCACAAAAATTCAATATATACTCTTAAGCTACAGCCGCCCGATACTCAGCAAACACATCCCCCGGCAATGAATACCGAAGCTTCCAAGTAATCTGAATCGGCCGTTCCGATTGATGCTCAACATAGCTAGCAGTCCCCGCAAAAAAATACGGCATAGTTCGTCCATTCACTTCTTTCTTCGCAGACCGAATAAACAAAGCAATCGAACGCTCTCGCTTTTCATGTTGTAAATAATTTTGCCCACGTGCGCTGTCAACAGTATCTTTCCCCTGCGACTCCCAATGGAAAAGATGCTCACTAATGGCGTAGTCCAAATAACGCGTAGTCGGTGAGTAGTCTTTCTCGGTCTTTTGCAAAGTAATGAACAGTAAGTCTGTCTTTGTGGGTTCGTGCCAATACACGCCGCTTTGCAAAGGCATGGGTTTCGCCACAGTGGATGCACCGAAGGCGGCGAGTATTTCTTCGCGTGTATAACTGGCATGTACTTGTAGTGGAACAGGTTGAAGTAGGCCGAGTGGTTTGTGAAGATGGATGATTTTTTCGTCGAGCATGCTCAACACTTCAACCAACTCGCGGCGAAGCCCTTCGTGTCGCCAAAACTCGGCAGCAGCTTCGGTTAGGTCGTTGAATTGATTTTTCTTTGGCGCTAGCGCTGTCAGTAACAAACCTTCTAATTGACGGCGGGTTCTCTCGTCCATCGTTGAGGCAATTGGTGGATTGGGTGTATTGAGTATTTCTCGATAAGCAGTAATGCGTTCCTCGTCATCAAGATGGAGTAAGCGGGCAAGACCTCGTCCGATCAGGGCTTCACCTTCTAACGCTTCGGTTTGATCAATTTCAGCAGCACGGCGCATCTCTGTCCAAGTGCGGTGTCCGCGGTAAATATCATCCAACTCAAGCCCGGTCTCGTGAAGGTATTCGCTCAGCGTAATGTCGCCGAGCGTTTTTAGCTCCTGAACACGGTCACGCCAAGTTGTTGGTAGTGATTCCTTGATGTTCTTCAATACGATGTCGCGGGCTACAACGTCGAGCTCAAGTAGGCAACCAGCGGGTAGGTAAGGGAAGCCTTGGTTAATGTCTGATTCTAGTTGGCGTCGGCTTCTATTCAGCATGGCGCGATAACGCAAATCAAACCTAAATTCTTTTCTATGGTGACCGACAAAATCAAGCACGGTCAAAACTTCCTTGCCGTCTGCTTGTCTCAGGCCACGGCCCAGTTGCTGAAGGAAAATTGTTGCGCTCTCTGTTGGTCGAAGCATCAGTACAACATCGACAGTCGGTATGTCTACACCTTCGTTAAATAAATCTACCGTGAAGAGGATGCTCTGTTTGCCGGCACGAAGGTCATCAAGAGCCTGGCGTCGATCGGTTGTGTTTGTCTTTGAAGTAACCGCCAAAGCTGCAATGCCAGCTTTTTGAAATCGATCAGCCATGAAATTAGCGTGTTCTATGCTGACGCAGAAGCCAAGTGCTCGCATGCCCTTAGGGTCGCCGATCTTTTCGACCACGGCTTGCATTACTTTGGAGGCGCGTAAATCATCGCCTGTGTAGAGATTGGTAAGCTCGTTAATATCGTAGCCAGCTCCTCGGCGCCAAGCGATCTTCGATAAGTCTGTACCGTCATGAATGCCGAAGTAGTGAAAGGGTGAGAGCAGACCTTGTTCTAGTGCATCCCACAATCGCAACTCTATGCTGACTTTGCCACCGAACCATTTCAAGATATCCAGTCCGTCTGTTCGTTCTGGGGTTGCTGTGAGTCCTAGTAAATGTGTTGGCTTTATGTGATTGAGCAAAGTCTCGTAGCTAGTGGCTGCTGCATGGTGGAATTCATCAACAATCACCACATCGAATTGTTCTGCATCCAGTGTGGTTACATCGTTAGCTGTTATGGATTGTATGGAGGCAAATACATGCTCCCATTGTGCCGGTTCCTTACCGCCTACCCATAGCTCGCCAAAAGCGCCGTCACGCAGCACGTGTCGAAAGGTATTACGGCTTTGCTCTAGGATTTCACTTCTATGCGCCACAAAGAGCAGCCGAGCTCTAGGCAGTGTGTCTCGTAGGTGGCGATAGTCGAACGCCGCCATGATCGTTTTTCCTGTGCCGGTAGCAGCTGCTATCAGATTGTGCGGATAGCCTTTGCCGCGTTCAACTTGCAAGCGCTCTAGAATTTGTCGTTGGAATGGGTAGGGTTGGAGTTTGAACGACGTAATAATGGAATCATCTGTTACTGTCGCCGTTGCTTGTACAAACTGCTCACGTTCAAAAGGCTCAAAATGAGGGTCGGCCCAATAGGTTGCAAAGGTTCTCTCGAACGAGTCGATCAAGTCAGGGTTCAGCCGTTGCGATGCGCGAACATTCCATTCAAGTCCTGGCGTCATGGCGGAAAAGGTCAGGTTCGATGAACCGATGTATACCGTGGAGAAGCCAGTTTCACGTTGAAACAACCAAGCTTTGGCGTGTAAGCGAGTGGTAGAGGTGTCGTAACTGACTTTTATTTCTGCGCCAAGCTCGGTTAACGCTTCCAGTGCTTTGAGCTCGGTACTGCCAGTGTAGGTAGTAGTAATGATGCGTATGCTCTTACCTGCCTCTACATGACGTTGCAGAGGGGGAAGTAGGTTACGTATTCCAGTCCATCGGATGAAGGCCAGTACTAAGTCAATTCTATCGGCCGATTCAATCTCTGCTTCTATTTCACTGCCAACGGTCGGCTGGTTTCGAGCGTTGGTGATAAGTACGGTGTCGCGCAATGGTGTTAGTGGTTGGCGGATTGGGATGGGCTTATCGGTGGGGGAGAGTTGGTTTACAGCAAGTAGCCGTTTGATTGGGTCCGTCAGCGGACTTTCGGTCTGCTTTAAATCAGGTTCACTTTGGCCCAAAACGTTGAGCACTGCCTGCGTGATGCCGATAGCTGCGCTGTTACGCTCGTCATCTTTTACGGACGCCAACGTTCGTGAAATCCATTTGCCGACAAGTTCGCCTACTCGGTTCGGTAGTTCGGCAGGGTCAACTTCTTTTATTTCGGCTTTTAGGCGTTCTTGTTCTAAATCGTTTAGCTGGACTTGAAGCTGCTGATCGATCAGTTGATCGTAGAGGCCGGTTTTTATTAATTTGTTCTGTTGATCTAATTTCTTCGGCATTTCGCTCTAGCCCTATCGTCGCTAGTCTAGGAGCTAAACCAACTCTTAGTGCAATTGAAACGGTACCAAAGGAAGTGCGCTAACTACATGCTACCTGGTACTTATAATGTAAATAACTGTCACACGAAGACCCTCAGCCGTTTTGTTCTCTAGCAGAGGATTAGTATGAATCACCATGTCGTCGATTTGGTGGTACACGCAAGAATAGGCTTAGCAAGTGAGACTAGTAAAGCTATTCATGCATGTGTTGCCATCGAATGTAATAACGTAACGTTATCGCAGCATTGGAACTTAACCATGCGTCCAACATATTAGGTGACAGAAGAACCTTATCATGCCAATACGAACGGATTTATGGAAAATTGGCGATTCGCCAGAGTTACTGTCAGAGTCGAAACTGGATTCTGAAAAGCAACTTGAGGACATGATTGTTTGTGATCCAAAAATGCTCTCTGAGGAGTGGTTACTAATCGGTCGACAAGAAGTAACCGACGCTGGTGGATATATCGATCTGCTTGCTCTATCTCCCGACGGTTCCCTTGTCCTAATTGAGCTAAAGCGCGACCGTACTCCTAGAGAAGTTGTTGCTCAAGCGTTGGACTATGCCGTCTGGGTAGAAAGCTTAGAGGTAGATGATTTGGTCGACATCTTTAAGCGCTTTCAGCGTGACAGAGAGTTGTCCGAAGCTTTTTTGGAAAAATTTGATACCGCTATTGATGACGTGGAATTGAATCAATCTCATCAGATTGTTATCGTCGCCTCCGAACTTGATTCTAGCAGCGAACGAATTGTTGCCTACCTAAACGCTCGCGACATCGCCATTAATGTACTTTGCTTTCAAATATTCACTAATGGCAGTGATCAGTTTCTATCTAGAACCTGGCTCCTTGATCCCATTAAATCCCAAGCATCAGCATCAAATTCAAAACGCAAAGACGCTGAACCTTGGAATGGTGAGTTCTATTGTTCTTACGGTACTCTTAAATCTCGATCTTGGAATGAGGCTGTAAAGCACGGATTTATTTGTGCTGGTGGTGGCGCTTGGTATAGTCGAACACTTCAACTACTAAAGCCTGGTGACCGTATTTGGGTTAATGTGCCAGGAGAGGGCTTCGTTTGTGTTGGACAAGTTCTCGGGACGTCGCAACGGGCATCTGAATTTAGAATACAAGTAGACAATGAGAGCTTGCCAGCCTTAGATGTGCTTACTGAAGCGAGTTATCACCGCGAATTTGTCAATGACGATGATAAGTCTGAGTATTTTGTGGCAGTACATTGGCTGGATACTGTGCCTCTTGATCAGGCGGTTAAAGAAATTGGTATGTTTGGAAATCAAAATAGTATTTGCAAACCAACAAGCCAAAAGTGGCGCAGTACGGTAGATCGGTTGAAAGTGAAATTTCCAAATTTTGATAAGCCGAACAATTAAACTGTGTTCGTAACTGACATTATTCAAATGGAACGGCGCGTCCTTAATAATGGTGTTAAGAAGCTTTCAAATATTTCTCAGCGCACTACTACATTTAATAGACGAGCTATTTTGATTGCCGTCAGTGTTTTTTTAGTTATAACGTAGAAACCCACGTCCTCCGGACGTGGTCATAGGACTGAGGCTTTGCCGATGGTCCGACTCAATGGTAAACCTGTAGTGAGCTATCCCCATAGCCTCACGCGAGGAATACCAAT
>Ga0209831_1001462_pt1 | contig 21646 bp, 20 predicted proteins | sample Maine_Asex4_meta_FD_187451 | JGI IMG/M metagenome (GOLD analysis project Ga0209831, IMG submission 187451) | Marine algal microbial communities from Maine, USA - Maine_Asex4_metaG (SPAdes) (version 2) | ecosystem: Host-associated > Algae > Red algae > Unclassified | place: Maine, USA | collected... | reverse complement strand
CGAAGGTGATGTAAACGTACAGTTCGGGGCAACAGTTTCCCGGCACTCGCTGGCCCGCCTGCGCCGCATCACCGGCAAAGTGCTGGAGGTCCCGCGCCGAGCGGCCAGCGCACATTCTTGGCTCAACGATCGGCCGAGCGGCGTCCGATATCGGCACGTGTGACCGGTCTGACGATGAGGGATTGTTGGGTTCAATCGGTGGTTGCACCCCGTGACATTCACATCACGAGAGAGGACCGCTGCGTTCATTGAGTGGCGGGACGTCAAGAAAGTGCTCCGGGTCCCGGGCCGGGGGGATCTCGCCGGTCAGGTGCGCCTCGGTGATCCTGTCGATTCGAAAGGTTCGCGCCGCGTCACGCAAGCGGCACCATCCAACGAGGAACCAGTCGTCGTCGATGGCAACCACGCCTATCGGTTCAACCTCACGGGTGGTCCGGTTCGCTTCGCCGGTGAGGTACTCGATTTCGATGACCGCATGCTCGCTGACGGCGCGCTGCACGGCGATGGAGACCGGGCGGGAATCGTCGTCGCTGTCACGGTCATAGCGGCGCACTCGGTCGGCCATGTGGCGGGTGGCTTCGCGTTATCGGGTGGCGCCACACGCTAAGCACCCAAAACGACCGGCTGCGACACCGGGGGAAACTTTTCCGGTTACGGGGAACTGGCAACGCTTGAGAATCGTCAGAGAACACACGAGACCGAAACGATCCAGAATCATGGCAGTCGCCCTGGCGATGGCGCTCGTTGCTGTCGCTGGGTGCAGTAGCGAACAAGCAGAGTCGCCAGCTCAGCAGCGGCTGAGTGAAGCTATGGAACGCTGGCAAGATGCCGGCATTGATGACTACACCATCACCTATACGGGCATGGGTGGTATCGGTCCTTTCGGACCCAAAATTGTTCAGGTAGAGAACGGCCGGGCCGCCGAGGTCGACACCGACGATCCCACGCAGCTTGGACCCTCCTACAGCGTCAACGATCTCTTCGATGAACTCGAAGCTGCTGACCGGGTTGTATCGGCAGAGTTCGACGCCGATCTTGGCTATCCCACAGCATTCGAGTTGGACCCGATCGAAGGCGCGATCGATGACGAGTTCAGCATCCAAGTCGTCGACCTCGAATATCGCATCGGAATCGCTTCGCTAGAGAGATTCCATCCCACTGACACCCCTGCAGACGACGTGGAAGTTCGACTCATCGACCCGACAACAGTCGAGGTTGACTTCTCCGACGGACCAATTTGTGCAAGCGACCTGCTTGAGATGGAACCAGAATCAGTCGTCGTCGACTACCAAACAGACAGCATCGACATCACCATCGAGCCCCGCTCGGCATGTATTGGCAATGCCGACGCCGAATCAGCCGAGTTCCGTTCTGGAGTCCGCCTCGCCCTGACCGAGGACACCGCTGGTCGCCCCATTACAGTGACCGCCGGAAACGAAGAACCCGTCACCCTGCCCGCCACGGCGAACCCGAATCCGGGGCCGCTCATGCGTCATACCGCACCCCAAACAGATGCCGGCGAGGCAGCGGAGATCATCGGCGTGCTCGAGTTGGAGATCGGCTGTTTGTATGTCGTCTCAGATGAAACCGAGCGCTATCCGATTGTCTGGCCAAATGAGACCCGATGGGATGCAGGCCAACAGGTCGTGATCTTGTCTGGTGGCGAACAGGTTGCTCCCGGCGAGCGAGTCAGTGGCGGCGGTGGCTACTACAACGTGGACCAAGTCGAAGGCTTCGCTGGTTCCGAAGCCTCGGCGCTCGCAGAGCGCTGCGTTGACAACACCTTCGGTGAAATCGCCGTCGTCAACAACACACCGGACGGCATTTCCCCCGGAGAATGAGCCCTTTCGGGAAAAGAACTGTCGTTCACCGCAGTAACTCGTGGAGAACACTTCCTCGAGAGCTTCACGGCCGAGCATCAACGGATTGGCGAGACGGCCGAGTCTCTCCGCCGATTGAAGGTGTCAGGCCGATTGCAGCATAATCACAACCCCGGACGCAGATCGCCGCGCCGCATAGCCGGCGCATTCGGTCGTCACTGACCGGGATTATTGCTCAGCCTCCCGGGGTCCAGCGACGCCCCTGCGTGTCGGGGAGGATTTCGACGGCGATTCCCTCGGTCGCGCACACGTCGAGAAGATGGGGGTCACTTGTTACTACTGCAGTGCCATTGGAGCGCGCTGCTTCGGCCGCGATGCAGTCAGCGAGGCTGACCGCACATCGTGTCCGGTGGTACCGCCGTGCTCGCAAAAGGCCCGCGGCTGCTGCAACCGACACCCCTAGTGGCTCTGGATCAGCCAGGGAAAGCTGTGCCAGGTCCAACGCCGCCTCTTCCTCATCAATACCTCCCAGGCGAATGAGTCTGTCGAGCACCTCGGCGACACCCACAACAGTCAATGACGCTCCTCGATTGCGGACCAGCAAAGCCTGGACCTCGTCGGCAGCGGGTTCATCACGCAGGAATGCCACCACCGCGTACGCATCGAGGATCACCCGTGAAGCTCACGAGCAGCTGCGGCTTTGCGTTCGATCTGCCGTGACTTGTCACTGTCGGGGCCGACACCGCTGTACTTCCCGCGCAACGAACCCACTGGATCATCAGGTAACGGTCGGATCACGATTCGGTCTCCAAGATCGACGATCACCACCCGGTCGCTATGCCACCGCGACCGCGTATCCGCAGGGATCGAGACCTGACCGTTCTGGGAAACCTTCATTACGTAGCTCGTTGACACTTCAGACCTCCAACGGTCATACATTGTATGATAGTGCTCCTTCATAATATACCAGGTCCGACGCATAACGGCAGTCGCAGACCCGCACCGCTCCACTCGATAACCGGCGATATGTAGGTGATCGCTGTCAAGGGCGTTCTCGTGGTCATTGTTGGGGTCCGATCTGGTCGAGGAGCTTGGTGAAGATCTGGACGCGGCCGGTCTGGTCGTTCGTAGCGGCGTGGTTGCGTTGGCGGAGCAGCACGGGTTGGAAGGTCGCGTCTGTGGCGAAGTGGGTGCAGGACTCGCAGATCGATTCGAAGCTGCAGTCCAGTTGGGCGGGTCTTTGGCACCAGCCGTTGCCGAGCAGTCGGTGATGGACTTCGTGTTGAAGCCGGCGCATGTTTGGCCCAGCGGCATCGGCGTTGAGTGGTTCACCTGTGTTGTAGAGCGCTTCGACTTTGGCGGCGACTGATGCGTATTCGTCGGCGACGACCTTGTTGGAGATCTTGGCGTAGCGCATGGTCATGTCGAGTGATTGGTGTCCGAGCAGCGCAGCGATTGCTTCGATCGACATGCCTCGGTTGATGGCTTGGGTGGCCAAGGTGTGTCGGAGTTTGTGAGGGTGAACATGGCCGATCCCGGCTCGTCGGCCGATGGCTTTAACCCAACGATCGACGGCGTAGCGATTGAGCGGCCCTTCGGCCCCCGACAGCAGTCGGCCGGGTGTGAACGGCCCGTCACTGGCCTGATACTCGGCGATTAGTTCGACGAGATGGGGATGCAGCGGGACGTAGCGGTCGTTGTGAAGTTTGCCGACTGGGATCCGGAGCCATGGTTCGTTGCCGATGATGGTGACTGCGTCGTGTTCGAGTTCGCAGAGTTCCCCGACGCGCATGCCGGTCCGGGCCAGCATCTCAACCGCGAGCCTTCGGAACACGGTGGGTTCATCAGCGAGGGCCCGCATGAACTTGGTGTAGTCGCCGTCGTCGAGGAACTTCGGGAGCGACTCATCTCGTTTGGGAACATCACCGAAGAAGATCGGAACCCGGGCGGGTGCGTCGTCCCACTCCCATTCGATGATCCGGATGAAGAACATCTTCAACAGCGACATCCGCCGCCGAAACGATGACTCCTTAAAAGGTTTGCCGGTCTGGCCGGTCTGGGCTCGTTGCCACAGCTTGAACGCTTCGACATGGGACCGTTCGATATCGGCGACACAGGACAATGCCGGGTCATGGTCGATCAAGAACCCGGCGAAGATCCGCAGATCGGCTTCGGTCGACCGCACAGAGTTCGGCCGCATCGACACCGAAATTTGGGAGAGATAGGCCAACATTGTGTCCACCAGCGCCGGGGCTGCAGCGTCGATCGTCACCCATTTCTCGGGCACGTCGGAGGACCCGAACCCGACGTCGGCGGCGACAGCGGTCATTGGATCGCCTCCAGGTTTTGGGCGTCGATCACTTCGGCTGCTTTGCGGTATTCACCGGCGAGCCAGTCGTTGGTGAGATGCAGATACACCCTGGTGGTTTCGATCGACGCGTGCCCGGCCTGGGCCTGAAGCGCCTCGATCGACATGCCAGCTTCCCTTAACCGAGTGAGGCAGGTGTGGCGCAGTTCGTGACACGACGCATGCGCCAGGCCAGCCCGGCCACGAGCGCCACGCATGATCTCATCCAAACCTCGCGGTGATAGCGGCGACCCGCGGCGGGGTCCTTTCAGCACCACGAACACCTTGTCGGTCTCAACATTGGCGGGACGTTCCACATCGAGATAGCGGCCAACAGAGTCGAAGAACCGATTCGAGATCGGGATCAACCGTTGGCGGCCGCCCTTGCCCTCCTCAACAAATACGCGCCGTTCGCCGACACGAACGTCTTCGAGTCGCAGACCAAGGACCTCGCAACGGCGCAGCCCACCAAGAAGCATCGCGTCGATCATCGCCCGATCACGATGGGTTCGCAGCGCCCCCACCAGACCATCGACTTCAGCCGGGGTCAGCACCTTGGGCAAGGTCGTCGGTGTCCGAATAAGCGGTGCGCGCCGTTTCGGCCCAGAACGCTCACGCCGTGTCACCAAACCACGCGGCACTGGATTCCGACTCACCGACGTGTCATCACGAACCATCAAATACGCATAGAACCCCGACACCGACGACAACCGCCGCCGGATCGTCCGGGACGACAACCCGCCAGAACGATCGATCGGCACCACCCTTCTGTCACCATCGCCATTGCGTTGCCGAGTAATAAACAACATCACATCGCTGCTTGTCACCCGGGTCGGAGTCTTATCGACAACCGCGAAGAACACCTTCAGATCGAACGCCACAGCCCGGATCGTGTTCGGTCTCGCTCTCGACCGCAGGAACTCGAGATAAGCATCCACCAACGGATGCCCAACCGTCACAACCAGCCCACCCCCAGCATCCTCAGACTGAACGACTACCGGCTTCCAACGCATCACAAAACCTCCAACGACAGACCAACGGCCAAGACGCTAGAAGCCCCCAGGATCACCGACATATCATGCGAATTGTTTGACTAGGGCTGGGCTGGTGGGCGCCACGTAATCACGTCGGGGGTTGGGCTGTTGTATCGCCTTGGTGTTTGGGGAGTTGGGTGTGCCAGGGGCTGTGTCGGTTGTTTTGGGTGAGTGTGGCTGCTGCTGTTTCGGCTTGGTGGTCGGGGGGTTGCTGTCCGATGATGTAGTTGGCGATGTCTTGAGCGGCGTTGGCTCCCATGCCTGGCATGACGTGGGAGTAGACGTTCAGGGTGACTGAGGTGTTGGTGTGGCCGAGTCGTTCAGAAACGATGTTGATCAGCACGCCGGTTGCGAGAGCGATCGTGGCGTAGGTGTGTCTGAGGTCGTGGAACCGGATTCGGGGGAGTCCGAGGTGGGAGCTGATGAGCAGGAATCGTTCGGAGAGGTAGTCGGGTCGTACTGGCGTGAAGTCGGGTTTGAGGAACACGAATTGTTCGGGGTTGACGGTGCCGAGCTGGGCGGCGGCGTGGAGTCGGCGTTGCTGGTGGTCGGTGATGCGTTGGGTTGTTTGGTGGTCGAGGTCGATGAGTCGCCCGTATCCGCTTTTCGGGGTGCTGAGGACCATTTCGGTGCCGATCCGGCCGCGTGTTTGGCGTATGTAGATTCGTTGGTTGGCGAGGTCGATGTCGTCCCAACGCAGCGCTGCGAGTTCGCCTCGGCGCATCCTGGTGAGTGCTGCGAGATGCCAGGCGGCTTCGAGGTGCTCGCCGGTGACGGCTGCGAGGAAGTGGCGGAGCTGGTCGGGTTGCCAGAACCGGATCGGTTTTGTGCGTGGTGTTCGGCGAGGGGGAGGGGTGGCGAGTTCGGCGACGTTGCGTGCGATGAGGCCTGCGGCGCAGGCGTCTCTCAAGAGCAGGTGAACAATGATGTGGACGTTGCGGACTGAGTGGGAGCTGAGGCCGCCTCGCCCGTCGACTCGGCCGTGCTGGAGAAGGCGGGTGTAGAGCCGGTTGAGGCGCTCGGGCCGTAGCGAGGTGAGTGGGATACGGCCAAGCGATGGCAGGACATGGTGTCGAAGGTTCGCTTGGTAGGAGGCAGCAGTCGATGGCTTCACGCGGTCTTGGAGCAGGGTCCACCATCCGCCGGTAACCCATTCGTCGAGCGTCGCGGCGTTCGGCTCGGTGTAGGTGCCAGCGTGGAACTCAGCCACGAGCCCGATTCGGGCTGCTTCGGCTTCGGCTCGCGTGGCGTAGCCGCCGTGCCATTTCTGGCGTCGCTTGCCATCGAGATCCCGGCCGATGTCGATCACGACGTACCAGCCGGTCTTCATGCCTGACTTCGTCTTCCAGCGCCGCTTCGCCACGTGCCCTTTCATCGCAACACACCCGTCGCGCAGCAATCGGTTAGAACGACGTTGGAAGAAACCGCTCCAGCGGCCCACATCGATGCCTGCTCGGGGCATCTGTGATGGCCCTCGCAGCGCCGTAAACGGCGCAACCACTGGGCATTGCGCTGGCTCAAGTCTGCGGTCATCTCATCTCACACTTTTCGACCGGGAAAAGGCATGACACAGCTGCAGCTTCGATCCGCAAGCTCCGAAGCGGCTCTAACCAGGGCTAACGCGGATCGGTAGCTGCAAGGTCATCTCTTGAACCGAGCCGGAAACGGCGTTCATGTTTGACACAGGTTTGACACCAGTAACCCCGTCGGAGGTGACCCATGCAGGGACACATCCGTACGCGCACCCACACCACCAAGACCGGCAAGAAAACCGTCCGCTGGTACGTGGTCGTCGACATCGGCAAGACACTCGAAGGAAAGCGCCGCCAGAAATGGCACGGCGGATACGCCAGCCGGGGCGACGCAGAACAAGCCCGGGCGGAGCTCGTGAGCGGCATCTACACCGGCACGTACATCGAACCCAGCGGACTCACCCTCGGCGGGTGGATCACCGATCACTGGCTCGCCTGCATCGCAGCCCGAGCCAAGCGAACGACGATCGCCTCCTACATGGCGAATCTCCGCCATCACGTCCTGCCAACCATCGGCGGTCTCCGCCTCCACGAACTCACTGCAGCCCACCTCGACGCGCTGTACGCCGACCTTCTCCGCAACGGACGCATCAACGGATCTGGCGGGCTGCGCCCGCGCACCGTCGGCAACATCCACATGCTCGTCCATCTCGCGATCGCAGACGCTTGTAGTGCCGGCATCATCCGGCGCAACGTCGCCGAAGACGCCCACCCGCCAAGACGAACCCGAGCCGCCAAGCAGCCGATCCGAGCATGGGACACCAACGAACTCGCTCACTTCCTCGGAAGTGTCGCCGCCGATCACCTCCAAGCGCTATGGCATCTCGCAGCACTCACCGGCATGCGACGAGGCGAAATCGCAGCGCTCCGCTGGCGAAACCTCGACCTCACACAATCACGAATCGCAGTCGCCGAGTCACGAACCCGAGTCGGGACCGAAACCATCACCTCAACACCCAAGAACGGCGCCGCAAGAACCGTCGACCTCGACCCCGGCACCGTCGAAATCATGAAACGCCACCGTCGACGCCAAAGCTTGGCCAGCCTCGACGGGCACGTGTTCGTCTACCCAAACGGCAGCCCGCTACGGCCCGACTACCTCAGCGAGCGATTCCTCCGCCTCGCCGCGAAGACCGACCTTCCCAGAATCCGATTCCACGACCTACGACACACGCACGCCACGATCGCGCTCCGAGCAGGCGTTCCCGTCCACGTCGTCGCCCAAAGACTCGGTCACGCCAACGCTTCGATGACCCTCGCCGTCTACGCCCACGTCATGCCCGGCCAACAAGCCACCGCCGCCCGGCAAATCGCCGACCTCCTCACAGCATCAGCCACAACCGAAGCAAGCGGGGTGCCACATAGTCGAGCCGGCTGATCGCCCGGACGGTAGAGCGCCGGATCGTATGACCCCTGCCACCAGGCTCCAGTCGCCGATCGTTACCGAGTGCCCTCGGACACGCGCGATTGCCGGCTATGTGCTGCTGGGCGTGCTCGGGCTGGCACCTTCTGATCGGTCACCCATGTGGCGAGGAAGTGGAGGGATTCGGCGGTTTTGGAGTCGCGATCAGTGGTGTAGACGACCAGTCGTTGGTCGGGTTCGTGGGGTGTGCTGAGGATCTCGATGTCGAAGTGGAGGTCGCCGGCGGTGTCGTGGCGGATGTGTTTGCGCATGGAGGTGTAGTCGCGGACTCGGTGGTCGTTCCACCAGTCTTGGACGTCGGGGTGGCTGGCTCGTAGATCGGAGATCAGGTCGATGAGTCGAGCGTCGTGTGGGCGTCGACCGGCTTCGCCTCGCAGTGCTGCGATGGATGCTTGGGCGAAGTCCTCCCAGTTGACGATTCTCGCTCGTGCGCCGGGGTTTTCGAACAGGTAGCGGGTGAACGACGATCCGACGGGCATCGGTGTGTCGAGTACAGCGGTGAGAAGAGTGTTTCGGGCGAGAACGTCGCCGCGTCGTCCGATCAGGTTGACCGGGAGGTGTTCGAGGCTGTTCATCATGCGCAGCAGTCCGGGATCGGCTCGCTGCGCGGGTTCGTGAACGACGGGGTTCGAGGTGGTTGGTCCGGCGAGTTCGAGGAGATGTGTACGTTCGTCTGGGTGGAGGCGAAGCGCGCGAGCGAGCGCCTCGAGAACATCGGCCGAGATGTTGGCCTGCCGGCCCTGTTCAACTCGGCTGTAGTAGTCGGTGCTGACGCCGGCGAGGTGGGCGAGTTCCTCTCGGCGCAGTCCGGGGACCCGTCGGGGGCCGGGCATCGGGTCGATGCCAGCTTGTGCTGGGGAGATGCGGTCGCGTCGGGCTCGGAGGAAGTCTGCGAGAGCCCTGCGATCCGATGTCACGCTCTCACGTTAGACCGTGTTGCGTGCGCCATGGGTGGGCACGACGTGCCCTGTTTGCTCGGGGGTGAAGTCGATACACATAAGGTCATGACCAAGACTTCGACCACCTCGTCTCCCGACGTCCGAACGGCGATCGTGACCGGCTCGACCAGCGGCATCGGCGCAGCCATCGCCAAACGCCTCGCAGGATCGGGCACTCGCGTCCTCGTCACCGGACGCGACACCGATCGCGGCCACCAGATCGTGGCTGGCATCGTCGACGTCGGTGGCAGCGCAGTCTTCGTGGCGTCCGACCTGAGCCGTTCGTACGCCGATCTCCGAAGCTTCGTAGCCGAGGCAACCGACACGCTCGGTGGACGGGTGGACATCTTGGTGAACAACGCCGGCGTCTACCCGGCGACGTCAACCACGGACCTGAGCGACGACGACCTCGACACGATGCTCGCTGTGAACGTTCGAGCACCTCACGTTCTCGTAGCTGAAATGGTCCCGCCAATGGTCGAACGCGGTAGCGGAGTGATCGTGAACATCGGTTCGTGGATGGCACAAGTCGGCTCACCGATGGCAGCGATGTACACCGCCACCAAGGCCGCCGACGAGCAACTCACCCGCACGTGGGCGGCCGAGTACGGTCCGTCCGGTGTGCGCGTCAACACCGTTGCTCCTGGCGTCACGCTCACACCGGGCAATGAAGCATTCCGAGAGGTTCTCGACCAGATGACTGCATCCACACCGGCCGGTGTCGTCGTGCAACCCGATGACATCGCGGCCGCCGTAGCGTTCCTCGCATCTGACGATGCGTCGATGATCCACGGCACCACCCTCTACGTCGACGGTGGTATCTCGGCCACCAAGCTCTCCTGAACGGACCCACCATGACCGAACTCGTAACGACACCCTTCGACCGAAACAGCACCGCCCTCGACGTCGTCGACGGCGTCGACCTCACCGGCCAGCACGCCATCGTGACCGGCGCTTCCTCCGGTATCGGCATCGAGACCGCACGTGCCCTCGCACATGCCGGAGCCAGCGTGACGCTCGCTGTGCGCGACACCGACGCCGGGCAGCGAGTCGCCGACGACATCAAGACCACGACCGGAAACAGCGGCGTAACCGTCGCTGAACTCGACCTTGCCGACATCACGTCCATCGACTCGTTCATCGAGAACTGGAACCGGCCGCTTCACGTACTGGTCAACAATGCCGGCGTGATGACCACACCCGAGACCTACACCGACCACGGGTGGGAGCTGCAGTTTGCCGTCAACCACCTCGGCCACTTCGCGCTCGCCACCGGACTTCACCCCGCACTCGTCGCAGCGAACGGCGCCCGAGTCGTGTCGGTCGCGTCGAGCGGTCACGGCAACGCCGACATCGACTTCGACGACCTCTTCTTCGACCGTCGCCCCTACGACGCCGGCATCGCGTACGGCCAGTCCAAGACTGCACAGATCCTGTTCGCCGTCGAAGCCGACCGACGGTGGGCGGCCGACGGCATTCGAGTAAATGCGCTCATGCCTGGCGGTATCTGGACCAACCTGCAACGCCACTGGGACCCGGACACGCTCGCTGGAATGAAAGAGCAAATGGCCGCCCAGGAGAACAGCATCATGAAGACACCCGAACAAGGCGCAGCCACCTCGGTCCTGCTCGCCGCATCACCACTCCTCCTAGGGATTGGCGGCCGCTACTTCGACGACTGCAACCAAGCACCAGTCGTCGACGACATCATCGACGGACTCCACGGTGTTCGCGCCTACGCCCTCGACCCGCAACGAGCCAGACAGCTCTGGGAAACCTCGACCAACCTGTTGGAAACCGCTCGAACCAACAACACCTGACTACCCGCGCCGCTCACAACAGCAGCAACCACACCTAGACCCGACCGCACAGGTACGGCACGACAGCGAGCGGCTTAATGCTCAAGAATGTGCGCAGACGACACGGCTCTTTGTAGACCTCCGGTCGGTCGATCGCGTGTGCTGGGTCAGGTGCGCTGGTCTGAGCATCGGTTGTGCACAGTTTCCGAGCGGGTTTGTGTCCAGCAGGTGTCGTCCGCCAGTGTCAGCGAGCCATCGTCTTGTCGGTCGGTGCCGGCAATTCTCCTGGTTTGGCGGTCGTCGAGGTGGGACACTCGACCGTATGGGAGTTCCTGGTTTCATGGTGCAGCTGTTTCGTCAGGCACCCGACAAGCGGCAGTTGGTGCGCTCGCTCGCTCTCGGTGGCAAGGGTGGAAATCGAACGACCAAATCGGGCGATGGCAGCGAGCTGTCGGTCCGGAAGACGGGCGAGGGGGACCCGTTGGTGCTCGTTCATGGATCGCTCGACGGCATCGGAGCGTTCTCGCTCGTCGAGTTGCGCCTGGCCGAGGACTACAGCGTGTGGGTCTACGACCGACGTGGCCGAGGCAGCAGCGGGGACGGCGCGGAGTACGCGCTCGATCGCGAGGTTGACGATCTGCGCGCCGTCATCACAGCAACCGGTGGGGTTCCGCACGTCGTGGCCCACTCCTACGGGGCGGTCATTGCGCTGCAGGCCCGACTGAGCGGAGTTCCGATGCGCTCGCTTGTGGTCTACGAACCTCCAATCAACGGCGAGGCAATCGACCCGCAGCACATTGCCCGTATTCACCTCGCAGTCGAGGAGGGCCGAATCGACGATGCCATTCGCGACATGGCGAAGCGACTCGCAGGAATTACAGACGACGAAGTGGCGATTGCCATGAAGATACCGCCGATCAAGAAGAGCCTGCGCGAGGGAGTCCTCGTCGTCGGTCGGGAGATCGAGGCCGTTCGCAGGTGCGACTGGTCCGCGCTGCCGATCACCGATGTGCCGACCCTGATCCTGCGAGGCGAGAACTCCGACGCTGCGATCTACCCAACCAACGACCAGACCTCGCGGATCGCGTCCCGCTCCGAGATCACCACGCTCACCGGTCAAGGTCATCTCGGGCACGTGTTCGCTCCGGCGGCCTTCGCAAACGCCGTGCTGGAGTTCGCTGATCGGCAATAGAAAAGGGCTCGTCGCCGAGCACCATTTGCAACGGCCGTCGTGACCGACTCCGACACTTCTACACATCGGATCTAAGGGTCGACATCGTGGCGGCCAACGCTCAGAACAACACGGCAGTCCTGACCACCGACCTGCGCGAGATCGGCACGTACGAGAGCGGCCAACTGCTCCATATCGCGCGCCGGCGCGCCCCGCTGTCACGAGCCTGCGGAGCACGGTCCACCAGTCTCGGATCGGCCGAAGCACGCTGATCTCGTTTGACATAGGTTTGACACAGCGCTGATTTCGCTCACGCGAATCGCTGCCTTCGGCAGCTCAAACCGCTGGCTTGCGGGGAGAAAGCGCTTTCCCATCTCATCTCACACTTTGGCTACGGGAAAAGGCATGACACAACTGCAGGTTCTGGTGAGCGAAGTAGTTTGGCCGGATGGAAATCAAACCGATCGAAATGTCGACCGCGCTTGAGTATGCAGCGGGAGTCCAGTGGGGCACGCTCATCACGTTGCGTACGGACGGTCGCCCTCAGTCGTCGGACGTGCATCATGGCGTGCTCGGCGCGACGATCACCTTCTCGGTGCTGCCAACGCGGGCGAAGGTGTTCAACGTCGGTCGAGACAACCGGGTGGTGTACCACATCTCCAACTCCGCAGAAGGAAGCTACCTGAGCTTCGACGGCACCGCCGAAGTAACGCCTGGCGCCACCTCAGTTGACGACCCAGTGCAGGACGTCCTCATTGGTTCGTACCGCAGCGTGGCGAAGAAGGATCACCCGGATTGGGACGAGTTCCGTGAAGCGATGGTCACCCAGCAGCGACGAGTGATCACGGTGACGCCAACATCGGTTGTTGGCCTGATCCGACCGGTGTGGGGTTGACGCAGTGAGCCATACCAGCTCAACGCCCGAGGGATGGTTCGATAATGAGAATCCGGGGCTGGCAAACTTCTGGCATCCGGTTGCCGCCGCGGCCGACCTCAACGGTGACGGGCCGCATCCCATCCGCCTGCTCGGCACGGACTACACCCTCGTGAAACTTGCCGGCGAATGGACGACACTTCCGGCAGCGTGCCCGCATCGTCTTGCGCCGCTCAGCGCAGGCACGATCGTCGGCGACAAGCTCCAGTGCGCCTATCACGGCTGGTGCTTCTCTTCCTCCGGTTCGTGCGTGGAGATTCCGGCCCTTGGCCCTGAAGCGTCCATCCCGCCATCGGCCCACGTGGAGACAGCTACAGAAGTAGCGGAGCAGTACGGCCTGATTTGGGTTGTGCTCAATTCGCCGCTCGCCGCAATCCCCGCGCTGGCTGAGTGGGACGACGATCGCTTCGGGCAGGCGGTGCTACCGGCGCACACATGGAATGCAAGCGCTGCGCAGATGGCCGACAACTTTCTTGATGTTGCGCATTTCCCGTTCACGCACCTGGGCACGATTGGTGATCCTGATGACATCGAGGTGGGTGCGTTCACCGTCGAACGGGATATCTGGTCCTTTGGCTCCGTGCATCATCACCGCTCGAAGGTTCTGGATGCAGCTGCGTCAGGCGAGACCGAGGTGTTCGAGACCTTTGACCGCACCATGACGTTCCGCTGCGATGCGCCGCATCATGTTCGGCTGCACATCGACTACGGCACTGACGGTGACCTGGTCCTGTACTTCTTTCACCAGCCCGTGGACGTGGACACAACTGCCATCTATTTGCTGATGTTTGCCGAGAACATTGCGGATGGCCGCATGGCGCCGTGGGATCACATCGAGTTTCAACAAGCGGTGGGGGCCGAGGACCGCCAGTTGCTGGAACAGCTGGTGATCAAGGCGGTGCCGCTGGACCTTTCGGTCGAGTGCCACACCCGGGCCGACAAGTCGACCGTGGAGCTTCGCCGACTTCTCGCCGAAGTTGCGGCCACCGCCCAGGGGCGGGAGAGCGTCATGGAATGAACCTACAAAGCTGTCTGGCCCCGGTCGCCTCGTGGTGCAGAAGCGTCGGAGCCAACTCGCACCGTGCTCACCGAGGATCTGGTCTGCCTCAACGAGTGTCCCGCGACCCGACGCGAGCAACGCCTACGCCTTCAGCAACGATGGACCGCATGCCTGGTGGACGAGCCGAACCGTCGACCACACGCCAGCCAGTGATCTCGTCTGCCAGGGGGCTCGCTCCTGAGACGGAGGGGTGATTCAGGATGCAGGAGCGCCGGCAAAGACGGGGTCGGCGACGCCAGTACAACCAATGTCACTGACATCGATGGCCAACAATGATCCGGGTACAAAGCCATCGCGGCCGGGAGCAGACGGCAAAGCACCGCCGGAACCGATGGTGGTGACGTAGAGCGTCTGCATGTTCGGCCCGCCGAACGCGGGCATGGACGGCTTCTCCAGAGGCACTTCGATGCGCCGGTCAACGTCGCCGGCTGGTGAGAAACGCGTCACGGCCCAGCCGTAGACCGATGCTGACCAGTAGAAGCCCTCGGCATCAACACATGCGCCATCCGGCTTGCCTGGAATGTCGGCGTAGTCGACAAACTGCCGGCCGTTCTCGCACGCGCCCGTGTCTGTGTCGTAGTCGAAAACAGTGATCGTCTCTGTTGGCGTGTCGGCAAAGTACATCCGTCTCCGGATCGGGTCGAAAGCGATGCCGTTGGTGACCGCAACGTCTCCAAACAGGATTGCGGAGGCTCCATCAGCTTCAACCTGGTGAACGGACTGTGAAGCTGGTTTGGTCTGGTCAGCCTGCATGGAACCAATGACGAACCGACCAGCTGGATCGGTGCGGCCATCGTTGAGTCGGTCGGGGGAGGGGGCACCAAGATCGGTGAACGGAGTCAGAAGACCGGTTGCCCAGGTGAACCAGAAGAGCTGCTGTTCAACCGCAAGGATCAGCACGCCTGGGGTGGAGGTCAACGCCGCTGCGCCGGGGCGTCCACGTTGCACGTCTCGAACGAGGTCGGTGTCGGTGCTCGGATCGAACCGATGAACCTTCTGGCCGTCGATGTCGAGCCAGTACAACACGTCTTCGGCGGGACTCCACAACGGGCACTCGCCGAGGAGAGCGGGCGTTGTAACTGCACTTCGAACGTCTGGCATGGTGTCCTTCCGAGATCCTGGTTGGTGAGGGTACGCCTTCGCCTGCTTCGATCAGCATGGGCGTTCGCCGACCAGTCAGGAACCAGGCGGGCTATCATCCGTGCCCATCGCCGTCGCCGCGCCGCGCCGGTTGCACCAGAAGGCCGCCCACCCACTGGCCCGTTCACACATGGAAGCCGTTCACACATGGAGGGAATGTTTTGAGTGACAACCCACACCCGATGACAGGGTTTGATCCAAAGTGGACCACGCCCCCCGAGTACATCCTTGGGATCACCCGGGACATCTGGGAGAACCGCGGAGTGGAAGAGTTGGATCACCTCTACGCCAGCGACATTCCCGTGCGTTTCCCGGCGGGTTCAACCGTGGGCAATCAGCCCGTGATTGACGGGACCTGGGCGACGCTCGCCGAGTTTCCCGATCGGCAGTTGCTGGGCGAGGACGTCATTTGGAGCGACGACGGAGCGGGCGGTTTCCTTTCCTCCCATCGCATCACCTCAACCGCAACTCACCTCGGTGACGGAGCTTTCGGCCCGGCGAGCGGGACCCGGCTGATCTTTCGGACCATCGCCGACTGCGCCGCTCGCGAGAACTCGATCTACGACGAATGGCTTGTGCGCGATATTGGCGCAATGGTTCGCCAGCTCGGCTCAACACCCGAAGCGTTCGCTGCGGCTCAGATTGTGGCCGAGGGTGGCGCCAGCGAGGCATCCGCCCCTTCGACCCCCCACACGATGCCGCCTGACGTTTACACCGGGCGCGGCAATCAACATCGTGGCGGGCGACGCTATGCAGATCTGCTTCGCAGGGTCAGCGGCGGCGACACCGAGATCATTGAGCAGGAGTGGGACCGGGCAGCAACGGTGGAGATGCCGGGTGGCATCACCGCTTTTGGATGGGACGCAGTTGCAGCGTTCTGGCAGTCCTTTCGGATGGCACTGCCCGACGCTGAACTCACCATCGAGCATCAAATCGGCCGCAGCGACCTGTTGCTCGGCGAGCGGGCCGCCTTGCGCTGGTGGCTCTCGGGGACGCACACCGGCGACGGCATGTTTGGTGAACCCACTGGCGTTCCTGTGCACGTGATGGGAATCAGTCATGCTGAGTTTGGACCATGGGGCATCCGCCGAGAGTGGCTTGTCCTTGACGAAGTGGCTGTGTGGAAGCAGATTCTGCTCGGCCGGTGAGGACTGTTGACATGATGACTACGTAGTCATAGTGTTCGCACCGTGAGGGGATCAAACGGGGCAGAGCGGGTGATGCGGGTAACCAGCCATGACGTGGCGACTGCCGCTGGCGTTTCGCAGGCCACGGTTGCGCGTGTGTTTGCATCCCCAGAAAAGGTGGCGGAAGCCACCCAGAAATGCGTTCGAGCCGCTGCCGACCAGCTTGGTTATGTCCCAAATGCGATCGCTCGCAGTTTGAAGGCTCAACGAACCGACATCATCGGAGCGGTGGTGCCAGCTACTGGGGAGTATTGGCAGCACGTGCTGACAACGTTCTCAAGGCGCCTCAACGAACGACGCAAACAACTGCTTCTCTTCAGTTTTGACGACTCTTCCAAACTGGAACAACTGCTCGAGACTGTGGCGCAATACCAGGTGGACGGACTGATTCTGGCCTCAGCCAGCATTTCGACCTCCCAGCTGGCCTCCATCACCACCGCAAGCCCGCGTGTTTCGTTCAACCAACCGGCGGCTCAGGGCCTTATGCCGAGTGTCTCTGTCGACAACGAAGCGGGAATGAGTCAGCTTGCGTCACACGTCGCGTCCCGAGGCATCACCAGCGCAATCTTTGTGGGCGGCGTCGCTACCACCTCGACGGATCGAAGTCGTTATCGCGGAGCGGCAACGGTGCTCGGCGCACACGGCGTTGCGTGTCCCTACTTTGAAGCGGGAGCATTCAGTTACGAGGCTGGCTACAAGGCTGCCCGTCATCTCGCCGAGGCGGGACTGCCCGATGCGGTGATGGTCGCAAGTGATGAGGTTGCCTTTGGCGTCATTGATGGTTTTCGGGAGATGTCCATCGAAGCGCCGCGCGATGTGTTGATTACCGGCTTTGACGGACTGCCCCAGGCATCCTGGGCCGGATACGACCTCACCACGCTGGAACAACCCACCGAACTCATGGTCGAACACGCCATTGAGTTGATCGTTGGCGGCGACGATCACCATTCGGGGCCCGTCATCGTGCCCGGAACCATTCGTCAAGGAAGGACCACAAATGATGCCTGAAATGCTGAAAGATGCAACGGCCAAGGCGGCGCACGGAGCGAACCTTGAACTCACCGAGACGGTGCGAGGCATCATTGCTGACATCGAGCACCGAGGCGAGCCAGCAGTGCGGGAGTTGTCGCAGAAATTCGACGACTGGGCACCAGAAGCGTTCCGTCTGAGCGAGCAACAAATTGCCGAAGTTGTGGCGAGCGTGGATCCACAGACCATTGCCGACATCGAGTTTGCCCAGACGCAGATTCGCAACTTTGCCGAGGCGCAGCTTGGGACCCTGAGCGACGTGGAAGTGGAAACCCTTCCCGGTGTCTTTCTCGGCCACCGCAACATTCCGGTGTCGAGCGTGGGCTGCTACGTGCCGGGCGGCCGCTATCCAATGGTGGCAAGTGCGCACATGTCGGTGCTGACGGCGAAGGTTGCCGGCGTGAAGCGTGTCGCTGCCATGACGCCGCCCATCAACGGCGGCATCCCGGCAGAAACGGTGACAGCAATGCACCTCGCCGGAGCGGATGAGATCTACCTCCTCGGAGGTATTCAGGCCGTTGCTTCGCTGGCTATCGGGACCGAGTTTGTCGATGCGGTCGATTTCATCGTGGGCCCGGGCAACGCCTTTGTCGCCGAGGCGAAGCGCCTGCTCTTCGGCCGGGTGGGCATCGACCTCCTTGCGGGACCCACGGAAACACTTGTAATCGCCGACGACACTGTCGACGCACAGATGTGCGCAACTGATCTGCTTGGCCAGGCTGAACACGGACCGACATCACCGGCTGTGCTGCTCACCACCAGTCGGGAACTGGGCATGGCAACCATCGAAGAGGTGGCTCGGCAGTTGGAGACGCTCGCCACAGCGGACATCGCCTCGCAGAGCTGGGCTGACTACGGGCGTGTCATTCTCTGCCAGGACAACGCCGAGATGCTCGAAGTTGCCGAAGAGCTGGCGTTCGAACATGTGCAGGTCATGACCAACGATGATGACTACTTCTTCCAGAACATGGTGAATTACGGAGCCCTCTTCCTCGGCCCGATGACCAACGTCAGCTATGGCGACAAGGTGATTGGCACCAATCACACGCTTCCAACGCAGGGCGCCGCTCGCTACACAGGCGGACTCTGGGTCGGTAAGTTCATAAAGACCGTGACCCACCAGCGGGTCACCAACGCTGCCTCCAGCGCAATGATCGGCGAATACTGCAGCCGTCTGTGCGCAATCGAGAACTTTGCTGGCCATCAGGCGCAAGCCGACATTCGGGTTGCACGCTATGGCTCAGTTGAGGAGGCGAGCGCCTAGTGCCAGTCGCCGTGGTGTCCGGTGCTTCCGGCGGAATAGGTTCGGCGATCGCGCGTCGTCTTGCATCCGACGGAATGCAGGTGGTTGTCGGCTTCAACGCAAACGTCGACGGCGCCCAGGCCGTTGTGGACAGTCTTCCCGGCGAAGGCCATCGCACGGCAATGATGCCAATGACGGACTCCGACGCCCTGAGCCAGGTTGCCAACGAGCTCAGGGAGACGATCCCAAGTGTCGACGCACTGGTGAACTGTGCCGGCGTCACCCAACCGGTTGCCCACAGCGATTTGGATGGACTCGATGATGAGCTTATTGATCGCATCTTCGCGACGAACTGGCGGGGACCCTTCGCAACCATTCGAGCGTTTCACCCACTCCTCGAGGCAGCCGACGCACCGGTCATCGTCAATATCTCATCGGTGGCCGGCGTAACAGGGCAGGGTTCGAACGTGGCGTACTGCGCTTCGAAAGCAGCGCTTGACAGCATGACCCGGTCTCTCGCCCGTTCCCTTGGACCAAAGGTGCGGGCGGTCTCGGTCTCACCCGGTTGGGTGCTGGGGGAGTACGCCGAGCGGATGCCATCGGAGGCCCTTGATGTGCAGCGCGACGCAACCCCGCTTGCCCGTCTTGCAACCGGCGAGGACGTCGGAGCTGCAGTGAGCGCAGTAATTCACCATCTGCCATTTACAACCGGATCGATCATCACCGTCGACGGCGGAAGGCCCCTGGGGACCTCATGACCCTGTCGCGCCCAACACCGCCCGATCCGCACACCGCTCACTCTCACACGATGGATGCTGCTGAGGCTGTTCTTCGTGTCATCGAGCCTGACCAGTTCGTCGCGGACACCGAGGCGTTCGTGGACGTCCGTATTGCGCGCAGTCGGGGCAAGGCAAGCTATTCGTTTGTGGGCCCCGGTGTCAGCCAGAATGCGAAGCAGTCCATCAACTTGATGGTGCCGCATGGCTTCAATGTCGGCGCGGCAAGCATGCCCCATGGTGTTGTCAACAATCCCCACATGCACTACACCGCCGAGGTCTTTATCTGCACGCGCGGCAGCTTCAAAGTGACCGTTGGACGCAATGGTGAGCAGAGCGTGAACGTCGGAGTCGGCGATGTGTTTGCAGCTCCAACCTGGGTGTTCCGAGGATTCGAGAACACCGGCCCTGACGACAGCTGGGTCTTTGTTGTGCTTGGCGGGGACGACACGGGTGGCATCATCTGGTCGCCTGATGTGCTTCGCGAAGCAGCCGAGACAGGCTTGTATCTTGCGTCGGATAATTCACTCATCGACGCAGCTGCCGGAGATGCAATCAAGGATGTGGTTGAACCGGCTGACGATGCGGCGCTCTCGCATGTCGATTCCTACACGGACAAGCAGTTGGCGGCGCATCTGGTGTCGGCTGGCGACCGGTCGTGGTCGGAGCGTGCGCTGCTTTCCAGTGTGCTTCCGGGGCACGCATCGTCGCTTGCGCCCGTTCTTGGCTTCGGCATGACCGAAGATCGGCGCCATCGCGCTCCGGTCATGACCGCACAGGGTTTTTCTGTCGAGTGGCTCCGGCTGGAACCCGGCCAGACCACCGGCTCTCACCGCATCAACGAATCACAGGTACTGCTCCTTGCCGAAGGGCAGTGGAGTATCGGCTTCAATCGCGGGGACGACGTGATCGAAGCGAAACCAACCGAAGGCTCTGTCGTGTCCGTGCCGCCCTGTACCTGGCGCTCCTTCACCAATGCCGGCAGCAGTGTCGCCGTCGCCGCTGTGGTCTGCGGCTCAGATGCCCCCAACGTCATCGAATGGGATGACGAGATCATTCGTCAGGCAGCGGCGGCTGGGTGGATGCGAGATGCCGCCGCAAAGATAGCGCCGGCCGCGCTACTGGCAGGCGAAGGATAATGATTCGAAAAGCACTTATGCACTCGAAAGAAAACAGCAAGATCCATACCCAGGAGGGAACCATGAATACCAATAGCCACAGATGGCGCCGACTTCTTGTCGCGTTGTTCGCCGTGGTGCTGCTCGCAAGTGCGTGCAGCAGCACCGGCACAGCCGAGGCAGACACATCAACGTCCACGGAGGACAGTTCTGACTCTGGAACCTCGACCACCGAAGAGGACGACTCCGCGATGGAAGAGGACGACTCCGCCATGGAGGAAGACGACTCCGCAATGGAGGACGATCCCGCGATGGACGATGACTCCGCCATGGAAGAGGACGACTCTGCCACGGAGGAAGACGATTCCGCCATGGAAGAAGTGTCCATGATCTCCAGCGACTGCAGCATCCCGAACCCGGCTGACGAGGTGGAGCTGGACATTCTGGGTTGGGAGTTCCCGATCACCACGGCGTATGCCGAGGAATTTGAGGACTGCGAAGAGGGCAACTACGCCATCAATTATCAGTTCCTTGATTCTGCTGCTGCGCAGGAGCAGATGAAGCTTGATGCGGCAACAGGTAGCCCGGAGTTCGAGATCTATCAGGGTTCCAACAGTTTCTTGTTGGAGCTTGCGAACAGTGGCGCGTTGATGCCGTTGAATGATCTCATCGCCAAGTACGGCGCCGAGTACGACATGGACCAGATTGATCAGTCTTTCCTGGACTTTGTGTCCATCGATGGCAACATCTATGGCGTGCCTGCGGTGTCGAACACGATGCACGTGTTCTACAACGAGCCGGTGCTTTCTGATCTTGGCGTTGACGTTCCAACGACGTTTGCCGAGGCGCTTGAGGTCTGCCCGACGATTCAGGAGGCCGGCTATGACGTTGGCTTCATCTACAACCTGTCTGCTGGTTGGGCATGGCGCATCGAATTTGATGCGATCCTCGGCTCGCTGGGTGTTGACCCGGTTGACCGATCGACTGGTGAGCCGAACTTCAACAGCCCGGAAGGCATTGAAGCTGCAAACATCTTGAAGGACATGTGGGAGACCTGCGGCGGTTCTTCTGGTGGTTCCTACAGCCTCGATGACG
>Ga0209831_1001460_pt1 | contig 21653 bp, 17 predicted proteins | sample Maine_Asex4_meta_FD_187451 | JGI IMG/M metagenome (GOLD analysis project Ga0209831, IMG submission 187451) | Marine algal microbial communities from Maine, USA - Maine_Asex4_metaG (SPAdes) (version 2) | ecosystem: Host-associated > Algae > Red algae > Unclassified | place: Maine, USA | collected... | reverse complement strand
ACGTTGTTCGCCGGTTTTGACGGCTTCAACTTCACATATTTTAGTGTTCCATATCAACTAAATTTTATGATAGTGGGACAGTCTAGCAGTAGCGATGATAGAAAACCCCACCATGATGGGGCTATGAGGGGTTAGTATCCCACAATCCCATTGTGGGATACTCCTTGTTTGATAAATGAGTTGCGAGTGATGAGCAAAGCCCTTGTCGCGCTACGGCAACCAAGAGGATTGACTAAACTTCGTAGTTGTCGGACTCTACCTTGCAGCAATAAGGGAAATGAAAACTTATGTCAGAATCTGATGTTCAACAACAGGTGGAGTATGAAACCGACTTTGAAATGGGACAGGACAATATCCGCCCCCTTGGTCTCGACATCCACAACCCGGTTTTTTTAATTTCAAGCGTAGTCATTATCGCGTTTGTCATTCTATCGCTGACTAATCAGGCAGCCTCGGCAGAGTTTTTCGGCTGGTTGAGACCCTGGCTTACCAGCACCTTTGATTGGTTTCTCGTCCTATCAGTCGATGCAATAACAATCTTCTGTTTAGTATTGATATTCTTACCCGTGGGATCAGTAAGGATCGGCGGGAAAGATGCGACGCCCGACTATTCCTATGCTGGCTGGATAGCGATGATGTTTGCCGCCGGCATTGGCATTGGTCTATTGTTCTTCGGCGTTATGGAGCCTGTTTACTACAACTTCGCAGAAGGTGGTAACGCAAGCCCATTGAACATTGATATTTCTCAGCCGGGCAATGAATATGCCGGAGTTATGGGTACCATTCATCACTGGGGCCTTGAAGGCTGGGCCATCTACGCAGCGGTCGGCTTGAGTCTGGCCATTTTTTGCTACAACCTTAAATTGCCTTTAACACTGCGGTCCGCTTTCTACCCAATACTGGGAGAACGAATCTGGGGTTGGTGGGGTCATTCCATTGATATTCTTGCGGTGTTTGCAACGCTTTTCGGCCTTACAACATCACTGGGACTAGGAGCACAACAAGTTGCCGCTGGCCTTAAAGAGGTGGCAGGTATTGAACCGTCCGGTACAGTAACCGTAGTGATTATTGTCGCTATTACGCTCATTGCGCTGGGTTCGGTTTGTATGGGCATGGACAAAGGTGTCAAACGGCTCTCAGAGATCAACATGGTGATGGCTGTTCTCCTGTTTATTTTTGTCATTGCGGTGACGGGCGTCGCTACCGCTTTCACTCGCTATGCCAATGTGATGGTTGATTACGTTGTCATGCTACCAGCGCTTTCAAATCCATTTGGACGAGAGGACACTAGCTATTTTCATGGTTGGACAACCTTTTATTGGGCTTGGTGGATCGCTTGGTCGCCATTTGTAGGTATGTTCATCGCGCGAATATCAAAAGGCCGCACAGTGCGTGAATTCATGGTTTGTGCACTACTGGCGCCAACCCTTGTTTGCGCTCTTTGGATGTCCACGTTCGGTGGCGCTGCTATTGACATGTTGAATGCAGGCGGTGCAGAAGGTGTAAGAGCTACCGTGATCGATAGCTATGCTCCGGAAGGAGCACTCTTTGGTTTCCTCAAAGAATTGCCGCTATATGGGATCGTCGCCCCTATATCACTCTTTCTGATTGTTATCTTTTTTGTGACATCATCAGATAGTGGCAGTCTTGTTATCGATACCATCACTGCTGGTGGCAAGATGGATGCGCCTGTTATTCAGCGCGTGTTCTGGTGTACTCTTGAAGGCCTTGTGGCAATTGCATTGCTGTTGGGTGGGGGACTGTCAGCTCTGCAAGGTGCAGCCGTATCTACCGGCATTCCATTCACCATTGTGGTTTTAGTTATGTGCTATTGCCTCTGGCTTGCATTGAGAGCGGAACGCGCGAAACTGTAGAGCTAAACGACTGACCTCGCCAGAGGAGAGGCCGCTATTTATAGTGCCCCACAATTGTATTGTGGGGCACTGTCCGGTGAGAGGGCTGCCCTCCCCTCTTGGACTGAAATCAGGGGTCTGTCATGTGTGGAACCAAAAGCCACCCTTTTCGGTGCGCTGGAGCATAGCTGAGGATAAGCCGAAGCTGACACTGTGTGTGTATAGTCAAGATTGTTCCATGCCGAGAATTAACCATCCGAATCCACTGTTGATCCGTGGCCGCGCTACCTACACTTTCGACTCCCTGTCCTGCTGTAGATCGCGGGTTCGATCATCACTTGGCGGCCTTGGCACTTACACCGGCCAAAAAGCGTTTTTGTCGTGCCAGTTGGTGTAACGTTGAGATCACGCCAGAACCCAGCCCCTTCCACGGCTGCGCCACGTCAGCCTATCTCTTTCAGCAAACGCGGCGTTGTCATCATCGGCACTCTGAAGCAAATCCAGATACCCAACACACGAATGAGTATTGCGCCTTGCAAAGGGACATAACCATTAATGCCCTATCTCTTTGAGAAAGAGCAATTCAATACCGTTAACCGTTGGCAGCTTTCTATCATTCGATATCAGATGAGAACATCCCGCATCAATGGCGGTTGCCACGTGTATGGCATCAGGCAGCTTTGTTGTGTGATGGGCCCGCAAGATCGCTGCATGCCGTAGACCGTCAAACGTCACGGGCATCAGTTGAACCGATCCCGAATCGATCAGATGGCTCTCGTAATTTTTTATCGATGCCTCATCGCGCACTTTGAGCGGCTTCACTAGACACTCAGCGTAGGTGAGTTCACTACTGACTATCTGGCAGTGGTGCGCAAATAAATGCTCAAAGAGTCGCCGTATGGGGATGAAAGCGGAACTGTCCGAGGCGCGCTGGGCACTCACCGATGCGCAGGCCCGCGAAAGCGCCATCAGGCAGATCGTCAGCGATCATGGCAATCTCTGGCCGGTGTGGCACTCGGTGGTGCTATTGAGATTTTGAATCAGCAGCTTGAGTGTCTCACCAGCGACAGAAGACAATGCTTTAGGTATCGCGTTCATCACCTCACTGTTGATCGCATTGTGGTGCGCGAACGCGGGTATGAAAGCACTGTTTGAGGCGATGAATGTGGCTTGCGATGAAAAAGAGGCCCGGGTCATTTTTTCAATTGAGCAGCATGCAGGTGATTTAGGACTACATTTGTATTCACAGGGGCTTCATGCACATTATTTCTTTTAGCATTCGTGCTTTACGCACCTGTATCACTATTCAACAGGAGAAAGCTATGCTTAGCTGGGCTGTTACATTTTTTGTTATTGCCATCATTGCTGCTGTACTGGGATTTGGTGGTATCGCAGGTGGCGCATCCAGTATTGCGCAAATACTGTTTGTTGTATTTCTAATACTGGCAGCTGTCTCATTCTTTAGAGGACGGTCCTCGAAGATGTGATCGGTTTGAAAGCAACAATGATTGTGCGGGAGGCTTATCCATTAGTCTCCTGCACGTTGTTACATGAGCTAAGTAAACCAAAGAGTTGCATAAAATTCCGAGTCCAGAAGCTTATAGAACTTTATTTAAGTGCCGAATGCGGCGCCCATTGCACGTAGTATTTACTGGATTGAGTTGAGTCGCGCAGGCCTAGTCACTCTAGGCCTGGGCGGCCCCGAGAGATTCAGCAAAAATGAGTACAGCGGGAGCCGCCTCCGGTACTTGGATGCTGCAATAGAAGCAGCTGAGCGGTTCTGGATGGGGTCGCCCAGGCCGAAATTGTGAGTAACACTGGGGTAAATGCACACTGGCCTAACGCTGCAAGCATCGCGCTAGCAACTGCTGCAGCTCTGCAACTTCTACAGGTTTCAACAGCCTGTGGTCAAAGCCCTTGGACACAAAATCATCATCTGTGCCATCAGCACCTGAGAAAGCAATGAGGGTAGGTCGTGACTCGGCCCACTCCTTGTGTATTCTTTGAGCAACTTCAAATCCATCGATATCCGGTAAACCTACATCTAGCAACACTAAATCCGGCAGATCATCTGCCAGCATCTGCAAGGCAGCAACACCCTTGTGTGCCACGCTAACTCGGTAACCTGCCTTGTCAAGCACCTTGGCCAGCATCCGGGTTATAGTTGTATTGTCGTCCACCACCATGACATGCGAGTCTGGCACAGTACGCGTGGTTGCATCACCACGGATCAGATTTTGAACTTTCTGCACCACCTCTCGTCCTTCTACCGGCTTGCTCAAATAATCCGTACAACCAACCTCCACACACCGTTCACGTTCGCCCTTCATCGCATTGGCTGTCAATGCCAGTATAGGCACCGCAATGCCCTCGGCGCGCAGACAACTTGTTGCTTCATAGCCATCCATGACAGGCATCTGCATATCCATGACAACCGCATCCGGTAGTTCGTTGTGCTCTCTTGCCAAGCGCAGCTGTTCCAGTGCCTGTTTTCCGTTCTCTGCCAGATGCACAACCGCGCCTGCTTTACTCAGAAAACTCTTGATCATCAAACGGATATCAGCGAGATCATCGACCACCAGTACCCGCCCATGGACAATCGTTGTGGTAGACGGGAGTTCTCGAACCACCTTCTGCTCGTAAACGATATCGACAAATTTGACGTCAGGCGCATTTTGAAACGGCAGTCGCAAACTGAAGGTGCTACCCCTATCGGTTTCACTCTCGACTTTGATCGAGCCCTTCATCAAGCCAGCCAGTCGCCTACTGATGGTCAGTCCCAGCCCTGTGCCGCCGAAACGTCGGGCGTGTGATCCGTCCGCCTGATTAAATGGCATGAACAAATCGCTCTGCTGCTCGCTACTCATGCCAATACCGGTGTCAATGACATCAAAGCGCAGTTCAGTTTCAGGGAAGTGCTGCACGCTGACCCTCAATGTGACCGAACCCTCTTCGGTAAACTTAATCGCGTTATTGATGAGGTTGTAGAGAATCTGTCTCAGTCTGAGAATGTCGCAATTAATGGTTTCCGGCACCTTACCCTCCACCTTGAGTCCCAGCTGAAGTGTTTTATCTTCCAAGGGCTGGCTCATGAACAGACGCAACTCACCAAGAAGATCCTGCATACGCACCGTGTCAGCCTCAACGGTCAGTTTGTTGGCTTCAATCTTGGCAAGGTCCAGAATGTCATTGAGAATGGTCAACAGGTGTTTACCGTTGCTCCTGATCGTCTGCACACTGTGCAAGTCCTCCTCATCAGGCAATCGTGATTCCAGAATGTCGGCATAACCTAAAATGGCCGTCAAGGGAGATCGTAGTTCGTGACTGACGTTGGCCAGAAATTCGCTCTTGGTCTGGTTAGCGCGTTCAGCCTCTGCCCGGGCTGCCTCAAGTTCACTGGCGTCTCGGTGTCGGCGATGCGCATAGCCAATATCCCGACCAATACTCTCAAGCGTCGTCAGGTACGCTTCGCCAACATTGATTTCTGATCGTGAGTACAGCGCAATCACGCAGATAACGTGCTCATCTACCACCGGCAGCGCCAACGCCGTTTGTAAATTGGCGCCTGTTTCACGGTGTAGCACGCCGAGATCGTTTCTGACGTTGCCCGCCATCAAACTGGCAGACTTACCCGTATGAAAGACCCTCCCTACCAGTCCTTTACCAACAGGAAATAGAGTCTGATCAAGGTAGGTTTGCAATAGCGGTACCGCACCCAGTTCGTTGTAGTCAGCTGACAGCTGATAAGCATTGCAGCTAAGCGTTGGCTCATCGTCCTCTGTCAATACCCAAAGGGTGGCAGCATCAACGCTCAAATGACTGACCAGCAGCTGCAGGACATTGTTCAGCGTTGCGTCACCGTAATCTGCATGAGTCAGCACAGTGGATATGGCGGCTCGTGCCGCCAGACGCTGTGTGGTGAGTTTGCTGTTCGTGATATCACGCATTGCACAGCTGACATTTTGTACAGTGCCCTGCGCATCCTTCAACGGCAATAGGCTAACCGACCAGGCACGCTGACGACTTCCAGATACTAGCTGATCATGCATCTCGCAATCGATTACCGGCTCTCCCGAGTCGAATAGCCGGTCTATACACTGGGAGAGCTGCTCGGCAATGTCGGGAAACACCTCCGCCAGTGGTGCTTTCATCGCGCTGCCACTATTGACGCCTGCCATCTTCAGCATGAATGCATTGATACGCGTTATGCGTTGCTTGACGTCCAGCACGCAAAGCCCCAGTGGGAGATTCTTGTACAGCGTATCTACTTCATCGAGCGTGTGTTGTAGCGTTCGTTCACGCTCGGCCAACGCGGATTCAACCCGTTTTCTGTCCGTAACATCCACGGTTACCGACAGAAAACTGACAAGCTCATCTTCTGCATCAAACTCCGGAACATGGGTGGCCTGATAATAGCGTCGCCCGTCCGGCGTGTCGTAACTGAAATTCAGAGTATTGGGCTCGCTGCTCACCCTCACATCATCCAGACTATCCACGATCATCATCCGTAGCTCAGACGAAAAGCCCAGAGCAGTAATCGATTTTCCAATAAGATCCTCTGGTTTCGACCCTATCATCGCGGTGACAGCAGGATTAACGAAGCTCACTGTTCCATCCGCTGCATAACGGGTAACGATGACGGGTAAATGGCTAGTCAGTGCCCGAAGCTCGCGTTCCTGCATCCGAAGGGCTTGTTCCACCTGCATGCGTTGCACAAACTGTGACAGATCGCGCGCCATACGCTCCAGCATGGCATCACTGACGCTGTGTGCCCCGAGATTATTTTGAAGAAAAACCAGTAATACCGCACGTGGTCTGTCTGCAAAGCCGCTGTCGAACGGGATCGCAAACGCCGTACCCGATGGCACTTGATCCATCATGGATTGATACCCGGGCCAGTCAGAAGGTGCGCTTATCCAGCGCGGCTTTACATCGCTTGCTACTTCTCTGACCATCCCGCCAGCGCCCACATGCCGCGTGGAGAGTAGCATGTCGTGACAGACATCAACGTGGTCGCGCGCGTGTCAATGAGCCAGCTGCATTTCTCCGGTTTCATCCGGATACCAGATTCCCGCACATGTCGCGTCAAAATCCGTATCAAACGCTGGAAGCACATTAATCAGACCGTCCACCAGGTCGCGCGCATGATTTAACGAAGAAGTCAGCGTGCGCGATACATTCTGGCACCGTACCGCGAGCTGTTCGGCTGTCACCTCACGAACCAGTACACTGACACCAGTCACCATGCGTTTGCCATTAGCGTGCTCGCTGTCGCCCTGCTCGTGAGTCGGAAAGTAACTGGCCTGCCAGTCTTTGATGATACCTGGCTCTGCTGAGGTTGCCGCCCGCAGCGCCAAGTCAACAATGGGTTTACCGGTATCTACGACTTGCTGCAACAGGGAATTCACGTGCGAGCCAATCGGTTCTGGCAGGACATCCGAGGCGCGCTTACCAACGTGCGCCTCAACCGGCACCCCATTGATCGTCGACATCAGATTGTTCAGCGAACGAAAACGGCCCCGACGGTCATGGTAAGCAATACCGATATCGGCATATTGGTACAAGGCATCAAGCTGCGAGAGCCGCTCATAAGCTAGCTGTTGGCTCTGACGAAGATGTGTGATATCGCTGTAGGTGACCACCACACCGTTGATGCAATGGTCCTGAGTTCTGTATGGCAAGGTGCGTCGCACATACCAGTTGCCATCAAGGGACGGCACTTCCGTCTTTGCCGGAACAAGACTCTTCGCCACATTTTTTGCGTCGCTAAGCAGCTGCGGGTCCTCCAGCTGACCGTCTAGATAGGCTAATGGTCTGCCAAGGTCAGAATCGATAAGCTTGAACAGACTGGTGGCCGCCGGTGTGAAGCGCTTTATACGCAGCTTGCTATCCAAAAACAGCACCGCCAGATCAGCGCTGTTGAGAAGGTTGGTAATATCGTTGTTGGCTTCTTCGTATTCTTCCAACTTCTCCTGCAATTGGGAATTCAGCGTTGTCAGCTCTTCGTTCAGCGACTGCAGTTCCTCCTTTGAGGTCTCTAGCTCCTCATTGGTAGACTGCAGCTCCTCATTGACCGACAACACCTCCTCGTTGGACGCCTTGAGCTCCTGATTGGCACTCTCCATCTCTTCGGTGATGGACTGCAGGTTCTCCCGGGTGTAGCGCAACTCACTTTCCAGAAGGTTGACCAGTGAATCACCGTCATCCACAACCTGCGCGCTTTTCACAACGGAGTTGGACGTATTTGTAGCCTCGTGTTCTGAGGTATCAGCTAATGAGATATCCTGACTATCAAGCTTTGGTTCTGAAGCGGTGTCAATCGCGATGTCAGGCGCCTTGTCCGAAGGCTGAAAGCTGACCATGACCATTGATCTGCGTTTTTGCTTAAATTGTGCATTCACCGGTCTGACGGAAATAGTGACCCCTTCGTATCGACCACTGATGCACATGCGTGCTTTGGCTATGGTTGAGCGTCGCTGGGTCATGCGCACGCTGTGAACGGTTTCTCTTAGACGCCCCACCAGCCCCTCACGCAATCTGTCGAAGAGGTTCCTTGTGGGCTCGCCATAGCTCATGGCCAGATAATGCTCTACCGGCCCCACCTGAAACACTACCTGATCCTCGCCATCGAGCACCACTGTGGCTGGGGCAAATTCCTCCAGTAACCAGCGACTGGCGAGCTCCGCAATACGTGGCTCGTGGATGCCAGCACTGGCTCTTGCGCTGGCCTCCTTTACTCCGGTTCTGCTGCCAATGTCCAGACTGGGTGGCAATTCCGAGACAAGACGCTTGTCACATCGGCGCTGATACAGGTGAGCAGACTTGTCGGCCACGCGCGAGAACAACTCGGTATGGCGACCCACTGATTCGGCTGTGCCTAGAAAAAGATGTGCATCCTTTTTCAAAGAGAAATGGAAAAGAGACATCAGCTTGTCTTGCACCGGCTGTTGCAGATAGATCATCACGTTTCGACAGGACACCAGGTCCAGACGCGAAAACGGCGGATCAGCTGTCAGGTTCTGACGAGCAAACACCACCATCTGCCGGATGGGTCTTATGACACGTACACAATCGTTATCGATCCTTTCAAAATGCTTGTCCAGTCGTGCCTGACTGACGTTAGACACATTGGCCAGAGGGTAGATGCCGGTACGGGCAACACGCAGTGCGGATTCGTCGATGTCCGAGGCGAAGATCTGAATCTCTGGTCGTCTATCCACGCTCACCATGGCTTCATGCAGCAGCATGGCAAGGGTGTAGGCTTCCTCACCGCTGGTGCACCCAGGCACCCAGATTCTGATTGGCTCTTTGGTACTGTGCTCTATCAGAGGTTCAAGTACGTGGGTTTCCAGTGTACTAAACGCCTCCTTGTCTCTGAAAAAATCGGTGACGCCAATCAGGAAGTCATCGTGCAGCAGTTTCGCCTCTTCAATCGAATTACGCAGCAATTCAAGGTAGTCTGCCATGCCGTGCAGATGCAACAGTCCCATGCGACGGCTTATACGCCTCTCCAGGGTGCCGGTCTTGTAGTGTCGAAAATCAACATCGAGCCTGTTATGCAGTACGGACAGTATACTGTTGAACTCATTTTCTTCTTCTACTACCGGCACAGGCTCGACGCTATGCTCGCCACTTCTGGACTGCTTGAGGTAGGGATGTGTCACAAAGCGCTGAAGACTGGCAGGCATATCCGCGATGTTTTGCACGATATCCGCAACGCCTGCATCTTTCGCCGCTTGAGGCATACCCGAATAGGCAGCATCATCAGCGGATTGCGCAATAGTCAGACCACCGGCCGCCTTGATCGCCTTTAGCCCGGCGCTGCCGTCCGAACCTGTTCCGCTGAGCACGATGCCGATGGCACGCTGACCCTGATCCTCTGCCAGGGAGCGAAAAAAATTGTCAATGGACATGCGTCTGCCGCGTTCATGGATCGGTTTATCCAAATGTAACTGTCTGCGGCTAATGCGTAGCGACTGATTAGGCGCAATCATGTAGACATGGTCGGCCTCTACTGTCTGCTCATCCTGAGTGGCCACCACCGTCATGCGTGTGCTGTTGCTGAGCAAGTCAACCATCATACTCTCATGATCCGGGTCCAGATGCTGCACCAGCACAAACGCCATACCAGTGTCATCGGGCAGGGCCTTCAAGAGTAGTTTGAAGGCCTCCAGACCACCAGCAGACGCTCCAACACCGACGATCGCCAGTGCATTGTCAGCTGATGCAAGCGACTCGTCCTCCCGATTCTCTTCCGGCGTTGATCTGTTCATGGCGTTATCAGCTCGAAAGATCCGAAGCGGTAGGCATTTGCATGATCACCACGCTACACCCAATGAGATTGTCGGTATCGTCCCTGACCGGATAATAGTTGGCGATATAATCTCGTGCCTCGTCGGGATGCACTCGGGTAACTGATCTGATTTTCAGATTCAGCACAGGTTTGCCCGTGTCAAACGTACTTTTAATGATCTCCTTGACACGCACTGAAATGTCCTCCGGCACAACGTCCCACACATAATTGCCGGGGTAGTCTTTAACATTCAAGCCATCAATATCTGCCATGCGCTCGTTGGCCCGCACGTAGCGATACTTTGTGTCTATAAAGCATAAACCCGCTGGCGCTGATTGATACATGCCTTGCAATTCGGCCAAGCGGTGTTTCAGCGTGTCTTCACTGTCCGCCAATGCGGTGCGGGCATCATCCAGTAGGCTGATGTCTGTGAGTGTTAATACAATTCCTGACATCTGGCCACTGATCTGATAGGGCAAAATGCGCAGCAACAACGCATGCTCACGGCTGTCTCGCACCTCCCGTTCGAACGTGTGGCCCGAGAGCAGCACATCACGGAACCGCTCATTCATGTCAGGCATATCTAACCGATGCGAAAAATCTTCGATGGAGCGACCCACATCTGAGGCAGTGAGCTTGTACGCTTTGTCTATGCCTGGTGTAAACCGACGTATGTTCAGCTCCCTGTCGAGAAAAACGGTGCCGATATCTGTGCTGGCCAGCAGGTGATTCATGTCTTCGTTCAATTCATGCAGTTCTCGAATCTTGCTCTGGTATTCGGTGTTAACCGTGTGCAGCTCCTCGTTCACAGAATTGAGTTCTTCATTGCTGGATTGCAGCTCTTCGTTGGAGGCTACCAGTTCTTCATTGGTGGCCTGCAATTCTTCGTTACTGGTTTCCACCTGCTCTACCGATGCCTGCAGGCTTTCACGTGTTGCCCGCAAATCACGTTCGATGGCTGCGTAGTCGCCTTTGGTCAACTCACCACCTCTTAGTGTGACCATTGTCGGTTTGATGTCTGTGCGCTGCGCAGGTACCAGAGCCTCTGCCGCCTGGTGTTCTCCCGCTTCAGGCTCAGTCTTAAAACTCAGCAGCAAGTAACACCCCTGCCGTGCACCTCTGGTGACAGATTCAATCGTCAGGTCGTACTCAAGCTCTGCTCCAGAGATATCCTTGAGCACGAACTGCTTGAGAGTCAGTGGTGCAAAGTCTGTAAGTACTCGCCGTATGGAGGCGACAAGATGTGTGAGCATAGGTGAGTCCAGAGCCTTAGTAAGCTCATCACTGGGCCGACCCGAACGCCGATGCAAAAAACGCGTTGCACCGCCATAGCTGTCGACAATCTCGCTAGCCTCGTTGATAAGCACGCTGGTTGGCATGAACTTGGACAGCAGATTATCGTAGGTACTTAGCAACGCTGGATCGATGCGTTCGCGCATCGCGCCCACATTGGCCCGCCGGCTGAGCTGGCTGCCGCCTGAGGTAAGCGTTGGCAACTCCACATTCAGGTTGATCGGCAAGCGTGCCTGACGAATCTTTTGATAGATGCGCGATGATTCATCAATGGCAGAGAATTCATCAGCCAGATCGCCCAGAGTTTCGCTAGGTCCGAGCATCATTACGCCTTGCGTGTTCAGTGCGAAATGAAACAGGGTCAATACCTTGCGCTGCGCTACCGGCTCAAAATAAATCAACAAATTGCGACAGGTGATCAGGCTGAGATTGGTGAATGGCGCGTCCTTGAGAATATTGTGAGGGGCGAACACCACACATTCGCGCAACCGTTCAATGACGCGGTAGTCATCGCCGTCTCGCTCAAAATAGCGGGCTAGCCGCTCTTCGGATACACCCGCCAGACGCTCGCGGCTGTACACGCCTCGGCTGGCGATTGTCAACGAGCCGCGATGCAGATCGGTGGCAAATATCTTAATGTCTATATGCCGGCTAAGTAATTTTCTCTGTTCATCCAGCAGCATTGCCAGCGTGTACACCTCCTCACCCGTTGCACAAGCCGCTACCCAGGCACGAAACGGCTCACCGGGTTTCAGCCGCCTGATCAGTCGCGGCAAGGCCTCCATCTCCAATCGCTCGAAACAGACCTCATCACGAAAGAACCGGGTAACGCCGATAAGCAGATCGTGATAAAGCGTATCCAGCTCATCACTGTTCTGTCGCAAGACATCGGTATAGGAAGCCAGGCTGTCTTCGTTACTGAGCTCGACCCTGCGCTCTATTCGTCTGCCTACCGTGCCAGGCTTGTAATGATGAAAATCAATGCCGTATGCATCCTTGAGCAGCGCCACCACCCCTGCTACATCATTGCGCACGTCTCCCAGCTGCCGATCAGCACCCATCAACACATCCTGTTCATGAGAGAGCAATAGGTCGGGCATTTCCTCCGGTGCTACAGAGTAATCAACCGTGCCGGTGGCGGTTGCGCTATCCGGCATGCCGGTGAACTTGGCTGTCAGTTCACTTTCACTAATGACCAGGCCACCGGCATCCTTGACATTCTGAACGCCGCGCGATCCGTCTGAGCCCGTGCCTGACAAGACAATGGCGACAGCACGAGGGCCCGCTTGTTGAGCCACAGAGGCAAAGATGCGATCGATGGGCAGATTCAGCTCATCCATAATCTGTTCACTGAGCACAAGCTTTAAGCCATCCACCGTCATGGAGGTGCGCGGCGGCATGAGAAAAATGGTATCCGGCTTGAGTACCATGCCGTCCTCTGCCACGACCACCTGCACGGACGTTCTGCGCGATAGTAGCTCGTGCATCAGTGATTTGTGCTTGGGCGACAGATGCTGGACCACCAGAAACACCAGAGCAGACTGAGCGGGCATCTGCCCGAACAGGCGCTCCAGCGACTCAAGCCCGCCTGCCGATGCCCCCACAGCCACCACAAGTGAGTATTCGGATGTATCACCGCTTTGCCCGATAGCCGACTGTTCAGAATTGTTAGCTTCAGTACCCATCAGTAGATCCGTTTCGGTTTCCGGCGGCACTTCGGCTGGCATGTATCAAACCTGTGAACCACGACGAATTTTTGAACGGAGGGTAACTAACCTATCAACGCGCTGTCAACGCTTTTTGACAGAGTGTCAGCCATACCAATACTTGATAGTGCCACTGAGGGTGTGCGGTACCGACACGGCACTCGGCAAGCACACAAGGATCGGGTAGCACAGAACGCCTTTGTTATTATGACTTAATGAGAAGCGCAAGTCAGTGTTGTTCGCAGGTATTCGCCTGCCCACTTATTCAGTAAGCTGCCTTTCTGTCGTCTTGATCATGTTTACACCACTCCTCACACGGCCGAACAAACAGGCATCTCTATACCAAAGCATCAACGGCTGGGAAAAATATCCCAACTAACCTGACCACACTGCAGTATCCGTATTTTAGAAAACTATTTCAACCGACTGACACTTCATCGATGTCCCTGTATCAGGCGCTCAATGCAGACCGGCTTGCCAGAATGCAGTGGATGACTAATGAATGAGTCGACAGGGCTTTGGATTGCGTCAGGTCAGTACCAACGCCAGCGCGTTTTGTTGTGCTGCCAGCGATTACCCATTGAGTTGGCTGGTTGGTCATCGTGCTGGTTATCAGCGGCGAGCTAAATGCTGAGATGGGACACCAGACTGCGCGTGATACGACCAGCGGACCTGACGAGCCGATGGGTTAGCGCGGCGCCACTGTGGCAAATGAATTGGGCGATACACAGGCTTGAGTATCAGCACTGGTTACCGGGCGCAAAAAGGGCCAGCTTCACATCGCCGGCCCTTGTTGATCACTAGGGGACTACCCGATCTTCCGCCATACAACTAGACCATTTCCTCATGCAGGGCTGACCCGATCTTCAGCGTCCTTACTCTTCGCGTCTACCTCACCCAGCTTCTCTTCACCTTTCTCTCGAAGCTCTTTTGCTTTATCAGAGACAACCGATGCCGCCTCCGAACTCGCTTGGGCTGCCTTATCTGTCATGGTGGATTTGAGGTCATCGGCACGCTCACCGATTAACTTGTCCTCCACCGACGTCGAGGGTAGTAATGCGCCAATCAACGCGCCAGCTGCAATCCCCAGCGCTCCTGCAACCAACGGTTGTTCTTCCATGAAATTCTTCGCCGACTGCGCATGCTCTCGAGCTTTGAAACTGGACTGACGTTGCGCCTGACGCATACTTTGATCCATACGCTGCGAGTGTTCAACCGACGCGCTGACAATACGTGACTGCCAGTCCTCTGCGGACTCCCCTGCCTCCTGTTTCATTGATTTCAACTGAGAGCTCAGATCCTCTTTCCATTGCTCGGCAGTGTTGGTCCACTCGTTCATTCGCTTACCGAATTTATCCATCATGGAGTCATCATCGTCCGAATCGACAGATCCGCTGGAATACGATGAATCGGCCTGATAAGAGCGGTGGGCTGAGGGGGCATTGACACGCGCATACGGGTACGTATCACCTGTGTCGTAGCTCGTTCGACCCCTGCTATCACCGTCTCTCAACACCTGATCGCGGTAGTACGTCTCGTGGTAGTTACGTCCGCCGCTGCGCGACTGGCTTGTGATGAGCCAAGCCAATCCAACACCTGTCAGAATTAAAGGCAAGGGATTGTCTTTGAACGAGCGACCAACCGATTGGGCAATGTCACTGCCATTGTCACCAAAATACTTCATGGCCTGATCCATCAGGTGATTGGGTGAAAGCTTCTGCTCTACCGCGTTCAAAGTACTGTTCAGATCGGCGCGACGAGCATCCACCTCGTGCTCCAGCGAATCAGGGTCCTGATTTTTGTTCGTCGTACTCATGATAATGTCCTCTCTACAAGATTTGCATCTTTTTCAAGTGCTGATTGGGTGCGCGATGGCACGATGTTGTCTACTGACAGTTTCGAATTCGCTGACGTTAGCAGTAACGCACCTATGATGGTTACGATGGCACCAACCAGTAGGGTGGACGACCACATGGCCAAGCCTGTAAATGCCTCTACCATCATCACAATCGACGCGATAAGCAGAGTCACGCCTGGAACCAAAATCGCCGTCCCCATAGTAAGACTAACAGCGCCTGCTTTAACGTCACTGACCGACTCTTTCACTTCAGACTTCGCCAGCTTGAGTTCCGAGCGAATCAATCCACCAACATCATCCGAAAGCGTAGATAGCAATCCGGTAGTGCTCTTGTCAGCGTCCGTAGAAGCCATTTGACGCTCCTTTATCACGTTATCTAAAGTATCCATTACTGATAACCTCCAGCTGGTCGGTGGACCTGAGTTGAAGCGCTATCGAACCCAAATGAGGAAGAGCCTGCAGCCGTTGTAGCGGCTGTGCGGTAATAGTTTGACGAGGCAGATGAGCTGGGCGGTGCTGATGCTTGAAAAAAGCGTGCTGCTATAGCGCCAATAGTGACCGCCCCGAGCATAAACATCGCCGGATTATCTCTCGCCAATGTTCCCGCTTCCGAGGCAAGCTCATCAAGTGAACGGTTCTTTAATTTGTCATTAAAGCTGGACAAGCTATCCGAGAATTCACTCGCATACTGACCCAGCGTATCGCTGTGCTCACCGAGTGTCGACGCGATGTCATCGACAGCATGCTCGACGCTGTTCGTGCGTGCTGTTATCTCGCCTCGAGCCTCTTCAGCTTTATCACGCTCAAAGGTTGCTGTTGCACTCTGCACATTGCCTACCAACTTGTCAGCTTCGCTTTTCAACGTTTGCGCAGCCTCTGCCGAATTGTGTTTAATGGACTCGGTGGAAGATGAATTGATACTCATATGACTATACTCCAGGTTACAACGAAACCATAGGATATAGCGTAAAATACACCACGGTTTTATCTTGTAATACTGACAACACACCTGCACCTAACGCTGGGAAAAAATGAGGGCGCTTGAAAAAAATCTAAAACTACTGCGCATTGACGGTGAAATTTCATTGAAGCTTTTTATACAGTCAGAGAAATTAGTTGAACAGATGAGGTATCCCCGTATTCAGTAACCGGATCGATAGCAGCGTGATGACAAACGATCAACTCGGCTCGAACCTGCAAACAATAACTGGGCCTATATTCAAGTAACTATCGTCACCGCTACCCGACCTATAGCTGCGGCGGTACCGCTCAGCAATGTACCCCAGGTCCAGTCTACGAAACTCATCAGGGTCGGCCAGCCTTTGATAGTCGACAGATTCGTCATGTCATACGTGCCGTAAGACAAGAATCCGATCAGTGCGCCCAGGGCTGCACTGCTCTGCCATGAAATATCCGGTACAAGCGGTTGCACTGCAATAATGCTTAGTCCGATCGCATAGAAGAAATAGAATACCCCGGCAGGTGCCTTTAATGGCTTGTCGCGTAGTAGATCACCTAGCTGTTTTACATAGAATGAGCGCGCTATCAGACCAAGCCAGACAGCATCGACTATGAGAAAAACGACAAACACTACGATGATACTGATCAGGTATTCCATTGGACAGTCCAAGTATAGGATGATGTAGAGAGTATGCAGATTGAAGCTAGTTATCTTGGGTTAATGTAAGAATGCCTGTGACTGATCCTCACTCGATCGATCAACGGCTGCCCTGTGTTCCCCCAGCACGACTCTGCGTGTCATTTGGCACGACTGAATAGATAATTGCTACAGTACAATGTAGTCGGTAAGACCAACAAAGCTACTAATCCAGCCTCTAACTCACCAAGGGTAAACGTCGCCATGAATCGCAATCAGTTCGAGCAGTATTACCAGAACGTAGGTGTTGTCATGTCGGTTCGGTTGGCGATGCTGCCTTGGTGGTGGATTAGTGATCCGGTACGCGCTGAGAAAGAGACACGAAAGATGTTCTCCGAAAAAGAGGCGGCATTCTCTGAGGTGCAGAGCCGGATGGCACTGGCGCCGACTCAGTTCTGGTATGAGATTTGGTACGGATTTGTCCGCGGAGATGCGGATGGGGGAGTTGGCCGAGCCACTCGCTCAGCAGAGCTTAAGTTAACAAGCCCCTACACCTCTCGTGTCAGCGCCAACCGCAAGCGACTGTCGAAGGGTTAGCTGGTTGCAGGGAGTTGATCCAAATTGACGCGAAAATACTCAGCGTCGTCTGAGCCCTACCGCCCCGGTGATCGGATAGCTTAAACGCTCACCTTTTTGCGTCACGTGTAAACATCCTCGGCGCTCCAAAGCCCATGCGTGCTCGACATTGGCTGGTAGCAAATCCCTCCATTGATCACTACCCACAATTTGCGCCGCCTCGGAGGGTCGAGTAGTTCTTCCATGCTCGCGACTGCGCAGTACACACCGAATAATGGCCTCGAGCCGGATTGCTAGTGACTGCTCAGTTGGAGGCTCCCACCACGGATCTCCGCGCTCACCCAAAGTGATTTTTGCATCATCACCCGCTGGAGCGCTTGAACCACTGCCACATTATTGTTTGCTGACTTGGCCGATTTTCCCGCCGTTGAGCCTCCAGCGCCGTGAACGCGTTACTGATAGACACACTGGTCAGGCCTAGCATATCCCCTAACGCAGATTTATTGAGTGGCAGACAAAGGTATCATTCATTTCACGGTTGGTGATCCGCAACCAGTGCAGGATATAGAGCAATAGGTAGAGCAGCCGGTCCTGCGCTTTCATTCTAGACATACCCTAGTGAGGCATCACTAGGGTATAGCTTGCACCAGATCCCATCAGACAACCTGTTCACGCGTTGCTATCGAACAAATAAGTAAAGCGATAGCTGGCACCTCGCTTGCCAAAGTACTTATTGCAGTCTTTGGCACTAGACACACCGTGACATCCTCTATCACCACACAATACACGCTGCGACGTGAGAAAAGCAACTCATGCATACCCAGCGTATCGCTTTGAAAATGAGGCTGTACGATCTGACGCGCACCTTTCCCGGAGACTCGGTAATTGTACATCCAGCCTGACTCGATGCCTTACCCCTCGTCAGAAAGTGCGTCTGTAGCATTCAAGGTCTCCTGAGACTGCAGCTGGTGCTGATTCTACTCAAGACGAGTTATCGACTTCTGCTCAGGATCAGAAAGCGTCGCTTACTGACACAACTTTGCGACGAACCAACTCTCGACATTCTGTTCGCTTATGATGTCCACGCTATAAGTAGTCGTGTGGGAACAGTGTCATGGCACACAAGATTTATCAAACCAGATTACCGATCAGCTTGTGACTCTACACCATTATCTCTCGCCATCTTGCATCCGCAACTGCGGCATACGTTCTTAATAAGGCAGATGACCATAATACTGTTGGATAGTCTGGATGATCTCGTCAACGCTTTTAGAATGCCTAAAATTTATATGTATTGAGTTAATCAATCCTGGAGAATGAACCGTCGTGAGTAGAGACCGAATGTTTAACCGATATTAGCGGCACTGTGAGCGCTGACTACAACTATTGTAAATAATGCTAAGCGCAAGGCTGCATTCGCTACCTGATTACGATCTCGGGCTTTACCCCTCTTATGATCCTCAATCCTTTCATACATTGATGCTCCCTGTGCGCCGAGCGCCTATATACTGGTAAATACTAGCAAAGGCGTCCTGCTGCGAGGTGTCCGATGTAGCTGGCGGACATATGCAGTAGCAGTGTTTGTTGAGGGTTTATCTACCCGATGGGTGAATAGAGGACAGATGATCATGGATTCTAGTACGCCCGAGGCCAGTGCGATACGTTCGAGATTCACAGAGTCGACCTCGCGTGACAGTGCTGATACACAGAGTACGGTAAAGGCTATCTATCGTGTGTTGGTGGCTATCAGCCTGATGCTCGGCGCGAATCTAGTCTATTTTGGACGAGACCTTGTCATGCCGCTCATTCTTGGGTTTTTACTAGCCCTGACCTTGAGCCCTGTTGTACGCCTGCTTGCACGGTTTCGTATCCCCTCACCCATCGCTGCCTCTATGATTGTCGTCAGTGCAGGAGCTGTAATTCTGCTGGGAACTTACAGCCTAAGCGGATCGCTTAGTGAAATGATGGACTCGGCACCCGAAATACGGGACCGGATCGAGCTACGACTTCAGGATCTGCAGAAACCGATCGAGTCGGTTGAGCAAGCATCAGACGAGCTAGGATCTCTAGTCGAATCAATGAATAACGAGGAGGATTCCACGGTCGTGGTCGAACAGCCCAGTATTATCACCTCAGCGGCCTCCACGCTGGCGACCAGTGCCACCACGTTTGCGATTGCGCTTTTCATGGCGCTCTTCGTTTTGTCAACCGGCACGCTGTTTCACGAAAAGCTTATTGCTCTTATGCCAGTGCTGAGCGAGAAGAAGAAAGCTCTGCGCATCGTGTATGACGTGGAGAGCCAGGTGTCTCGATACCTACTGACCATCACAGTCATCAACGCATGTTTGGGTCTTGTCGTTGGGCTACTTATGTATGCGCTCAATATGTCGAACCCGGTGATGTGGGGTGTTGTCGCCATGTGCCTAAACTTTCTGCCGTTCATCGGTGCCATCATTGGCGCGGTAACAGTGGGACTCGTGGCTATGACCTCTATGGATAGTATTGGCGCGGCTTTATTAATACCTGCGGCTTATTACGGTAGCTCGGTGATTGAAGGCAGTTTGATCACACCGTATATAATCGGTCATCGGCTATCGCTCAATATTGTCGCTGTCTTTCTTAGTGTCACTATTTGGAGCTGGCTATGGGGAATGCCTGGCGCACTGATGGCCGTCCCTATTCTAATTGTTGTCAAGGTGATCTGTGATCACGTGCAGGGATGGGCAGCATTTGGACATTTTCTTGAGGGTCGCTCCACATGGGAATCCGAGCGCGTGGACCAGACGACGTCGAAATAACGGTAGTGTGAAACCGCGTACTATCTGTACCGTTTATCTCGAGCGCATCAGCCCTACTCGTTGCAATGCGTCAGCACCACCTTCGACGCCTTGCAGCAGCAATGGGTTCACCAGTTTAGCACTTGTGCCATGGCGCACTGAGATGTTACCTGTGGTCTCTACGACCACCGCATAGACCTCACTCAATCCGATCACATTAGCCTCTCGCAGTTTGGCGTAAACATTCCTCGGGTGAGAACCGAATTCGTTTTTTAAAATGAGTCAGCAGGGTGCCTCTTATTATCAGCACCACAGGCTCGTTATCCACTAGCGACGATGCACCGCCCGTCACCTTTGCTATAGGTGCAGTCAGGTGTCGTGGGTATCCAACACGCTTCGCGTCTATAGTCCCGCGAAACAAATAGCTAATCATGATCCCGATGCTCGCTTCATCATTCGTTGGATACCTGAGCTTGCTGTTGTGCCGGTCAAGACTCTGCTATCTCATCAAGCAAATCCCATGAGCGCGCATAGACAACCGTTAGTTAATTGGAGCGAGGCGACAGCCGCTTTAAAGGCTGACTACTACGCTATTCGTCGGTCAGCTGAGACAAAAGAGTTAGCCGAGGGCGTGCTGGACAAACATGGTTCGCGCGAACCTGCATCGGCCCGGAAACGCACGTCTGGGCGCCGTTCAAATAAAACGTCTGCTAATACAGCATGATCGTCCGAATAGAGAAAATTTTACATTGGCTCGCGCCCGACGCCATCGCGGTTTAGCTTCTGTATCAACCCTCAACAAAAAGTGTCGCGTTGAGCGGATATTCCTTACATTTATCGGAGATAATCATGGGTGAAGTTAACTTTGTTATGGTGCTTGCGTTGGTGACATTCGGTTTGGTCGCGCTGTGGATGTGGCGTAGTAAGAAGAAAGCTGAAAAAGGGCTTCCGAAAGACAAGCGACACTAATTGCCTGACACTGGCGTTCACGACAACACACGCTGTGGAGCACGCGCTATGTTTGTGCCTTCTGACTTGCATCATCGAGTGTCGTAAGCAGTGATAACCGGAGTTGATCGTTTGAAAGGCAGCAGTGATGTGACGTTGGCTATCGAGCCTAGAGAAACTGAATGCTACAAGGAGCTGCAAGCACAACTTCGCCCATTACTGCCTTTGTCAGCCACTGATCCTATTACCGTACATCAGTGCATGCTCATCTTAAGCCATGCTCATTGGCTTGACGGCAGTGAGTTATCAGACGCTGGCGTTCTGAACCCCGTTGTCTGGTCTGACAGGTTAATGTGGTTATCGGAGTTGGATCTGTCATTGGCTCGCCTAGTCGAAGGACATCTGAACGCACTACAGCTCTGTCTTCGACTCGGTTCTCCCTCGTTGAGAGAGTTCATCAGGGAGTCCCTTGCGTTCGGGCAAATGATTCTGGGTGTCTGGGGTGCCGACTCAACTGATCCGGTCAGCTTGTGCTCAACTGGTCTCTCCGGGGTCAAGAATTACACGTCGGGCCTGGGTGTGGTTACACACGCGTTGGTAACAGCGGACATCGCTGGTCGGACACAGTTGTGCCTGGTTGATGCTAGAGATTCCAACAGACACGACTTAAGCTCATGGAACATGCGAGGCATGCGTGCTACCCGCTCGGGATCGTTTAATACCACAGGGTTAGAAGCTACTAAATTTAAGCA
>Ga0209831_1001459_pt1 | contig 21680 bp, 26 predicted proteins | sample Maine_Asex4_meta_FD_187451 | JGI IMG/M metagenome (GOLD analysis project Ga0209831, IMG submission 187451) | Marine algal microbial communities from Maine, USA - Maine_Asex4_metaG (SPAdes) (version 2) | ecosystem: Host-associated > Algae > Red algae > Unclassified | place: Maine, USA | collected... | reverse complement strand
ATCATCAGGATCTTGTACTTCAGGATATATCGTCAATTCTAGTGTACCTAACAGTAGGTAGGAATCATCTCCTGTGTTTGGTGCATCATCCGAACCAAAGCACTGTAGGTAAGCATAAACTGTCTGCATTTCTGTAATGCAGTTGTTATCTCCACTGTGTACACCAATCTGCGTAGCAGCAGCCGGAGGCATAGTAGCAGAAACAGGTGAATCGGTAGAATACACAACAGCTCCTGCTGTGTTCGCATCTGCTATGGCAGCATTATTATCTGCATCTCCTGTTACGTTAGCTTGCCACGCGTCAATCTCGGCTGTATTACCGCTACAAATATCTTCAGTAGCAGCTACTGAATTGACATCGGGGCATACTTGCGCCCAAGCATTGACACTAAATATCAAGAGTATCAAGCATAGTAAAAGTTGAAAAGTATTTGTATTTCTCATTTTTATAAGTTTCAAAAGTGTTTAAAATTTAGTTAATGGAATATAAAGAGACAGCTTCGGTAGAAGAATCGAATGAAGCCGAACAGTTTGGCTCACTGCTTCCGGAGGAATGTGGATATCGGGAGGCTCGTCAATACCTGAAGTATTGGCTTCAAAGTATCGGACATACAAAGTATTAGGAATTAGTAGTCCGAGACTTGGTAGAGAAGCAATAGCTACAAAGGCTATCAAAAAGGTTTTCAAAGTTGTCATTCTTTATTTTTTGTACGTGAAAGAATTTGGATGAAATAAAATATGTTGGATAAATCGTAGTAAAAAGCAATACCCTATTCGGTGTTATATATAGATAACTGAAATGATATAGGGCTTCATTTCAACTTTCCTAAGTGTTGTAGAAGTAAAGGTAGGAAATAATTTTATAAAACAATAAAAAAAGTAATTTATTTTATTTACTACTTGTAATTTAAATTAAGCCAATGTGAGTTTTTAAAAAATGTCCAGATATTTCTTATCGTAAACCTTTGATTATCAATATTATTTATCAGGATTTAAAAATAAAAACTGCGGAAAAACAACAAACACTAAATATTTAACGAATGTAATTTTAATTACATTTATTTTAATTTATTGTTTTAACAATAATAAATGAGACAACTAATTCTTAATTTTACCAAAATTGAGGACTTTTTATTTTCGGTTGGCGTGAATCAAGTCCACACCCAGAAATAATTTTACTCCATAGCAATCCATTGGAATATTGGGTATTCGCGTCTGCCACAGAGATGAGGTATAAATAAGTTTATGAAAATATGTCCTGATTTAAGGGAAGACGAAAAAGTAACCTACTGTTTGAATTGTCCTTTTCTTTATATGTTTCACTAAATTCTCAAATACAGTGAGTATTCGCGTCAAATTTGACTCGTATAAAGAAAAAATAACAGCGTAAAGAATATAATCCTGATGCTGACAGCCTATTGTACTGTCTCGTCAGATACTATTTCAGCATCTTCTATAGGTGGTGGTGGACTGACAGCTTTACGCTGATTTGCCATAAGGTTTGGCAGGGTTTTAAGCTGTTTTTATATGACCAAGACTTTTAATTCCTGCTCGTCTAACTGTGACAACATTTTCAGCATTTTTATCTTTTCCGTATTCAGACCACTCTTTACAGCCAAAGTAGCTGTATGTCTGCGCTGACGGAAACTGTTGAGTTCCTTGTCTATGGAAAAGCCGGTGTAAGTTTTCCCAGAGTTCTTTGACTTTCCAAGAAACTGTTCTACCTCGGTAGGTGTATTCCAGACTCCTGCCTTTTGGTTACAGTGGATAATGTCGTCGTTTTCTCCGTAGAGTTTGGTGTTTTCCTCTGGTGTACCTTCTATGATTCTGTAAGAGAAAGAACCATACTGATTTGCATTTTGTGATAGTCTCACAACCGTTAGTTTTGCCATAATAAAATAAGATTTTGTACCACTGAGAACGTGGCTTAGAAATTAGGAAATAAATGTAGGGGGGATAGGCTACTTCTTATTGAGAATGTTGGCAGGTAGGGGGTACAGGTGTGGAGAAGGGATTTATGGGTTAAAAAACATGGCTGAAAATATTATAAAAAATTATTTTAATGGGTCGTCTTTCCATATAGCTGAAAAAATGACTCTGAGTACAAAGAGAAGGGGAAATCCTAAAACCCCAAGCAATAGTATATCAACTCCTAAAAAACTTTTTTCTCCAAATAAAGCATTAAGTAAAACACCACCCGTAAACAAAATGGTAACTATAATTGCTATAATAAATATTCCCCCTTTTGCCACAGTTTTAGGTGTTTGGGAATGTACTTTTTGGTGAATGGCTTGTGTTTTATTAACTGTCTCTAATATTTTATCTCTTATGGATTGGTCATAAGGAATAACATTAACCATTCTCATAATACCAACGGCTTTAGTCATTTGGCTTTTAGCATTGTCTAAAAATTCTGCATTCTCTCTAAAATCAGTATTACTCGTTATTTCTTTGTGTATTGGCTTAGTTCCTACATTGACTAAACCAGATGTTACTAATGCTACCATTGTTGATAGCTCTACAAAGCCTTCATTTTTATTACCTACTTTACTTTCAATACGGTTTAATACAGCCTGTGATTCTGACAAATAATTTTCAGCTTTTGTCATTATATTTCTTATACTATTCGGATGTTGTACCGAAGTAGTCAACTCTTTAGAATTTTTTATAAGTTTATTCGCAATGTCATTTAACTCATTGTCTTTAAATTGAATATCCATTATCTTATAATTTATCTATTTATGGGTTTAGTTTTGTCAATAATGAAAAATATCATATTTGTCAACTCATTATCAGATGCTAAGTTGGTATTGTCTCCTGTCATTTCAAACCACAGCCTTATTATAACACTTGAGGCTAATAATTGTGTTTGCCCTCTTGAAAAAATAAAATAGGGAACTTGATTAATAAGCTCTAAAACTTTTAGGGGGTCAATTGGTATGTCGTTAGCAATGTAAGCATGAATTAACTGCATGACCTGCCTTGAGGTTATAGCTTTCTTTATAACCTTTCTAAATTTTCTCTCTCCAAATTCTTTAGCATAACTATCCATTACAGCTTCAAGAATAAAATCAAAATCAGGTGTTTTAGAAGAATGGCTCATTTTCTATATTAATAATTTTTTAATAATACTATCGACAGATAAATCCATAGTTCTATCTGGGTAAGCGTTAACTCCGTACTTTGATTTAATCTCATTAAGATTATTATACAGGGTTTCCTCAAAATTACTTGGTCTTATGTGTAGCTTTTTCTTGGCTTTTATTTTGTGACTGATGCACTGATGTAATACTGGATAGGCTAAAGAATCCCTATGAAAAATGCTGTTTAATGCACAGTTAATGGCTTGATGGCTATCATTATACTCTTCCAATTCCTCAAAAACCTCTGATACAAATAGAAATAGTTTAGGTCGTAAAAGTACATCCTCTTCATATTTTTGCCACATAAGCATATTTAAAACGGATTTATTAAAATCTGACGATTTAGTCTTACTTCTAAATTTTTGTTGGAAATCCTCAAGTCCTGAAACATTAACTGGAATAAAATCCATATCTTTCATTTCCTCTGTAAAAAACCAGTACCCACAGCTTGAATAAACATCACACAAATTTTCTAAAATACCAGCTACCGTGTTCTTAGGGTCTATTTGTAATTGGGACGCTTGAACATATTTATCTTTTATGTAAGTTTCTTTTAGTCCTGCTATATTTTCATCATCATCATAGCCCTTATCAATCCATGAATAAAATACGTTGGCTTCTATTTTTCTATACTTATTGCCAAATTTTTTACCTATTTTCCTCCAAGATGGTAAGGCTTCCTCTTCGTATGAATCATATCTACTTATGTAAAAAGAATTAGCATCAAAGTTTGATTTAAGTGTTCTAAAAAACCCCATACGATAAATGTTTATTTATTAAAGTCGTATTGTGATATACCTAAGATTACAATTCCATTTTTTCCTATTTATGGTAGGTCTGTTTTTGTTAATTGTTAAACACGATTTTACTAAATTCTACTTTAGGCATTGTATAGCTTTTTTATGACTAATGCTGCGTGTTCAATTATCTGTTCATAGCTTTCTTCAGTAATACCTATGCTATCAGCAAAGCCCAATACGTAATTTATTTCTTTATCTCTTGGCACCCCGTCTGTTGTTGCTAACTCATGGATAGCAATAATGTACCATTCCTTCTGACTTTCATCTAATGTATTTAAAATTTGTATAAGTTCATCTTTACCACCTTCATACAATTTACGAGTCATTGGAGAATTGGGATTAATTCCCAATAGCGTTGCCGTCTGCACAATATTATTCGCCTTCTTATGACTCATATGTTCATGTGAATTTGCAATAACTATCAAAGAGGCTATTACTGTGGCTTTTTGGTTTTCAGTAAAGCTATTTTGAAAATTTCTAAGTTCCTCACTGACAGGAGGTTTCTTTCTTTTAAAAAGACCAAACATATTATTATTTTTAATTAAAAAAGTTATACTCGTTTACCAAAAACAGCACCAAGCGTAAATACTACTAAAATCAGAAACCCCAAAAAAAAATATTTATCATAAGGAGTCTCACCTGTTGTATTATTATCAGAATAGGAACTACTTTTGTATGTTTCTTCATCCTGATTGTTATAGGGTGATGTGGTAATTGAAGTATTACTCTTTACTTGATTATATAATGGTTCTTGGTCAACTCCTATTATATCTGGGATATTTAAGTCATCATATTTATTAACATCTGCAAAAGTAGTCATCCCCGTAGGAATATAGCTATTTTCTAATCTGTCTTTTAATACAGCAGCTTCTGCTTCTAATCCAGTTTGTTTAATAATATCTTCTATACTCTGTTCTTTGGGTTTGTTTTTTAAACCACTTTCTGTAAAGTTTAGCTTACTAATATCAATAGGATTATAATAAGAGGTACTTGTGTTTAAAGGCTCAAATTCTAAAAATTCTGAGTAAGGAGGTATCTCTGTAGGCTGTTCTGACACTTTATCATAAAGGAAATCAATTTGACTGTAAGACTGTACTGTATAGGAACCGAAGAAAATAATTAGAAGGTACTTTAATAATAGATTCATAATAGATTGTTTTTAAATAATATGTTATTCATTATTCCCTAAAAGATAAGCGACAACAAAAAATCCTGCAATGCCTAATAGGATATAGATAGATACTCTGACAAAAGTTCCTACTGTCTCCCATTCTACAAACCCAAAGGCAGCACCAACAAGGAGAATAAAAAAGATGAAGCTTCCACAGCCTCCACCACGATTATTATCTGACATAATTAATTAATTTAAAAATATGAATAAAATACTTTTGAAATAAAGAAAAGGGTGCAAAATGATAAGTCGCTTACTTTAAGGCTATTATAGCGTAATGCTCCAATTTTCCTACAAAGATACAAAACAAAATTAAATAAGGTCAAATCTGACCTTTTTTGTGTGAAAATATTCCTGTTTTATTGTTCTGTGGAAGAAACAGGAATATTAGTCACTATTGGCAAAAGATTAAGGGCAAGAAGAAAGTACCTTGATATGACCCAAGCACAACTATCTTACAAGGTAGAGACAGACCCTTCCTATATCCGCAAAGTAGAATCAGGTAAAGTTAATATTTCTATTTCTAAACTCCATGAAATTGTTGCTGCATTAGACATTTCTTTGTCAGAATTATTGGAAGACTTATAGCCCCCTTCGGGGATCTAGTAAGTAAATACTCCTCTTTTCTCGTTGGCTGGAGATGTTTAGCTACCTACAAAACATATTTATTTTTACAACTTGTTTTACTTTTAGTCATAAGTACCTGATAAATAACACTTTATAAAAATACATCCTTCCCTAAATTCCTACCGTAATGGAACAATCTTTACTATAAATAAAAACCTAAAAAGAAGAAAATAACTAATCTAATCTTTCTCTTTTTCAGCCAACCTATCCTCCTATATTTTATCATAATAAATATTATTATTTCCCCTAACACCAACATATAATACCTACACCAATTTTATAGAAGTACAGTTAGTTGTATTAGTTTAATATAGTGACTAAGTGTGTATATTTGCAGAATGATACATAACAGGGGAAACATCATCAGGACGGAAACAGGAGAAAACTCTACTACCTACATCTTAAAAAAAGGTACTCGTATCAGTGAAACATTTAGCTTTTTACCCAATGGTAGGATAGATAAAAAGGTTACAGGGATAGGAGCTACCTACAGAGAATTAACCTCTGATAGACATTCTATTATTGTAGAGCCGCTAAAATCCATAGCTTCTCTGAAAGCCTTTGAGCTAAATACAGTATCTAAACAACATAGAGCCATATATGTAGGAAGTCCAACAAATAAACATTCTCGGCTAAATGACAAGGAGATTAAGGCAGAAATAAAAAAGGCTAAAGATGTCGGTCAATATGTCAAAATAGTAGTTGTGGCAGATAGTCTCTGGAAAGTGATTAAAGCCATTGGTAAAGATTATAATGATTATTTTCTGATGTTGGACGAGATAGATACTTTTCAGACAGATGCAGGATATAGAGAAAGATTGGAAAATACTATGGATGACTTTTTTAGGTTTAAAAACAGTTGTGTGGTATCTGCTACTTTAGGAAATTTTAGCAACCCTAAACTTATGGAAAAACCTCTGATTGTGTTTGATTATGAAAAACAGGAAAAGACTGACCAATGACACACTTAGTTCCTGTAATGATATATATTTATTAACTGTGTATGTCGCTACGCGATTGTTGCTACGCAATATAGACCAGCTCCAGCTAACATTATTATCTCTGAAAATAAAAGGGGATTAAACAGCCATAGCATACTGTACATTTTTTTTCTTATATTCGTTCTTCGTTTTCTCTATTAATATATAATCATTTTTTAGTTGTATTTGTACCCATACTTTAGGGTCTATCTGAAATAGCTGTCCTAAAATAACAGAAAGTTTGGGATTAATATTATGCTGACCTGATAGGATTTCTCTAAAATTAGAGAGTGAGATACCAATGTGTTTAGCAAATTCATCTTGCTTTACATTAATTTTATCTAAATACATTTTTATAAACTCACCTACTATAATTATCTCATCTTCTGCTACTTCGGCATCCAGATAGTTTTTAATTTTATATTCCATACGGATAAGTTCCACCTGTCTTTTTTCTTCGGGTGACATGGAGTTTATTCTCTCATCCAAAATTTTTCTGTGTGCCTTGTATTCTTCTGAATCAAAGTCCATAGGAACGGTTAATGCACCTGATAATAATTCATTATCCTGATGTTTTTTAATGGCAGCTTTTATTTGTTCCATTTCCTGTGGAGTAGCGTTAAAAGGTTCTGTTAATGCGCCGGATAATGGTTCTTTATCTATATTATTTTTCATCTTTCTTTCTGTTTAGATATTCTTCAATTAATTTTTTTCCACCGATAGGGTCTATATACATCTTTTGTCCTATGGTAGATTGAGCGTAGTATTTCGTTCTATATAAGCCAATTAGGACTGTTTTAGAAACAAAATCTAAGTAGCCTCTGTAATTTCCTTCTAACTTTAAAGACTCCTGACAAGCATATGCAATCAGACATCCGGCTACGTATTTATATCTTTTATCAGTCTGTCCTTTATTGTGTGGAGCTATTTCTACCAAATCCATAGTCAACATTCCCTGATGTTTTCTAAGGCTCAATGCACCCTGTACAGAGTCATCAGATAGTAATCTTAGTGTAAATACCTCCTTTCCCGTCTCTTTTATTTCAGCCCTCCAATTAAAATCCCAACCGTTTTTTTTTCAAGGGCATATCCTGTAAAGTTCCCTTTACTATTTCTGCTTCTACTAAAGTATTTGTTTGGTTATCAAGTATATACATGGGTTTGGCACTAGGTTTACATGGTCATATAAAGATACAAAAAAACTGTTAAAAATGCACACTTATTTCGTCAAAATAATAATAAAGATGATAACCCCCACAGCCCAATAAAATCAGACCATGAGGGTAGTTTGGCAAAACTATTCTTTAGTTCAGAAACCAGTTAGAAGTCTGTTCAGCTAATGGATTATCAATAACGGAATTAGAAGGAGTATGCCATTCATCAGGAAGAATATGGAAGCCTGTAGAGAAATGCCGTCTTTTGTTGTTTTTGGTAAGTGGGTGGACGAAACTAAGCGACACATTATGTTCTCATAATTCGCTGAAAGCGAATCAATTATTGAGCTTGAACTTGACTCTTGAATTTGTACTTGCACTTAACTCTGCCGTAGATAGGGGCTTTTCCTTTGAAGTTCTTTTTGGCTTTAAATAAGAAAAAGATTAAGTTAATTTCGTTCAACATAACTAATAATTTTTTAGCTATGAATCACTGTATAATGTACTGATTAGAAACCTTTTTAGAAACCTCCTATTGGTAAATGGAAACCTAATCGGAAGCCTTTCCCCACCCAAAAACTCCCCACATTACAAAAAAAACACCCATAAGTCATTGACTTACAGGTGTAATTTTAAAAATTGTTGCGGAGGCAGGACTCGAACCTACGACCTTCGGGTTATGAGCCCGACGAGCTACCAACTGCTCCACTCCGCGATGTTAACCACTTGCTTGATTTCTTTTCATCAAACAAGGCTGCAAAGGTAATTTTATTTTTTAATATTCACAACTTTGGTACAATTAATTTCAAAATACCTTTGTAACTTTACGTTTGAGTTGGCAATAAAGTTCACTTTTATCGAAAAATCGTAACGCAGACATTCCTGTCTGTCTGTGTTCCATGCGTAACAGATAGGAATGTCTGTATTACGATTAACGAAATTATGGCAAAGAAAACGAAATATTACGTAGTGTGGAACGGCAATCAGACCGGAGTTTTTGACTCGTGGACAAAATGCCAACTCCAAATCAAAGGCTATCCGGGCGCACGATACAAGTCTTTCAAAACAAAAGCAGAAGCCGACGCAGCTTATAATAACGAAACAGGCTACGTCGAAAAACGAACAGCAACCGCCAAACCTACCCTATCTTCTTTGGACGAAAAAGTACGCGCTCAAATCATTATGGAAAGCATCAGCGTAGATGCCGCATGTAGCGGCAACCCCGGCGTGATGGAGTATCGCGGCGTACATACGTCGGATGCTTCGGAGATATTCAGACTCGGACCATTCCAATATGGAACCAATAATCTCGGCGAATTTCTCGCGCTTGTACACGGATTGGCTTTACTCAAAAAACAGGAAAGCGATGTACCCATTTATTCCGATTCGCGCACCGCTATAGCGTGGGTACGCAATAAACGCGTCAAAACGACCATCAAACGAGTTGCCGCCAATAGAAAAATGTTTGAACTCGTCGATAGAGCCGAAATTTGGTTGCACAACAATACCTACACCACCAAAATCATCAAATGGGACACCGAAAATTGGGGCGAAATCCCCGCAGATTTTGGACGAAAGTGAATACAGGTTTAAGTCTAAGTTTAAACTTAAACTTAAACCTCATTCTCCATATTCATCAGAACAGGCGCATTCAAAAACACCACTTTTCCACGTTTCGTGCCTCGACCCTCAATTATAATGCCCTGCCATTTATCGCCACAATCATTTTCGAGCGTTGCGCCATCCAAGACCAATACTGCATCGGGTTTTACCGTTATTTTTGCATTCTTAGGCAATGAAATCCTGCACTTCACCGTCAATTTACCGCCTGATTTTATAGTCAGATGACCGCCCAAATCCTTCGCACCATTCCACGTGATATCATCTTCGATATTAATATGTTGCTCCGGATCGAGCTTGCACCAAGTCGGTGTGATAAGTCTGCGTTGTGGCGTGCCTTTTTTCGCAATATTTCGCTGTACAATCCCTATCTGACAAGGCGTCCACGAATTTTGATGCGTATTATAATCCATCACATTATTCGACCAATCATTAATACATTCCGGACGATTTCGGTTTTGCGAATAACAATTTTTGTGGTTCGGCGTATCATCACAGCGGTCATTGCCGCGCCACGTATGACTCAAACCCAACACATGCCCAATCTCGTGATTCAGCACCCCGTGACAATACCACGCTCCTCGATTAAAAGGCTTACCGCCGCTCATTATTGGGTTCTTATACATAAAATAATTGCCCGCCACTTTTACCGCACCATCGCGCACAAAGGCAATGCCCGTGAGTGTATTACTATAAGTCGGAGAAGCCAGACTGTCAGGATGATGCGGCATCATAAAAATATTCAACACCTTTCCTTTTTGTACAATATATTTGTCGATAACTTCCTTTTTATAATTATTTTTGTTTTTTCCCGTTTTAACAAAATAACACAACTCATCATCATCGTGAAAATACACCCCATCATCGCCCGGAATACTTGGGTCACCAGCAATGACGTAGCGGTAATTTGTCGGCAATTTGGGCGTAGCATTGCCCACAGGAAGGTGCATTTCTTTATTGCGGATGACATGTGAGTTCGTATGTTTGAGCCACTCTTTGGCATATTTCGCGCCTTCTGCCTCCGTAAAACTTCCCGTGCCGTCGCTGCGTCGCATGATGTGAAAATTCACACGCACCAGTTTGAGTTGATGATGTTCCGGGTGAGCAGCATCGGGAATATAATTATTTTGGTCCTTACAATCGTGACCAGAAGTGCTGAAGGCTGCAACTTTCGCAGTGCTTTGTTCGACTTCATTCATAGTCAAAAATTGATGCGCATTACGCGGCGAACAATTCATTAATATAGATATAAAACCGACCAATAATATTACCCCAATTAAATAACGCATTTATTTTATTTTTTAAATGAAAAAAGAACAGTAAATTTGCCTGCTTGTTAGACCTCATAATCAGCAGTTTGATACTATACTTAATTTTTAATTTTTGGGTTCTTTGACAAACTGCGTGAAATGAACACGAATTTGGGCGTATCCCCCCTCCTTATCAGTCGGGGTCGGGCTATCCGGCACTCTCTCCACTCCGCTATCGCTCCGTTACGTTCAAACAACACCTACTATCCCTTACGCAAAAAAACGAGCAAGGAGTTCTACTTTTAAAACCCTAAGGAACAGGGTTTTAATAAATGCAGGTTCTTGACGACTTTATTTTTTTCTTTTTCAAGGTATGAAAACCGCGCATAGCCAAGCTATACAAGGATTTTCATAACGCAGAAAAAGGGAAAAAGAAAAAGTCAAAATCTGCATTTATTGAAATCCTGTTCCTAAGGAACGAAGCAAGTAAATTAACAAAATATTCATAATCAATATTTTGCGAAGCAAAAAATACAACAGCACAACAACACAATAATACAACAACACAAATAATACAATACAATTATGAAAATAAGAATTCTAATTTTATTTGCAGCAACGATGTTTTCATTCGCTTGCAATTCCGAAAAAAGCCAATTCAAACAGCAAATCACCGAACTCGAAACGGAAGTTGAAACACAAGCTACCGCACAGTCTGTGACCAATTTATTTAAAAAATACGATGAATACACCAGTACTTTCCCCGACGATACAGAAAATAACGGACGTTATATGTATCGCGCCGCAGGTATGGCGTATCGCGCCGGCAATTATGCCAAAACCGCTGAATATTTGGAGCGTGGCATCAAAGATTTTTCTGGATCGAGTATCACACCGAGCAGCCGCCTATTATTGGGCACGGTATATGAGGAAAATTTGAATAATATAGACAAAGCAAAAACCAACTTCCAGCACGTTTTAGACAATCATCCCAATCACAAAGGCGCAGAACGTGCCGCACTTTTTTTCAAGCCTGCTGACGAAAAATTACAAATACTCATCGCGCAAAAAGAAGCGGCGGCGAAGGACGAAAACGGCACATTAAAGCCACGTATTGCAGCCGATTTGTATCAAAAATATACCGCTTACGCCGAGCAATTTCCTGATGACAAAACCCGTACACCCGACTACCTATTAAAGGGCGGTGAGTTATTGAGTTTTATGAACAATCCGGCAGCGGCGGCAAAGTCTTTTGAGCAAGTTTTGGTGAAATATCCTAAAAGTAAAGCCGCTCCACAAGCCACCCTACTACTCGCAGGTTTGTACGATGACCAACTCAATAAAGGCGTTGAGGCTCAAGAACTTGGACAGGCTTTTGTCAACACTTTCCCCAATCATCCTGATGTAGAAAAAGCCAAATATTATCTCAAGCCGGAAAAGGAACGCCTTGATATGCGTATCATCGAATTGGAAGCGCAACTATATCCGGAAAGTGCTGCAAAAATTGACCCGATTGCTGCAGGAAAACTCAATAGAAAATACGAAACTTATGCCAAAAGGTTTCCGAAAGATGAGAAGGCAGCCGATTATTTGTATAAAGCCGGAGAGGTAGCACGTTCGACTGGCGATATGCGTCGTTCGGTATCGCTTTTGGAACAGCTTTACGATGACTATCGCAACTATGAGAAAGCTCCACAATCTTTGTTTTTAGCAGGTTTTATTTACGAAAATGACCTAAAAAATCTCGACAAAGCAAAAGAGATTTATAACACTTTCATGAAGAAATATCCGAAGCACGAACTCGCTAAATCCGTCGAATTTTCACTCCAAAATCTTGGCAAACCAGCCGACGAAATTATCAAAGGGTTTGAGACGAAGTAATGCTGTAATGATGCAATGCGATAATGTTACAATGTCGAATGAGTGAATAATGTAAAATTCATTTGAGTGTGTAAAACATTAGGGGCAATTATATATAAAAGGTGCGTTAGCACCGGCACCGTTTGTACGCACTAACGGTGTCGGTGCTAACGCACCTTATCTGCTTGTTATTCAGGCTTTTCTGCAAACGGAATCGGTACTACCGTACCTTTAACGCCATGAATTTTGTGATATATTCAAACAAATTAAAGTTCTCCTAATGTTTTACATACTCAATTCATTTATTCATTACATTGTAGCATTATCCCCACTTGGAATAACATTTGCCTTGTTCATATCGTTTTCTTGACTGAAAAATAATGCTACAATGCTATAATGCGATAATACTTCCTTTCATTAACGTATTGTAGCATCATCGCATTAAGGCATTAAATTCATCCACTCATTCACTCATTCTAACGATGCACAAAACGATTTTCTTACTCCTAATTTCAATTACACTCTCTAATATTTCCTTTGCACAAAACCGCATTGCGCTCGTCAAAAAAGACGGTAAATTTGGTTTTATCAATGACAAAGGAAAGTATATCGCAGAACCGATTTACGAAAATGCTTTTTCTTTTAGCGAAAATCTCGCGCCTGTCATGCTTGATGGCAAATGGGGCTATATCGACAAATCGGGTAAGATGGTCATTGCAGCACAATACGATTATGCCAACTGGTTTTGGGAAGGGCTCGCTGCAGTCAAAAAGGGTGAAAAATACGGTTATATTAATCCGAAAAATCAGCTTATAATACCTTTCCAATACGATTATACTTTCAATTTTTCGCAAGGGCTGAGTGCCGTTGAAATAGATGGTAAATCAGGCTATATCAACAAAACAGGCAAGGTTGTCATTCCGGCGGAGTACGCACAAGCCTTCGATTTTTACAAAGGTATCGGTCCGGTACAGGACACGACAGGGCGTATTCTTTTTATTAATAAAAAAGGAAAAAGAGTCGATAAACCCTTTCTCGACCACCTCATTCTAAAAAGACAAGATTATATTTATTTTTATGAGGAGGACAAAATCGGCATCAAAAATAAATGTGGTAAAATCCTTACTCCGCCCCGTTATGACGCACTCGGAACAGTTTATAAAAATCGCGTATTCTATAAGATAGGAGATGAAAAATACGGCATTGCAACCAAACGCGGAAAGATAGTTCGCAAGCCAAGATATGATGATGTAAATGGCTTTTCGGAAGAACTCGCAGCTGTGAAAATAAACGGCGAATGGGGCTTTATTCATCATAGAAAAGGCATAGCTATTGCGCCGCGCTTCGATGATACTCGCCCTTTTTCGGAAGGACTCGCCGCCGTAAAAATGAAAGGCAAATGGGGCTATATCAATAAAAAAGGTAGGCTCGTTGTCCCCTGCGAATTCGATGATAACAACGATGAGATGTTTGTGAAAGTGAGGTGAGTTTGACGAGTACCGTTCATCCGATAACTCGTCAACTCATCAATTTAGGGAAGACGAAAAAAATAATCTACCCGTCTGAATTGTTCTTTTTCTTATATGTTTCACTTAGTGAAACATATAAAAAAAATAACTTCTTCATTTGGGGTAGATTATTTTCTTCCTTTTCCCTTATTTAGAATGCCCAGCCAACTGCGATACCCGTACGCAAACCGAAGCCCGATAGACCGGGTGCTACACTGATATCTTCTTCGTTGCCTTCTACGACCTTAGTTCTAACCGTGTTATAACAAGGTCCTGCAAAGAAATCAATTGAAAAACCACTGAGCGTAACAATTTGATAGCCAATATTTAAGCCTCCACCAAGAAGCCTTACATTCTGTTTAGCTTCATAATTTCCATCTACATTATCAACATTTTGCTTAGCAGTAAAAGAGCGATACACACCAAATGGACCTAAGAAAAACCCTGCCGGTGCAGGTTTGCTCGTCAAATAAACTCTAATTTCAGGAACAGTGCTAAAGCCTGTGTAAGTTGCTTTAGTATCACCGCTACCAAGCCTAAAAGCACCAATACCTACTCCAAGTTGAAGTGAAGCCCTATCCAATATCGTTCGCTCTACGGCTACATTGCCCGTTGCAAAAATCAAACTTAAAGGATTCAGTTTAATAACCGTTTTTTGAGCTTGTGCCATATTGCATAACAATAGAATTGTTATAACACTAAATATACATCTTTTCATAAATAAAATACATAATAAAAAATATTTAAAAATTGTTAGCCAAGAATAGAATATATATAGATATATAAAACTTAGTAACGAACTACAAATTGATACTTAGGGAAGACAAAGAAGATAAACTGCCCGAATTGACGCAGCTATTTTTTTCATATGTTTTCTCAAATTCGACGTACATAGCCAAGCTACGCAAGGAGAAGTTGAGGAAACATATTTTCATAACGCAAAGTGAGCGGAAAAGAACGAGTAGATTGGCATAGGTTATTTGTCGCGAGTTCCCTGACTCAAGCAAAGGTAGCTAATTGAATACTACGATGCAAATATAAACTGCTAAAATAATAATTTGTGAAAATTATGGTTCTTTGACAAATCCCTTGATTGTTCGTTTTTCTGCCTCGCGATTGTTCGTCCCTTGCGTAAGGGATAGTAGGTATTGTTTGAACGTAAGGGAAGACGAAAAAAATAATCCACCCGTCTGAATCGTTCTTTTTCTTATATGTTTCACTAAATTCTCCTTACGTAGCCCAGCTATGCGCGTCAAATTTAGCCAAACATATAAAAAAAATAACGGCTTCATTTGAGGTAGATTATTTTCTTCCTCTTCCCTAACGTAGCGATAGCGGAGTGGAGAGAGTGCCGGATAGCCCGACCCCCGACTGATAAGGAGGGGGATACGCCCAAATTTTCATTTATTTCACTGGATTTGTTAAAGAACCAAAATTATTATTAATTGTTCACACCTCAACTCAAGCTATTTCTATGCATTGCGTTGCTGTGCCAAAAGATAGAGCACTGCCATTCGTACTGCCACCCCGTTTTCCACCTGTTGGAGTATAATTGACTGTTTGGAATCTGCCACATCACTCGTAATTTCTACGCCGCGATTGATAGGTCCAGGGTGCATGATTACGATGTCTTTTTCTACGCTGTCGAGTAGCTCTCGGTTGATGCCAAAATATTGGGCATATTCACGCAGCGACGGAAAATATTTGATGTCCTGTCGTTCCAATTGTATGCGAAGAATATTCGCCACATCGCACCACTGCAATGTCTCTTTTACATCATAACTCACTCTTACACCAAGACTTTCGATATGCCGAGGTATGAGCGTAGGCGGTCCGCACACACAGACGTTTGCGCCAAGTTTTTGCAGGCAAAAAATATTGCTCAATGCCACCCGTGAATGCAAAATATCGCCGAATATAGCTATATTTTTCCCTTCCAAATCACCAATCGCTTCTTGCATCGAATAAGCATCGAGGAGGGCTTGTGTTGGGTGTTCGTGCGTACCATCGCCGGCATTGATGATGTTGGCGTCAATGTACCGCGAAAGAAACACATGCGCACCGGGTGCAGGGTGACGCATCACGACCATATCTACTTTCATCGACAAAATATTGTTGACGGTATCAAGTAGCGTTTCGCCTTTTTTTACGGAAGATGACGAAGCGGAAAAATTGACTGTGTCGGCAGAAAGGCGTTTTTCAGCAAGTTCGAATGAAATGCGCGTACGGGTCGAATTTTCAAAAAATAAATTCGCCACTGTAATATCACGCAAAGACGGCACTTTTTTTATTGGACGATTTATCACCTCCTTAAATTGCTCCGCAGTGCTGAGAATCAATCGAATATCTTCTCCCGTAATGTATTTTATACCTAATAAATGCTTCGTGCTTAACATAGTATCGAGAGGTGAGATAAGAGAAACGGGACAAGAGAAAAAGTTGTTTTCTTATTCTCTCGTCTCAAGTCTCTCGTCTCTCGCCTTCTTTTGATGTAAAAATATTTTATGATTTCCGTTTGATTTTTCTGCCCAATTGACGGCGACGTAGGCTTCATCCACGGCATCTACCGTGATACCAATATAATCCGATTGAATGGGTAAATGTCGATTAAAACGCCGATCGACCAGTGAAAGCAACTCCACTTTATCCGGTCGCCCGTAATGCTGTAAAGCATCTAATGCTGCCCGAATCGTGCGCCCCGAATACAGTACATCATCTATCAAAATTACCTTTTGTCCATCTACGAGAAAATTCATTTCGGTTTCGCTTGCAACAAGTGGTTTGTCGCGTGTCCGAAAATCGTCGCGGTAAAATGTAACGTCCAATTTACCGTATCGAATCGTAGAAATATCCAGTATTTTGAGTAATTTTTTGTGAATGTGCTTCGCGAAAAGCACCCCACGCGGCTGCACACCTATGAGACAAGAATGGCTGAAATCCCCGTGATTTTCAATGAGTTGATGACAAAGCCGGTCAATGGTAAACTTGAATTTTTTCCCTTCCAGTATGACGCGGTCTTGCATGATAAATGAATAAATGATTACATGATGAAATGAGTAAATGAGTAAATGAAAATAGACGTATTTTATCGCGTAATTAATTTACTCATTATTAAAGCAAAGATAATGCTTTGTAATGGCTTCGCCAAATGATGAATAGATAAGTGTAAGTAATAAACAACAATAATAAAATAATATTTTAGATACTAATTATCAGCAAGTAATAAATTTATAATTAAATTTATTTATAATTCGTCATTCATAATTCGTTATTTGGCGAAGTCACTTGTACATATTTTCATTTTTTTATAATAATTTCATATAAAAGTCGTTATTTTGCGTAAGTAGTGAGACAAAAATGTCCTTACTTTTTGACGGTTTCTTTTTCCGCTATTTTTCCTTACAAAAATCCTTACATAACGTTGGCTATGCGCGGTTTTTGTAAGAAAAACTATCGAAAAAATAACCACGTCAAAATTGTGAGCCTATTTTTGTCTCACTACTTAGCTCGGCTATGCGCGTCAAATTTAGCCAAACATATAAAAAAAATAACTTTTTCATTTGGGGCAGATTATTTTCTTCCTCTTCCCTAACGTCAAAATATTGATATTCAATTCCTTGCTATATGGGGAACTGGCGTAAATTTTTATTTTACAGAAAAAAATTTCAACATGAGATTAACAATCTTGATATTAAGTTTAGTGCTGAGTGGTTTTTATTTAACCGCAAACGGTGCAAGTGAAGCCGCTAAAGAAACCCTGTATTCGATACAATTGGGCGCATCTTCGCAGCCCGATATGAAGCGATACCAAAAAGTAAAAAGTTACGGCTATCTCTACACCGTAGATGCCCAAAATGGTATGTTGCGCGTCATGCTCGGCACTTTCACGAGCAAATCAAAAGCCAATAAAACACTGGCAAAAGTGAAGTCGCGCGGCTTCAAAGATGCTTTTATATCTGGCGGATATTTACCGGAGACTAAGGTGTATACTGTGCAGTTTGCATCTTACCTTTATACTGACAAAATCAACTGGAATAAATTGCAGGAAGTCGGCATGGCACAAGTAGATGCTGCGGACGGGAGAATCAAAGTCGTGAGTGGCATTTTCTCCGAAAAAAGCACAGCAGACGACTACAAAAAAAGTCTGCAAAGCATGGGCTATCGAGATGCCTTTGTTCGTCAGGTCAACGAAAGCAGATTGCTCAATGTCGGCACAAATTACAGCGCGACAATCGTCACGAGTTCGTCCGCTTCTTCTTCCTCTACATCTACTATCATCAGTAGCGGAATGGATATGGAAAAACTCCCGATTTATGCCAAGTTGAACTCATTTGAGCGCGAAAGCATCGTTATGCTGGATGGTAGATACCACATGAAAATGGACGAACGCACGTTCATTCCACTGACCGATTATACGCCCGGTTCGCTTGGCGGCACTATCGCAGTCAGCACGACACCTATCATCACAACTCGCTCGTACCCAGCGGGTACTATTATCAATTCGACGCCTGTGGTTACGAGTAGCCCGACCATTATCCAGAGTACTCCAACGGTAATAAGCAGCAGCCCAACTGTGGTGAGTAGCACAGATTATCGCATCCAACTTGCGGCAGTTCGCAATTATGACCCTAATCAATTTTCGAGCGTCCTTTCACTTGGTTCGGTGCGGCTCGAAGAAACAGGTACGGGCGTCAATCGCGTCATGATGGGCAATTATGGTAGCCTCGGCGAAGCACAAGCCGCCCTCGGTGCTGCTAAAACAAAAGGCTTTCCCGGTGCTTATATTTTGAAGTATGATAGCGGTCTACGCAGTGGGAAAGTGAATTGAATTTGTAAAGTTTGTAAGGTTTATAAAGTTTATGAAGTCAATAGTAATTTTGCGTAGCAAAATTCAACCATTTTACAGACTTTATAAACTCAATAAACTCAATAAACCACATAAACCAGTCACCAAACAATGGATAGATTAGAACAGTTGAAGAGCCTATTGGCAGATGCACCGCAAGATTCGTTTATCACCTTTGCACTCGCTAAAGAGTATGAAAAAATCGGTGATGCAGATGAAGCTTTACGGCATTATCTGATGATAGCCGAAAATGACCCGAAGTATGTGGGCGTGTATTATCATTTGGGCAAATTGTATGAAGTGAAAGACGATATTGCAACCGCTATTTCAACCTATAATAAAGGTATGGAAATCACGAAAGCAGCAGGCGATGACCACGCTTTCAGCGAATTGGCTGGCGCGAAAATGGCTATCAACGAGGATGACTGACGGTGGACGGTGGACGGTAGACGGTAGACGGTAGACGGTGGACGGGTTTTCGCGGATAAAATATAAAACGGCACAAAATCTTTGATTTTGTGCCGTTTATTTTTTCGCAAGAAAAGTTGAGTTTGAGTTTGAAGTTGAAATTGAGTTTGAAGTTGCTAAGGTTTCAGTATTGCATTATGTTCACTTCGTAAAAATGTGTAGAAATAATACATTGATAATGCCGAGAAAACATGCCAGAAAGCGTGGGGTTGGAATACGCTCATTTCATCGCAATAATACCAATCATAGAAGTATAAAAATATTGCTAAAAAGGTGAACAATAAGCTCATAAACAAGCTATTACGTTCGCTTTTTTGTACGTAATAAAGGTTGTGATAGCCCGTAGCACCGATCAGCAAAAAGTACAACATGGGCAAGATATAATACGCCGCCGAATCTTTCCAATAGTAGGAAGTCAAGACGCTTTGAAAAAGAAAAAAGAGGAAAACCACCAACATAGAACCCATCATACTAAAGTAAGGTTTGTTGTTATAAAAACGTGCTGCATAGAGTTTGTGTAGTGTAAAAAATAGGGGAAAAAGCGCGCACGCAAACACGCCCGCCATATCCACTTGTGCAAATATATCGACCATCGAAGCATGATATAAAGTGCTTCCAAGAAATAAGCCCAACAGACATATTCCAAACATCACACTATATTGAAAATTGGCAATCAGCAGGTTGGGATGCCTTTGATTTTCGTTATAGTCGGTATGTGCTTTATCCATAATGTCCACACCGAAGAACAGATAGAAAATATTGGTAAATGTACTCATCGGCTGCCGGATGACGCCATTGACAAATTGAAATTCGCAAACGCTCGTAGTTGTCAACGAGTTCCAACCCAAAGAATACCAAAAACCGGTATGTTTATACCAATAATTAAGCGGATAATAAATCAAAATGAATAGCAGACACGCAATAATTGGATAACGTTTTTCGTAAAGAAACTGTTGGAAGTAACGCGGGGTGTTATGAATGTAATTCATGCTTCTGAGTGATTAATCGGTCGGTGGATTATCAGTCCGCAGTCCGCTGGTTAATGTGAATAAAACAAGGGTTAAATCGTAGATTGATTAATTTCAATCTACAAAATAATATTATAATTGTCAATGGAATACGTATTTAGAAATAGCTTTTTCTTACTTTTTTTCTTCTTTTTTATCGCCTGTGGCGAAGCGGATTACACGCCCAAGCCACGCGCCTATCCGAAGGTCAATTATCCTGAAAAAAAATATAATCGCTTTTCAGAGCGTTATTGCAATTTTACTTTTGAGAAGCCTATGTACGCAAAGGTCGTACAAGATACTTTATTTTTTGGCGAAAAGCCCGAATCCGAATGTTGGTTTGATTTGATAATCCCCTCCTTATCAGGAAAAATACATTGCAGTTATCGGGAAATCGGGAAAAATAAGCTCGACAAACTCATTGATGATACGTACAAGCTCGCTCACAAACACAATGTTCGTGCCGAGTATATTGACGATTATCACATCCGCCGACCGGATGGCGTGAGTAGTACAATTTTTGAGATTGAGGGCGAAGTGGCTTCACCGTTTCAGTTTTATGTAACAGATAGTACGCAGCATTTTCTACGCGGTTCGCTCTACTTCAATACCAGCCCCAATGCCGATTCGATGGCACCGATTATTGAGTTTGTGAAGCGCGATATTATTCATTTGGTCAATACTTTTGAGTGGAATTAGTGCTTGGTAACTCGCAACTCGTTTACTCGCAACTCGTAACTCATTTATGCACATCAAAATCACCGCCTTCGGCATCACACGCGACATCGTAGGTACGCACGAATTTGAATTAGCACTCAAAGACTCGGCTTCTGTCAGCGACCTTCGGGTGGCACTTGGCGAAGCATATCCGCGCTTGGCAGGCTTGACTTCGCTGGCTATCGCCGTCAATCAAGAGTACGCTAAAAACGATATACAACTCACTGAAAATGATGAAGTTGTACTCATTCCGCCCGTAAGTGGGGGGTGAGGTTTTATTGTTGAAAGGTTTTATTGTTGAATTGTTTCGCTTCGCTGATTGTTGAATTGTTTAATTTTTGCTTCGCAAAAATTCTTCTATATCCAGTAAAACAATCTAACAATAAGCGAAGCGAAACAATAAAACAATTCACTCCCCCTCCGCCATGATTGCGTCCATGATTTCGGGCAGATGTTTTGCGCCGATATTTTTCATTTTGATGGTTTTATCTTTATCCAAAACATAAATGATAGGCGTTGATTTGATGCG
>Ga0209831_1001454_pt1 | contig 21723 bp, 15 predicted proteins | sample Maine_Asex4_meta_FD_187451 | JGI IMG/M metagenome (GOLD analysis project Ga0209831, IMG submission 187451) | Marine algal microbial communities from Maine, USA - Maine_Asex4_metaG (SPAdes) (version 2) | ecosystem: Host-associated > Algae > Red algae > Unclassified | place: Maine, USA | collected... | reverse complement strand
ACGCGACCGGGTTTCCGTCGTTTGGGGACGGGGGTAGGACCGGCTCCGCGACGCCGGCGACGCCCGACGTCGGGACGGCGTCGTCCGACGCGACCGGGTTTCCGTCGTTTGGGGACGGGGGCAGGACTGGCTCCGCGACGCCGGCGACGCCCGACGTCGGGACGGCGTCGTCCGACGCGACCGGGTTTCCGTCGTTTGGGGACGGGGGTAGGACCGGCTCCGCGACGCCGGCGACGCCCGACGTCGGGACGGCGTCGTCCGACGCGACCGGGTTTCCGTCGTTTGGGGACGGGGGCAGGACCGGCTCCGCAACGCCGGTGACGCGGATGTCCCGGAGTCAGGCGTGGCGCCGCCGTTCGGGGACGCTCTTTCGGGCGGCCACCAAGACCAGGACATGAACCACATTGCGTAGTCGCCTGCCTTCCATCATCCGCCGCGGTCTGCGTCCCTCCGCCCGACGCGCTGGCGCACGGCAGGGCTGCCGAGGCCTAGGGTGACGCAAATGTCGGAGCCCTGGGCGATACCGAGGGGCGAAGGCACCGCCGACATCGACGGGGAGGGGGAGGTGGGGATGGGGAGAGGGAAGGCATGGCGAGAGGTCCCCTGCGCATCACCTTGGGGATTGGGCGGGGGGGGCATCGGTCGAGGGCCTCCCACCAGTCTGGTGCCCTTGCGGACCGCTGCGGTGGGTGCATGGGGCACGTGAGGGAGGACGCACATAGATTAACAGCGTGGTGACGGGCAGCCGGGGTGGGCGCGGGGGATGGCGGCCGGCAACGGAGGGCGCCCCTGAAGAAGCAACGGCACAGCCCCTTGACATTACAAACCGTCTTGTCTTGTCGACCTAGCCGCGGGTGCAGGGGTGCCAGCGGCATGTCAGCTGGAGTCCTCGTCCTGTGCGGTACACGGCGACAGATGCACGCGGAGAACTCTGTAGAGAGGATTGCCAGCACAAGCAAACCAGTCGCAATAGGAGAAAAACAAAAAACAAGGACTTTATGGTAGCACAAGACGCAGACGCGCAAGGTGGGACCGCAGCACACAGCAGCAGCAGCGGCAGCGACCAGGGAGATGGGAGGAAGGCGGCAGTGGCAAGCGACGACGTGGCGTGGGATCAGATCTATTGCTATCGGCAGGGGGACCCAGTTGTAAGGGCCCCGTCGTACGAGTGAGCTGTGGAATAGAAAAGGTTGATCATCCCGTCGCGCACGCCCCGTCGCCGCTTGGCGCCTGCCGCCACGTCGACTCCGCTGCTAGGTTGTACCGCACGGAGTGGAGTGAGCCGCCCACGCCGCCAAGTCCGGGGTCCCTGCCGAGCTTGGGGACGGGGGGAAGAAAAGAAATGCATGAAAGGCAACAAGACCAACAAAAGCAACATATTCGCCGCCGTACGAACTAGGAGGAGAGGAACACGCAAGGGGGAGACACTACACAAAAACCTTTACGGGCGCCACGATGGCCACGAGGAACAAAGACGCAACGAGGAGTGCCACACATGACGTAAAGCAGTGTACCACATTTCAAGCGACGCGACGGCGGCTGTGATAAGGTGCGTGGCGGCGGTTCTGGAGAGCGGGTCGTCGTAAAAGCCAGGGTCGGAGGGCGGCTGCTGAAGAGGTCACGCGCCGATTTTATCGTTCGACCGTGGGGCACGACGCCTATAAATATGACCCGTCCACGACGATTGAGGCTGGCAAATCAAACTCCGATCGATCAGGCTGCAGCCATCTTCCGCAATTCGATTTTGGCGCGCGACGCGCCGTCCGTCGACTCCTCGTCAGGGCCCTCGTGGGTCTGCTCCTCTTCAGCGGAGCGTGCGTCGCCCGCGACAGTAGCGGCCGACGTGTGCCCCTGTTTGGCGAGGTGGCAGGCTGTTGTCCGCTCTGTAGTGGCTGTCGTCCCAGCATCTTGTGCCGTCTTGCTCCCGATGTGGTGCGTGTGATGTTGTGTGGTCATTTCTGGTACGCCCGCCGTCTCCTCCGCGAGCCACCGCCTGTCGCGCTGGGTTTGTTTCCGTCTCCTTGTATCTAGACGTCCTTTTCCCCCACCCGTGTCTCCCACCAGATCCAAATTGCGAGCGCTGGCGATATTCCCACGTCCGCCCGCCCAGACAGTCTGGAAGAGTGCCTCTCCCCGCAGACTCTACCTCCCCCCACTTGGTCGCCCTGCTCGTCACCGCCTGTCGGTGAGCGCCCTCCTTCTGCGCCCTGCCCACCACCCTTCCACCGCGCGGTGTCGTTTTGGTGCCGCGCACCGGGAGGGCATGTGGCCGGATCCCGCGGGGAGGGTCGTCGGGCGCTGCCCCTCCCTCCGTCCCCCCCGCCGTCGCGTGCTTCGGACCCCGAGTCTTTTGGCCGGGCGATGTCAGCTCGTGCGGTAGGGGTACGGATGGGGTGGTGGGGTTGGCGCCGCGTGTGGGGCGTACGGTGGGGATGGGTAGACGTCGGCGGAGGGGGTTGTCCGCGGTCCTTAAGGCTGCCCCTGTTCCTACCTCTGTCCCCTTTCTCCAGTGGCATGTGCCTCGTTCGGAGTTCGCGGTGGTCGGTTGCCCCTTGGCACCACTAAGCGTTCGTCGCCTGGCCGCGTCGTCTGGGAGGGGAGGGGGGAAGGGCGGCGTTTGATGACGACGGTCGTCGGGGGCATACGAGTCATAACTGCGGTACATTTCTCAATGCGTTGGTGCACTTGTCTTGGCTGCTGGCCCGTACTGTGACGGAGAAGCTGAGCCGTTGTATTGACATGGCGGCCTGCTGTGTTTTTCTGTTGCTGACGTGCCGTCGAGCTGTGCTCTGTTTGTTGTCGGGTCTTCTCACTTCGCTGCACGTATTGGCGGGCAGGGCATGTCGTGTAGGTGGGGCTGCCCGAAACTAAGCGCCTGTCCAGGTTCCTTGGTGTGTGCGGGCTGCCTACGTCAACGTGTGGCATTCATCGGGCTAGGATGTGCTCGGTGTTCTTTGGTGCATCCGCCTTGCCCACCGAAACAGTCTTGTTTTTCTTGCTCGCTGCTATGCGTGCTCGGTGCGTCACGTCCGACTGGTAGACATACCACCATCCAGCTCCTCAATCGTCAACGCTTCAACCATGTCGATCACGTGGTGTACTGTTCGGCATATACAGCACCACATTGGCCGTCGTCTCGGGCGTATCGAGTTCTGGCATTACGATTACGACACTCCATGCACACAACACTCCACTCCTACACAGTCACAGTGATAAAAGTACAATGAGACTAAGACTCACGGTTCACCACGGCCATCACAGAGCTTCCGTGCCTCCTCTCCTGTCGTCACCCACGTCCGGTTCCTCAGAGGAAGACGATTGCACACCTTGGTGCGCTTCATCCTTGGCGAAATACCCGGGCGTCGCACCGACGGAGGCATCCGCGAGCTCATCTTCAAAGTCCGCCTCCCCGTGCGGCCGCCACACATACGCGTAGCCGCGCTTGGCCAGCGCTTTAGTGTCCTTGGCGGCCGACAAGGCCACGGCCTCGGCAACGGCCTTGGCCGTGCCCGCGTCGCCTGGGTCATCCTGGGGGCTCACTTCAACGCCGCTCAGGTTGGTCAGCGGCTCAAGCGGCCGAAACCCGGGCGGTACGTACAGGCCAATAAAGTGGCGCGGCAGCACGTCCCCCGAAGGCACTAGCTCGGGCTCTGGCGGCGGCGATAAGGAGATGGACGGGTAGATGATTGGTGGCGGCGGTGGGCCGACACGTGCGCGAAGCACTGGTCGTGAAAGATAGGATGAATCAGGGGAGGCGGAGGGGGTGGCCGCCACCGACAGGGTGGTCGATGCATAAGCCGACGTCGGCCGCGTCGTGGCGAGCGTCTCGGCCAAGGAGCCGTGCTTGGCCACCCCCCGGAAACGCTTCAAGCACCAAAACGTGAAGTACATCGTCAGCAGAATGGAGCAACCCTCGATGATGGCTTGCGTCTGCGCCTTGAAGAGTGAGAAGACGCCAGTCATGACAAACTGCTTGAGGAAGATTGCGTACAGGAGCGCAATCCATGCGCCCCGATAGGTGTGGCCGCCCGACTCAAAAAGAGGATGGAACTGGTACACAATCGTTGTCTGCGCCACAGTGTACGCAATCACGAAGAAGATGACTGCAAACAGGGAAATGAGCGGCAATAGTGTTGAGTAGACAATTGCCACAAGCGCAATGATGGAAGAGATGGGGTAGAGCTTGAAGTACGGGTACTGCACGTGTGGCGAAGGTTTCGACGACGTGACCAGGGAGCGACACAATGATAGCACGGGACCAGAAGTCGCAGACACACGGTCAATCACCGGAACCTGCCAAGGAGCACCACACAGAGCGCAGATGGCGGCCGCACATGCGCCTGCCCCTCACGAGCCCGCACAGCGCGACTCAAAGCTTTGCGCGCAACGTACCCAGCCAAAAATGGCGTTCGCGTTCCGATGTTGCCGGGGCGTTTTCGCAAACATCTTGAGCCAGCCCCTCACAAAGAGGCGCGCTGGATTCCACAGCAGGATGGAGAAACCTGTGCGACACAAAACCAAGGCACATCGTCGAGCACAAGCGCAAAACAACGAAGGCCAAAGCGATAGTCAGAGACGTGCCCAGAAAAGAGGCATATGGCGCAACACCTCCAACCTGGAGTGCAGCATGGGACACTGTGCGCCCAGCGCAGAACCAAAGAAAACGATCCCACCGACAAGGCATCTTTCCGGCAACGTACCCAAGAAGGCGTTGACCAGCACATAGTTAGACAGGAAAACACCCTGCTGGGGGACTGTCTTGGCCAGCAGCGTCAGGATGTTGTTGGGGTTTTCGATAAACTCCGGTAGTTGCGCCACGATGGAGCCCGAAATAACGACGGTGAAAAAAGAAGCGACAATCAGGAAGATGGTGTAGAGGTTCTGGATCTTGGCCTCCACCAGGTGCTTCCCGTGAATGCGCTCTTGCGCGACAAAGAGGCGGATGAACACTGGGCACGGGGCAGGCAGAAAAACATTAGGCGGTAAAGCAATGCGGCCAGACACGCCGAGCAGGTTAGTCTCAGCCGTCGAAAACCTCCAGGGCGACCGCTCACTTCAGCCCTGGCCCGACGCCTCCTCCCACCACAGGAAGACATGCTCCTGCAAAAGAACCGTGCGACGTACCTGGAATGAGCTTCAGCACAATGAACAGTAATAGGGGCGGCAGGGTGCCCTGCAACAAGCTCGTTAACGTCTCATCCGCGTCGACCAGGTCCTTGAGCCACCCAAACGCCGCATACTCGCCGAGTTGCTCCGCTAAAGCCTGCAAGTCACTCAGTGCACGGATACCCGTCACGATAACCGCCCAAAACGCGCACAGGACAGACACGAACACCAGCGTGATGATCTTGCGGACGGGCGAGCGCCACGCGACCTTTGCCAACTTTGGCCAATTGACCGCCGCCGGCTCGGGCGCGTGTGACACCACGTGCTCGGACGCGACGTGGCTCAAGTACGCTTGCGCGGCGAGAGCCGCGCTTCGGCGCTCGTGAAAGATGACAAAAGCGGCGCGGGTGCAGGGCGCCAGCTCGTCCCCGACCGAACCCTGCAGCTCTACGATGAGGGCAGCGAGGCGCGCCGACTCGGCCCGCCAGTAGGCAATAGCGTCAACGCGCTGGGCGACCGTGCCCGCGTACTTGAATTGGGGACGCGCCTCGGCCGCACGCCCGTTCTTGTGCACCCACCGCCACTCGGCAACCTCCCGCTGGGTGACCGCCTGCAGGTACCGCCGCTTGTACAGTGTGTACAGCGCATCGTCACGCACAACGATAACCGCGGCAACAGTGTCGGGGAAGAAGCGCTCCCAGTAGGCCCGCACGGCCGTGGGAGATGCGCACATTTCGACGGGCATGTCGCGCACGAGCAGCGTGTAGTTGGCAGGCATACACGACGCCAGGTACATGCGGCGCTTGGCCACAAACGTGGACATGTCGCGGTACATAAAAACAAGCAGCACGCCAAGGATGATCATGTCCGCGACAAGAGTGAACCACAGCCGGAAGTCGTCATCGGCAAGGTTGGACATGGACACAACCAAGATGCCAACGACGTGCTTGGGGTCCTCGGGGTCCAAATTCCGATTGGGACCTTGTGAGTAAATGGGGAAGAGCACGATGGAGGTGAAGAAGAAGAGGATGCCAAAGATGCGGCACCGATTGCGCAGGAACCGCAGGTGCATGACTGCATCAAGGCCGTACTTCTGCAGGAGAGCACGGGGGGCAGCAGCGAGGGGGGAGCAGGACAATCAGCGCAGGAAGCGGTCGCAGAAGTAGCGCACAGTGCAAACGCCGAACCAAGGAGCGGCATGAGCCGCAACCCATAACCAACACCAGCGTCAGACGACTTCCAAAAGAGGTACGCATCACCGCACGTCCTACGACAAATGCAACAGCAGACGACGGTAGTCCGGTCTGGGCGGGACACACTCCATCACAGCGCGCCGAACACGGGTGGCACCCGCGAAGTCGCGCACACAAAGTACCCACCGCACATCGGAGGCACTCGGTAACGCCACACAATCCGGGGACGCCAGCCCGCCCCACTCCCGCCCCCCACCAAGCGGGCCCGACAGCAACAGCTGCGCAGCAGACCGCTGCCGACCAGCACACGTGCTCTGCCAGGCGCCGAATGTCCGCCCGCCAGCGCACACTTGCACCCCACACTGCCGGTTTCCCACCGGCACTACCCAGCTGGTAGCTCGACGCCGCCCCGTGCCTCTCCCCTGTCTCGCTCCCGGCACCAAACGGGCGGTGTCGGCGCACACCCCCCCACACTGACCCCCCACGGGACTCACAACGTACCTCTTGAATGTCCGAGGAGGACATGCGCATGGCCTTCCATATCGGCGACAGGGGCCACCCTGGGGGCACCGGCTCGGATGGGAGCGGCCGGCCGTCATCGTCGCGCGCCACCTCCGTGTACCCCGTGTACACGTTACGCCAATAGTAGACCGCAGGAAGCACACGGCGGAGGAGGTCAAAGAGCACCAATGACAAGCCGAGAACCGCAAACCCAATAACAAGCGAGATGATCAGACCCGTCTGGTTTTTGTTGTTGAGCGTCGCAGACACAGTCACGTTGCCACCAGGTACGGGGGTTGGCGTCGCGTCAATGGTGGGGATGGGGGTGGCCATGGCCGGTAGTCGGCGGGGGGAGCGGGGCGGAGCCCCACCCAGCAGAAGAAAACAAGGGCCAGTCCTGAGCAGTAGGAGGGTGGAAGGCGGCCGCAGTGACACGGGGCGACGGTACCGGTGGGGCGCCGACAAAGGCGCAGCGCCGTGCGCACGGGCCAAACACCGTGTTTCCGTGACGACCGACGCGCGGGGACCGCGGGACCCCCCTACAGCCGCCGCGCGTGCGCGTGGGCGGCTCGCGACGGCGGCGCGTGATGACAGTCGCCGCAGCGCCCGCGCCGCCGCGCCCGTGCGCGCCTCCCGAGGTTGCCGACAGACCACCGCCGCTCGCTCGGAACGCGGCGTGCCGCCGTGTGACACGGCGCGGTGCGCGGCAACACCGCCCCGCGCGCGCACACTCCCGCCACGGACCGGGCCAGTTTGGCGTTCCCGCGTTGACGGGGGCCTGGCAGCCGGCCGCCAGAGACGGGGCAGACACAGGCTGCGCGTGGACCTTTGCTGGAGAGGGAGGGTATCGGCAACGACGGTGGCGGAGGGCCACAGGTGGACCGTCGGCCGACGGCTCCGCAGCTCTGCATTAGCGGCTAGCGCAGGCGCCGAGGGGGGGTGCTTGGCGTGGAGCGGTGAACAGTAGCCTGGGGAGCGTTCTCTCGATGGCCAGTTCGCGCATTGTCTGCGTCGAACTTTATCTTTCGTTGTCGAATGTCTTGTCAACAAAGTTCTCTTTCGACAAGGCAGTTTTCTATACAGTAAATTTACAAATCGACCTGCCTGCACCGCAGCTCCTGTCGCAATGTACAGATCCCAGTGGCCGGGGCCCTCGTTGGATGGCCAAGCGGAGCTTCGCGTTGATGAGTGTGACTTTCAACGGTCCCAAACTGTCTCACAACAAAGAGGAGGAGTCTTGACCTTTCGACCAGATCATGAATCATATGAAACTCACAGTATCTTACCCAGCCTCGTGGCCACCTGTTGAACGGACAAAGCAAGTTTCCGGAACAACCGAGCTGGAGCGTGGTTTGTTAATCAAGTGCTGCTGCCTGCGGTGTCTGTCCCGGCTAGCGAGATGCCGCCACGTGGTCCACACAAAAAAGGACTGTAAACGCTGTTGCAAACCGCGGAGGATGCAAACCAAGTCGCAAACATGGACCCGCCCCCAGTGGCGGCAGGTGAGGGCCCCACGGCTGCCACGCTCGGGTGCACGCCGCCCGACGCGCTGGCGGATGGTGAGGGTTTTCCCGTCGTTTTAAACCCTCGGCGGACCCGCGGCGGCGGCGGACCGCCGCCGCTCCGCCCAGTGCCGGCACTGGGCGAGGCGGCGGCTGTCACATGGGGTGTGCCGGCCCGCGGCCCGCGCCACGGCGTGCGAGCAGCGGCGACCCCCCCCCCGCCCCTAGTGAATGCCCTGCTGGCCGCCCAGGCCGCCGTGCGTGCCCCCCCACCGTCAAGGGACACCCGCCCGTCACGCACGGTTTCATGGGTGGCCCGACGGTGCGCCGCCGCGAGCCGGGGACGCGCCGGCCGCGTCGGCCGCGTAGCGGGCACTGTCGGCGGCCGTTTGGGAGACCACCGGGGGTGTCCGTCCCCCCCACGGTCTTGGCGGCGAGCCCGCGTGCGCGCGCGTGGGTGTCCCACCAAAACACGCGGCCGGCCGGTCGGCGCGGCGCGGCCGGCTGGCCCTGCCGCGGGGGGCTCGGGCGCAAATGGTGGGGGCAGCGGCGGGCGCCACGGCCGGCAGAGGGGCCGCCGGCTGCGACCGACCGCGGCCGACCGACAGCTCCGCAGCGTCGGCGGCGGGGGACGATGCGCCCGCAGCGCCGACGGGTGTGGGCGCGCGTGGCGCCGCGGCGGGCGGGTCACGGCCGCGCTCCCCCCTCCGCCAACGGCTCTTCAAGAAATCTCCACGTGGCGTCGACGCCCGCGCTCCCCCCACGATCCCCCGCCTTGGCGGTCGGCGTAGGCGCAGGTGCCCGCCGCGGCGGACCACCCCGGCCGGGAGGGGGGGCGGGGCGACCACAAGGGGGCTCGAGTAGCTCTGCCGAGCGGGGGGGTCGATGCGCGTGCGGGGGACGGCCCGCTCCGCTCGGCGCTCCCCGTCCGCGTCGCGGCGGTGAACGCGGCGGCCTCGACGGGAGCCCGCCCCACGGGCTGTCGGTGACCGCCCGGACCGCGGCGTGTGGACCGCCCGCCGTCTGGGGCCACGCCCCGCCACGGCAGGCGAGCGGTGCTCGCGGCTGCCTTGTTGCTGCTGGCGCGGCGGCCCCGTGCGGCGGGCGCGGCCGTCGACGCGGGCGCGCCCTCGTCCCGACCTCTTCGTCTCTGCCGCGTCGGCGCCGACGCTGCCGCGCGGCCTCTCCGTGTGGGGGTGCCGCCCGAAAAGACTGGCAGCAACAGCGGCTGTTGCCACTGCTTACCCTCACCTTCCCCTCACCGACCGGGCAGCAGCGTCGGTACGATCTTGGGATTGGTCTTTACCCCCATCCCCGCACCCCGCTTGCCGCACACTCCTCATTCCCTCTTTGCCTCATTTGCGGGCCGTTGTGGAGGGTCTCGCACGTGAGGACAGTTTCAAAGTCTCTCGCAGCAACCCTCCCGCCCTGTGCACATGGGGCATGGATGCTCACTTTCAGGAAAGCGGCGGCGGCGGCTCCGTAACTTGTGCCTGGAGGCGAATGCCCTTCGGTTTGGGGCGTCCGTATCATGGCAGTGTGCGGAGGCCGCAAGCGGTAGGGCGGTCCCCGCCGCCGACCACGCGTCTGGCTCAACTATACGCACAAGGGGGGCGCTCATAGAGCAGACGGGTTAAAGGATATGGCGTGTACTTTTGGCCACAACGCGCCTCGCATGGCACGCACCGGGCAACCACTTGTTGCAAACTCTGCTTCTTCCCCTGCCGACCTCGCTCCCTTTCTGCCCCCCCAGTTTTCGCCCCCGTCCGCACCACGCCACGCCCCTGTTGTCTGTCTGTCGCTTGCAAAAGCACAGGCATGACGCGACGGAGAGGATCGCACCTCGGCCAGCGTCTGTCCGCCCATCGCTCGCAGCGGGCCGCCGCTCGGCCGCGCCTCTTCCCCAGTCCCTACAGATTCACCCGTGAACGCCAGCCAGACTTTAATGCGCCAGTGCGAAAAAACCACGGCGACTCTGCTGGAGGTGGCAACGAGGAAGGGGGTCACAGCTGTCCGCGACACCCAAAGCCACCTTCCACCTACAATTCGGTCTGAATCCCAAAAACAGGGTCATGGCGGGTCGGTCGAAGACCAGTCGCTTCTGAGGTGTGACCACCGAGCCTGCCACGAGCCGTCACGAGCCGTCTCCATTCCGCGGCAGCTCAAACGGGCCCAATAACCCGCCCCGCCCCCCCTTTTTCTGCCCCGCCTCGTCTGCACAGCCGCGCGAGGCCTGTGACCCGTGGCCGTCGGGCTCAGCGCAGTCCGGTCCACCTCTCGGGCGAGTAGCTGTTGGCTAAAAAGACATCTGACAGAAGGTATGCTGGCGTGATCGTCTGTCACGAGGGCACGCAAGGGCTCGGCACGAAACGACGCCTGGCGGGCAGATGGGGCGGCGGCGTTTCGCTTGGGTGCCACCGCATCTGGCGAGGTCCAGTGACAAGCGAGGCGGGAAGCGTCCGTCGCCGCGCGGCGACGGCGGTTTTGGGCGCTCACGCAGTTGCATTGCGTGGTTGCCGTGGCTGGCAATAATGTGTTTTGGTGGGGGGGCCAACTTTGGTGCGAGGCTTTGCTTGCGGAACCATGACGCGCGGCGGGGGCTCCGTCGGTCGGCGAGGACACCCGGGTGTCCTCGCGGTGGCCGGGTACCCGGCCAGCACCGAGTGGCAGTCGGTTCTGGGTGGCGGCTCATCGACCACGAGCACTGGCGCGACTTCCTCTCGAGTCCTATTCACTTGAAAAGGGATGGTCAGTGCGCAGATGTCGGGCTCTTTCTTGAGTGCAAGGTTCACAAAGGACATGGCGGGCTGGCCTCCCAGTCCCTTCGCTGGCGGTCGCTGAATGGGCCGCGTTGGGGTGGTCGTCAGCAACAACAATGTCACCCCTAGACACTCTTGAGTGGCAAAACACGCGATCCTGGTATGTAAATGTCTCATATGAGAACCGTCCTGGACGGCGGGAAACATGCAGGCCAGGTGAAGCCGCGAAGAGCCCGTCGATCATGAGAAGATTGCCTGTCAGAAAGCATCAATGACCAGAGGTTGCTTCAAGTGAAGTGTTCAACAATGCAGAAATGGGTATGCTGAGAAATCTTGTGAGGCATCGTTTTCTGTAAGATTCTTGTCAATGGCGTGGCAGGACCTGCTCTTTGCCTGTGAGTGCTCCGTTCATGGAGCATCGACGTGCTGGGCATGAGCGACCGAGCACCTTCGCCTTCGCCAGATCCGTACAAGACAGCGAAGCACGCAGGCCTACCGGTTTCAGTTGCATCCTTGCCGATTCCTCTTGTACAGTAACGATGCTACAGCTTGTCGCTGTGACCCGTTTTTATCCATGTCCTCTCGGCCTTCGATGATCTCACTGACGTCGGCCGAGGAACGGCAGCGTCCCAGAAAATGTGCCCATGCCTCCACACGGAGCATGGTCTCTCCGCTTAGTTTTTTTCTCATCACCTTCTTTGATGGAACAGGGAGCCAAACCAATGGCGGACCTAGCAACCTGGGCTCGTTTCTGTTACTCAGTTGCTATCGACTGTCCAATGCAGCTCTTTCAAGAGGACAGAGCCCTTTTTTTTTTGCTTCTCCTCGAGTCTCTGTATGCACTCGCTGCGGCCGTGTCTTGCTCACACTCTTGCAGTCTCCCGACGCAGCCTCGTGAACACTAGCACCTTTTACGTTGACATCTGCGCCACAACGGACTAGGTGTCACGAGTAGTTCAGTAGATCTCGTCCAAACCTCGATCGTCGAACATGTACCGACAAACTGAATTTGACCATCTGGATCACGTCTTGCATCTCGGTCACCGCAATGTGCTCTGCATCGGACGGGGGACGACCTGCGCGACGATGCTCGTCGCTGTCGCTGTCGGGTCAGGCCCAGGTGTGAAACGGCATGGGTGTGGGCGGGCCGCTGAGGCGTGGCTGCGTGGCTGCCTCTCGTCCATCGTTGAGTCTGTGCTGCCCCGCCGGCGCCGCCGTTGTGAGCGCCAAAGCCCAAATTTTGTGGTTTTGGCACCGAGCTCCAGCTCACCCCCCTTCTCAGTGCCACAAGAGGGGCCCCGTCGACGAATTCTGGAGGTTGTTGCTATCACACTGCAAGGAGCTATCGCGCTGCCACTGGCTTGTGCGATGCTGTGGCCGATGGTGGTAGAGGCCGCGAGGCGACCGATGCGGTGGGGGCCAGGAAGTGGGGGGGGGCCGGCGCGTGGTGGGTCAGCCCTCAAGAGCCGGGGTGGTGCGGCTGGCGAGTCCGGCCTCGAGTCGGCTGCGGCGGGCCTCGGCTCCACCGCCGTCGCCGGCCCTTGCACCGGACGCGTCGGAGAGGGGGGAGGAGGGGCGGACTCGGCGACGCTGGCTGCAGGGCCGCTGTGCGAGCGGGGGACGGCCGCGGCCTGTGAACACACACGCGTGTGTGCCGCTGGGCGGGCCGATCGGCCACAGCACGGCGACGGCACCGGCCGGCCGACACTACCAGACGGGTGGGAGGGCCGACCGACGGGCTGCCGCCGCCTCCCGCGCTGCCGAGGCTGCGCACCGCCCGCCCCGCTGGCCCGTCCCGCGCGCGCCGCCGACCGCCCGCGCCGTCGTCGGTGTTGCGCGCACGCGCGCGCGCGCGCACCTTCTTCCCCATCGTGCTCGCCCGCACGGCTGTCACCCCCCCTGGACTGCCGCGGTGCAGGTCGACGCGGCCGTGGCGAACGACGGCGTTGCCGGTGGGGCCGCCCTTGTTTGCCGTCACCCGTACTCGTCCTTGGCCCGCACGCGCGTGTCGGTGGCCCGTACACGTGGTGCTGTCTTCTCCCTAACTTGAGGGGTCCGCCCGTTGCCGTCGAGTGGTGCCGCTTTGGCGCCTTCTGTGGCGGGTGCTCTTTTCTTCCTCAATCACCGCTGTGCCCTCGTGCTCGCCATCGTGGCGCAGCTCGTGCGTCCGTGCGGTGCCCTTCGCGTGTCAGTCGTGGCAGCGGCGTCGGTGACTGTCGGCACTCCTCCTGCGGTCGTTGTGCCCACGGCCCCCGCAGTGTGAGGGGGTGGATCTGTCTGCGAATCGACCATGCGGAATAACAGCCCCCGGTATGGTTATGGCGGCGCGCCGCCGACGCACCCTGGGCCGCGGTCGTCCGACGTGCGTCCGGCGGGCCGCATGACGGGCGGTGGCGCGCCGCGCGGTGATATGGATGGGGGTGCCGGTAACGGTGGGTCCCGCCCCCCAACCCATTCCCGTGGGATGGGCAGCGCGGCCATGTATCGTGGGGGCGTGCCGGCAACTCCACCAGGTGAGATGACCCGCTCAGGTGGGGGGGGGATGGCCTCCCCGTCGGCGTACGTGCCTCGCGGCGGCGGCGGCGACTCGCAACAGGCATCGGTGGCGGCGGCGCAGGCGACTGCACAGGCGGCGACTGTGCCGGCGCAGCTGGGGGGGGGGGCGCCGAGTCATCCGGGGACGCGGATGGTCTACACTCCCCCGCCGGGTCGGGGAGGCGGGGGTGGAGGGGTTCGGGGATCGGACGGCGGGGGGGGGACCCCGGTGTACCGAGGGACGGGACAGCCATTGGGGTTACCCCGCTCCCGTAGCGGTCCGTCGCTGGCTGCACCGGGTGGGTACGGCAGTCGCAATGATGCGTCACCACTACAAGTGCAGCAGCAGCAGCAGCAGCGGCAGCAGCAGCAGCAGCAGCAGCAGCAGCAGCAGCAGCAGCAGCAGCAGCAGCAGCACTTGCAGCAGCAGCATCAAGCAAGTGTGCAGCAGCAGCAGCAGCAGCAGGCAGCAGCAGCACATGCCCAGGCGGCGGCGCAATCGCAAGCGCAGCAGCAGGCGCTGCAACTGCAACACCAGCAGCGGCAAAATCACCAATACCAGGTTCATGCGCAACAGCAACATCAGCAACAGCAGCAGCAGTTGCGCCTCCAAGAGCAGCAAAGGCACGAGCAACGCCAGCAGCAGCAGTTGCTCGAACAGCAGCAGCGGCAGGCGTTGCTGGAGCGACAGCAGCAAGAGCAGCTGGCGGAAGCGCAAAAGCAGCAGCAGCTCGACTACCAGCGGCAGCTGGCCGAGCAGGAATTGCATGCACGACATCAACGGCGGCTCCACGTCCAACAACAGCAGCAGCAGCAATTGCACGCGGAGCAGCAACAGCAGTTGCAGCGCCCTGGGCAACCGCCTGCGTCGGCCGGGCGGGGGGTCGCCCACGCACCCCCTCACGCCGGGACTGGGGCGGCGGCGCTCGCGACGTCTGAGCGGGACCTGATGCTCGCCACGTCGGACGTGTGGGCAAGCGTTGGTCGGCTGCGGGCGGGAATGGGCGACGGGACCAATGCGATGGCTGCTCTCGAGCGCGCCATCTCGTTCAACGACAGCAACGTGGGGGCGCTGGCGTCAGCCGGCTCGGTACTCGTGAGTCGTCGGGACTTCGCGGCGGCCATCCCGCTCCTGCGCCGGGCGGTGCAGCTGGCTCCTCAACACGCAGAGGCGTGGACGGCGCTCGGGACGGCGACGACGCTGGCCAACATGGTCGGCGAAGCGTTCTCGGCCTTCCAAACGGCAATCGCGTGTGCTCCCGACAAAGACCAAATGCCGACACTGTGGCACGGCGTCGGTGTCATGTACGACGTCCACGGGTCGCCTGAACTGGCAGCTGACGCATTCCTGTCCGTGCTGACAATCCACCCGACCTACGAGTGCATCGGGGAGGTGCATTTCGCACTCGGGCGGCTGCACCTAAACAAGGGCAACGCACGCGATGCGCTGACTTCCTTTCTAGCAGCTGCAACGTCACCGCCGGCCATTGGTCGCGGCGGGGTGGAGTTGGGCATCCGCCCTCTGGTGCTGGCCGATGCGTGGATGGAGGCTGCCAAGGTGTTCGAGGCTCTTGGAGACCTGTCGGGCTTGATCCGCGCCGTCCGTGCGCTCGTTGCGCTTGAGCCACCAGACCAGCCGTCGGCGGTTCTGCTGCAGCGGCTGGGTTGGCTACTCTACTCGAGCACCCCCGCTGCTGTCGCGGCAGCGATTAATGCCGACTCCATGGGGGTGTCCACCGACGTGTTTGGGTGGAACAGTGATGCACCGGAGGGTGGCAACGGATCCGTGCCCGGCACCGATGGGGATCAATCGGCTGAGGGGGCCCCCTCGGCGGTCGTGCGCCCGTCGATGGACGAGGACGAACAAGTGAGGAAGCTTAACGAGGCATCGCTTCTCCTAGAAGCGGCGGTGGAGCTGGCGCCTGCCGACGCCACCAGCTGTTTGATGCTCGGGCAAGTGGCGCTGTCCATGAGCGACGGCGCCCGTGCGTACGCGGCGTTTAGTGCGGCGTCGGATCGGGCGCCGCGCTCCCCAGCTCCGTGGTGCTCCATCGGCTTGCTCTACCTCAGGGCGTCTCAATTCTCCGACGCCATGGACGCGTTTGCGCGGGCCATCGAGCGGGACGCGTCCTCTTCCGACACTTGGTGCTACCTTGGTGCCCTGTACGCGTCGTGTGAGCAGCCGCGGGATTCGGTTGACTCGTACCGCAAGGCGGCACAACTCTCCCCGCCGTCGGCCGCGCTGCGGCGGCGGCTGGCTGCGGCCGAGGCGGCGCTGGAGGCGCCCCCACAGCCACCGCCGTTGCCCGCCGGTGGTGTTGCGCCGGCTGACGGCAGCACGCGGACACTGTCGGGGGTGCCCCAGGCGGCGGACCCGCGGTGCCTTCCGCAGTCGGAGGCTCCGGTGAACTCAGCAGGACACCCGCAAGCGCACCCGGCGATGCAACCGCAGCAGCCGGTGTACGCCCCCGGTCTGCCTCAGTCGCTGTCGAGGCAGCAGCAGGATCACGTTCACCTGGAGCGGCAGCAGCAGCAGCAACAGCAGCAGCAGCAACAACAGCAGCAACATCAGCAACAGCAGCAGCAGCAGCAGCAGCAGCAAAAGCAGCAGCAGCCGCTTCCACGAACGGTCCCGTCGCAGAAACGGCCGGTAGCTGTGGACGATGTTCCTCGCGCGCAAGAGTCTGTACCCATGGAGGTATCTATTGATCGCAGCGGCCGGCCGTCGTCGGGCAACCCGGAGGTACTGGTGCCACTGAACGAGCGTGCGGCGGAGCACCCGGCGGGCCGTGGCGATCTGCGTCATCAGCCTCTCCTTCCGCCTGTCGACGCTCGCGCCCCGCCACCGCCGCAACGAGCTCGGCCGTTTGGTCCTCCAGTAGACCCTCGATCGAGTCGTTCAGGTGGTCCGGCGCCCCTGCAGCGGGACCTGTCGCAGCCTCGTCAGCTGAAGCCGGTTAAGCCACAGTCGCAGCCGCTGTATCCACCCGCCTCGGAGCAGCAATCCACTCGCTCGACGTCATCCTCCGCTCCTCGGGAGGTCAAACGCCAGCGGATCTGTGCAGATGGCGGAAATGGCGCTAAGGCATCCTCCCGTGGGAGTCCTAGTCCGAGTAGCAGTGCCAAGAAGGACGAGACTGCTCGACGTACGGCTGACGTCGCCCCCCGCGATCACCTGTCCTTGTCTGGCCGGGGCTCGTCGGCGGTGACGGCGCGCAAGACGTCAACTTCTCCGCCTGTCGGTCGAGGTCCGTCGTCGCGCTACAAGCTCGGGTTGTCTGGACCGAGCCCGAACTCCCCGCTGCTGTCGGAGCAGGCAGCGCGCAAATTTGGTACCCTGCCCGCCTCGCTGCCCCCAGCGTCGTCTGCGCGGCTGCCGGCCATGACGTCGGCGCCAGCCCCCATGTCCTCCTCTGTGGGGGGGGGCTCCGCGCAGCGCACGCCGCGTACCTCCACGCGAGAGCACGGGGCCGAGCTGCCAAAGACGTCTCCACCCTCCCGCCGCCTCCCGCACGCCCGCTCCCCTGACGTGATGCGGGACGACCCGCCCCCTGCTCGCGCTGCTGTGGCCGCCGGCAGCGGCGAGCCAGTTGCTGATGCTTCGTCTGACGAAGATGGCGGACGTAATGCAGAGGAGCGTGTGACGCCTGCTGCTCCGCCCACGTTGGCCAACCGTGGCACCAGTGGCCGTGGCACGTCCCCGAGGCGTGATGACATGCCGGTTAACCGCGAGGGTGGGCTGCCAAGCCTGCACCACGTGGACGCCAAGGCACACGCGCAGCCGCCCTGGCCCGTGCGGTTCCCCCCTCCACCGCCCCGCGTGCGCGGTGGTCCCTTGACACCGTCGACTGCCTTGCCGCAGCTGACGAAAAAGGCGCCCCATGTGGTCGTCGGTGATGACCGCGGTGCGAGTGGCGCTTCGGCGGCACCGTCCTCGGCGGACGGGCCGCGTGAGAAGTCCAAGGGACGGGCCTCGCGTTCAACGGTTGTCACCCCGCCAACCACGGCAGACGGCGAGGCGGATGAGTCTCAACGACGTGCTGACCCGAGCGACAGCCGCGCGGCTCGTCGGGGGTTGGACGGCGGGAATGACGCGACTCTCAGGCACAAGGAGCGCGACGCAAGCGCACGCCGCTGTGTTATTGTTTCCGCATCTGAGGCGGCTCCTGACTCGTCGCGCGGCGGCAGTCATTCGCGGGACGTCCGTTCAGGGGAGCCACGTGCCGCAGACGATGGGAAGTCGGGCCGCCATGTGCTCAGCGGCGACAGCAGCGGCAGTGACAAGGGCAGCAAGGAGGAGTGCCCTGGGGGTGCTGCCCCTGTGCGGGCGCAACGACCTGTGTCCACGCTGTCCCGTTTTGGCCGTCGCACTACGACTCCGTCGGCGCTCAGCGGTGGAGACGATGGTAGCGGCAGCCGGCGTTTTGTGTGTCCGTCGGGTGGCAGTGGCAGCGGCGGCGGTAACGGCAGCGGTGGTGGCAAGAGTGGAGGTGTCGTTGCTGATGGAAACGGCAGCTCCATTGTGACAAGCCCTCGGCGGGAAACTGACGACGGCAGCGACTATGATGGGGACCGTGGCCGCGCCGCCGCCTCGGGGTCTGATGCGGACAGTGCTGGCGAGGAGTCCTTCACGGCCGCCGACCGTACCGGGTCGACCGCGGCTGCTAGCCCCAAGAACCGCCGCGAGCCTGACGAGGCCGCGCCCATCTCCCCTCCCAATGGCACCGCAGGCGTTGCGCAGGAGGATGGCGACGACGGCGCCGGCGACGAAAAGGACGAGGACGGTCGCAGTTGCGGCCGCCACGCCATGCCCAAGACCAAGTCGCCTGCATCGGCGAGCCGCAGCCACAGCAGCCTGGGCGACGACGCACGGCGTCCTCGGAAGCGGGTGGTATCCCCGCCCGCCCCCCGATTGGAGAGCAAGGGTGGTCGCTCTGGCGGTCACCTGGGCACGTTGCCGCCACCACCACGGTCCACGCCTGCGGCTGAGGAGGCGCGGCCAGCGGCCAAGCGCGCAGGCAGCCCTATTGGAGAAAGCGGTAGTCCGCGCCCGACATCACGGAGCAGCCCAGTCCTGCCCGATGCCGCCAACCCGGCGCAGGACTGCTCGGACGACGATGGCAGCCGGCGCGTCGACCAGGGCAGTGGCCGTCCGTCCAGTGGGAGTGCAGGTAGTCGCGATGGGAGTGGCCGCCGGCCAGGCCGTACCGAGAAGCACAAGGCGAGCGCGGGCTACGGGGAGTCGAGTAGTCCAGTCCGCAACGCGTCTTCGTCGTCACCAGCCCATTCGTAGGCTTTTTGTCTGTTTTCTTTTTTGGGTCGTACATGCTTTCGTTGCTTCTTTATTGTCCTGATTCGACAGGAACTCATATGTTGCCATATGTTTTTACGCGATGCTCTTCATTGAGGGTTTCTTCGTGCTTGCTGGGCATGTGGGCCTGTCTTCAACCCTTCGTCCACAGTCTCGATGACACTCCCGATGCTAGATCCATCGATTGTTACTGCATGTGCTCCTTGCACTCGGCTGTCTTCGCAATCCAGTGACCATAGCGCCACTCGGCTGTGTTCGCAATCAAGTGACAATCGCGCGATGTGCGCGTCAGCCTGCAGGTGCAGACAAGCGCAAATGGCGCGTGCTGCAGGCTGTCGCACATCACATCGAGGCTGTTGCCGACGATGCAGAGGTCTCCCGAGCACCATGACTGCCATCAAGTCACCGTGCGCGCAAAACGAAAAAAGGCTTTGGCAAACGGCTACGATAATACAACAGCATAGCACTGCTTGCAGGAGTTGATGAATCTAGCAGTTGATGCTGGTGTTCAACTTGGGGTCCAGCGGCTTGCCGATGGCGTACACAATGTAGCCGAGCTCTCGCAGCGCGCCGTGGTCGAGCACGTTGCGGCCGTCAAACACAAAGGACGGCTTGACCATGTCTTCCTGAATTTTGTCGTAGTCCAGGGTCTTGAACTCGTCCCACTCGGTGGCAATCGCCAGCGCGTGCGCGCCCAACGCCGCCTCATACGCAGAGTCGCACAACGTCACGTACTTTTGCACCTCCGTCTTGTCCAGCTTCGTCGCCGCCGTGAGGTCCATCCAAATCTGGTCGGCCTCCACCTTGGGGTCGTAGATACACACGGACGCGCGCTCCTCAATCAGCCGCCGGCAGATCTCAATCGACGCCGACTCACGCGTGTCCCCTGTGTCCTTCTTGAACGCAAAGCCCAGCAGCGCAATTCGCTTGCCAGTCACCGTGTTGAACAGCCCGTGGATGATGCGCGACACAAACCGCTCCTTCTGCCGGTCGTTCATCGTCACTACCGAGTGGAAGTACTCGGCCACGTCCGCAAGGCCCATGGATTGGCACAGGTACACCAGGTTCAGGATGTCCTTTTGGAAGCAGGAACCCCCGAACCCGACGCTGGCCTTGAGGAACTTGGAGCCGATGCGCGAGTCCATCCCCACCGCCCGCGCGACCTCGTCGACGTCCGCGCCCGACGCCTCACAGATGGCACTCACAGCGTTGATGCTCGACACCCGCTGCGCAAGGAAGCTGTTGGCGACGAGCTTGGACAGCTCCGATGACCACACGTTGGTCGTCAAGATGCGCTCCCGCGGCACCCAGTGCGCATACACGTCGGCCAGCTTGGCCACCGCCGCATTGCCCGACTCGTTCATGTTGCCGCCAATCAGCACCCGATCGGGGTTGTCCAGGTCGGTCATGGCCGTGCCCTCGGCCAAGAACTCGGGGTTGGAGAGGACATCAAAGCGCGTCTTTCCCGCCCCGTGCAGCACCGCCGAGATGGCCTCGGCCGTCTTGATGGGCACCGTGCTCTTCTCGACGACCACCTTGGGCGTCTCGGCCACCGACGCGATGCGGCGGGCGGCCAGCTCCCAGTAGGTCAGGTCGGCGGCTCGGCCAGCACCCATGCCGACCTTTTTGGTCGGCGTGTTGACAGCCACAAAAATGATGTCCGCATCACGGATGCCCTGGTCCACCTCAGTGGAAAAGAACAGGTTCTTCCCGCGGCACGCTTTGACAACTTTGTCCAGACCCGGCTCGTAGATGGGGAGCTCATCACTATTCCACGCCGCAATGCGGGGAACCGAGATGTCGACAATCTTTGGGGTGAAAGGGAACAGCAAAAAGCAGCCGTAGCAGTGCCAGCATGCCAAACAACCGCAGGGGGGGGGGCGAGGTGAGACCAGCCAAAACAAACACATGTACTGTTAGCTCCCTAATGACACAGGAAACCGGCCACAGAAGACGCATATCACCCAGACGCGCCCACCGCGCCAGCGATGTGGCTGCCGCCGGTACGGGCAGCCCTGTCACGGCAAACGAGAATTAGGGGGCGAGAAGGCACCCAACAGGCACGCCCAAAGAGAGCCAACTCTGCCACACTACTCGCCGTGCAGGACGGGGCCACCGCATGCACGTGCACAGACAGAAGTCACCAACAGGACCACCCAGACCTCCCGCACGTACCATGACAGTGACCTCTGGGCACTTCAAGGCCATCATGGCCATGGTCGGCCCGCCGACATAGCCGGCACCAATGCAGCAAATCTTCAGCCCCGTCTGCACCGGGTTGGACACCATGGTGACGACGGGGGCGGGGGCGCGCGGGAAGGCGACGAGCGGCTCCGTAGTGCGGGCGGTGGGGGCTGTACGACTGATGGCGCACGCGGTGGTTGTGTGACGTCAGACCGACACAAGCAGGCTGGGGCGGCTGAGTCCGGCGCCGCCCAAAGAGGGTCTTAACCGGCGGCGGCTCGACACGACAAACAGCGCAGGCGCGAGCGCAAGGGAGCTCCCGCCGAGGGCGCGGCGGCGGCGGCGGCTCGCCGCTGGCGCGGCCACCACACCCGCACCCGCGGCACCGCGGGCGGCCGTCGTGTCGGCAGCAGAGGCAGGCCGAGACTAGCAGGCTGCCCCTGCCGAGCGTGGTCAGTGTGGCACCGTGGAGCCGCGCGTCGGGGAATGGCCTTGCTCGCACGACGTCCGTATGCGTGGCCCCACACTCTGGGACGCGGAGGCACGCGCGGCGACCGCAGCCTCGGCAACCGATGGCGCACGTATTCCCCAGGCCGGCCCGTCCCACAGTGGAACACCCGCTGCAAGGGGGT
>Ga0209831_1001453_pt1 | contig 21751 bp, 20 predicted proteins | sample Maine_Asex4_meta_FD_187451 | JGI IMG/M metagenome (GOLD analysis project Ga0209831, IMG submission 187451) | Marine algal microbial communities from Maine, USA - Maine_Asex4_metaG (SPAdes) (version 2) | ecosystem: Host-associated > Algae > Red algae > Unclassified | place: Maine, USA | collected... | reverse complement strand
TACCGGATAAGTAGACCTCAGACATTTTCGGCTCCTTCCGCTGGTTCAGAACCATTGGCGATCCATGCTTCGACGTCAGCCAGTCGATAGCGAACAGCGCGACCCAATCGAATCGGACTTGGCAAATCTCCTCGGTCTGTCAAATTCCTAACGGTGTTTGGACAGACGGCTAACATCTTCGCAACGTCGTCGATACTCAGCAGTTTTCTTGCTGGATGATCGGTGGTACTCATTTTTAATCCTTCCGTAGGTACCAAAAAAAAAGCGCGGTTCCCGTTTTATGGAAACCGCGCTTAGGCGATATATGGTGCTGGGCTCGCCAGCTTGTTTGATCGGCACTTAGGACGATATTTGTCTTGTTCTTGCTTCGTGTTCGTGAGGCACTTAGGCCCCGATGGACAAGTGTACAGCTCGGTGACGTTAGAGTCAAGTAAGTAGTTAACGGTTCTACTTGCTGGTCAACGGTGACACTTACCCAATTCTCCAAAACTCAAAATTATGACAAAGAATCTGTGCGGTTGGGACTCGCTTGTAGCCTTTTGGCTTTGGTGTGAATTTGGGGGCCTGTCAAAATTAATGGACGACCTGCTACTCGTTCGTGCATTCCTTGTACGTTTCAGCCACCGCCGCCCCCGAGTCGAGCTCTAAAGCCATCAAGAATCGCTGCCCGTTGTTCGTCATCGAATTGCGACCAGAGCGCCATCAACTCGGTTGTTTCTGCATCCAATGGGACCACCGGTGGGACCACCAAAACGGTTTCGCCGGTTTCCCCAAGGGTTTTGGACGATTGTTGATCCCCTACCGGGGGAGCTGATTCTATCAAAAGGCCAACGCAACGATTTGTTGCGTTGGCCTTTCTTTTTTGCCTTGTTTGATGATTTCAATGCAGTTGCCTTAGTCGTCACAATTGGTGGTTGCCGCAAAGATTCCCAGCCGATTGGCCCGAAGCAAAATGCTGTTGGCGATCAGCACTGGATGCTTTCAATTGATTGGGCTTTAATAAGAATCGGCTTAAAAGCAAAGCAAGCGAGCCGAATTCGACAACGCTAATGCAGGGGAGATCATCGTTGGCCAAAAAACCAAAAACTTCACGAAAACGTAATGCTAGACTCGAATCGAGTAACGCCAATAATGCAACGATTACTAATCTGGTCGCCAACATGTTGCCGAAGTTGTCAAAGTTGCCGCAGCAACAACGCAGCGGCTTTGAGGAAATGATCTCCCAAATAATGGCAGGTCAAATTCCCCCAGAACTGGCTGGCACAGCTGAATTGTCCGCCCCTTTGTTCACTTCACCGTCGCGAAAACTCGCTGCCAAGGGCCGCAAACGGCTCGCGAAGTGGGAAGATTGGGCTGCCACGTCCCGATTTGCGTTGGATAAAGAATTCTCTGTCCAAGACATAAATTTCGGCGTTGAATTTGAAATTGAATCCATGCATCAAGACGGCCTCGTCGTTGGGCACTATTGTGTCGAGGACGAAAGATTGCGATTCTTTGCCAATCTGAATCCCGAAGCCGAAGATCCGAGGCTCGGCTGTGAGTGTTTGGCCTCGCTCGGGACAAAACCCTGTATCCACACCTTCACTTTTTTGGATTGGTTTAACGAAGTCGTCGACAATTCGGACTTCGAACTTTATGAAGCCATTACCCGCAGCCAATTTCAATCCGAGAAGCCTGACCTTTCGAGTTTGTCGAAACTGGACACCGCCAAAGTTTCAGCACTGCTTAACCAAAAAGCCCCGTTACCCGCCACAACGTCCAGCGCGCTGAGCGACGTTTCTGCACTCGAGCAAGTCGAGGTCGCAACAGCGCAACGGCTGTGTTGGGATCTGAAAGACATAGACTCCCAAGCTCGTTTTCAACTTCGCATTCAGCAGCCGAAAAAACGAGGAGTCGGCTGGACCAAGGGCAAGCGGGTCAGTAGTTCAAACTTGCTTGCTGCCGTCGAACTTGCAAACGAAACCGACAGAAAAATCATCAGTCGGATCCCCGATGATTCTCTGTACTACAGTCGGTCTATCGAACTGCCCGTCACCACGACTTGCTTTGACCTGTTGGGGCGGGACAACGTGACCATCGAAGGCAAGCCGGCAGTCATCAAGCGATTCCAGCCAGCTGTAGAGTACTACGAAGAGGAAGCCCACTGTGGTGTGCGGTTGCAACTGCCTACCAAAAAATACAGGCTTTTCGTTTTCAATAATAATTGTCTCATCGCTGTGCTCCCAGAGTGCAGCGAGATCCTGATCGCGAACAGTTCGGAAGAAGGCGCGACCGCGCTTCAAAGGCCTAGTCTCAATTCCAGAGTTGCCGCTGTCCGCATCGCCGCAGCTTGTCGAGCACCTTCAGGCGTTCCGGACCGTTTTGTCGATCGAGCTGCCGCCAGCGAAAGATGCAATCCAACCAGAGACGACAACGCCCGTGATTCTGCTGCGATCGCGCGAAGACGGCGTTCTCGATTATGGACTGCGGCTGCGCGGTAGCCGTGGGGATTTGTACAAGCCAGGTGAAGGTCCGTTGTTGGTCACGGGAAAGTTGCCGGCTGAAGGCGGGAACTCAGCAAAGAACCCCAAGGGTGGAAAAAAGAAACCGCAGTCCAACAAGGTTCTGCGGTCGCTCCATCATGAACTGCAGCAAGGCCAGCAAACTCTCGAACTGCTGGGGCTGCCCGACCAGCAACTTGAAGGCTCCGTTGACGATTTTGAAAAAGCAATCGAGTTGTTGGAAGAGGCTCAGGAGCTGGACTCTAAAAACGCGATTGAAGTCCTGTGGGACAAATCATCGGTCACACCTGTGCGTGTACTGGGTACAGTGACCCCGCAGAATTTGCGAGTCAACATTGGCAAGAGCCGGGATTGGCTTCAGCTGCAAGGACAAGCTGACTTGCAATTCGGATCGTTGGATTTTTCAGACCTCATCCGAGGGCTCGAAAATGCTTCGACCGTCGGCGACTATGTCAAATTTGGTGACAAAGGTTGGGCCAAGGTCTCTAGGCGACTGCGGCGGCAGCTTGCGAAAGTTTCCAATTCGGTTCACCAGGACCGAAAGAAACTCACCTTCGACGCCACTAGTGTACCGGTTCTCAAGGAGATCCTAAGCGAAAACACATCGCTGAAAACTTCCAAGCAGTGGGACGACTGCGTCAAGCGCATGGAAGCGGCTCAACAGTTGCAACCCGTTGTCCCAGCTGAACTCAAAGCCGAATTGCGAAGCTGCCGGCGCGAGGGATTCGATTGGCTGCGTCGATTGGCGGAGTGGCAGGTGGGTGGAATTCTTGCTGACGATATGGGCCTTGGAAAGACGCTTCAAGCCTTGGCGGTGATCTTGGACCGTGCTCAGGAAGGCCCCGTTTTAATCGTCGCCCCGACTTCGGTGGGCTTTAACTGGCAAACCGAGGCCCAGCGGTTTACGCCCGATCTCAATGTTCACCTCTACCGCGAATCCAATCGCAAAGAACTGCTCGAGCGTGTCTCTGCTGGCGATGTCGTCGTCTGCAGTTACGGTTTGATGCTGCGAGATGCCGAGTTGCTCAGTTCCACTGAGTGGTCGACGCTGGTGCTTGATGAGGCACAAGCGGTCAAAAACAGTCGCAGCAAGACTGCCATTGCCGCGAAATCTATTTCAGCAAAATGGAAGCTGGCCCTGACCGGTACGCCGATGGAAAATCATTTGGGCGAATTGTGGAGTATTTTTCATGTTGTCGCGCCGGGCGTGTTCGGCGGCTGGGAGAATTTCCGAAAACGGTACGCTTTGCCGATCGAGCGCGGCGACGATGAATCGCGACGGATTGCCTTGCGTGAACGCATCAAACCATTTGTGTTGCGTCGCAAAAAATCCGATGTGCTTCATGATTTACCCCCAAGGCACGACCAGAACATCGTGGTCGAACTCTCCGACGAAGAACGAAAGATCTACGACACCGCTCGGGCCACGGCGCTTCTCGAAGCCGACGAGATCGCTGCTTTGAGTGATGTGAAGGATCAGCGATTTCGTTTATTGGCGTTGTTGACTCGACTGCGGCAACTTGCATGTAGCCCCAAGATGGTTGATGAGAAATTTGACAAGCGTTCTTCCAAGCTGGTTCAGTTGGCCGAAACCCTGCAACAGCTTCAACGCGAAGGCCACCGTGTGCTGATTTTCAGTCAGTTCGTCAAGCATCTGCATTTGATCCGCGACATGCTGACCGAGGAAGAGATCTCGTTTGAGTACCTTGACGGTTCGACCAACGCTAAAAAGCGTAAAGAGAGTGTGAATCGTTTCCAGGAAGGCAACACGACCGCGTTTCTGATTTCGCTCAAGGCCGGTGGCACTGGTTTGAACCTGACGGCAGCCGACTACGTGATTCACATGGATCCATGGTGGAACCCGGCGGTCGAAGACCAAGCCACCGACCGGGCCCATCGTATCGGCCAGACGAAATCGGTAATGTGCTACCGATTCGTGGCCAAGCAAACGATCGAGGAGGAGATCCTTAAGTTACATGAGTCAAAACGCGATTTGGTTGCCGGTGTCCTTGAGGGTAGCGCCACCGCAGCCAAGCTTTCCACCGAGGACTTGATTGCGATGATTCGCAAACGCGATTGAGCGATTCAAAGCGCGTAGTTTGTCAGCATTGAATCTAGCTCAGTTTAGGCAAGCATTTCCAAAACGTCTGAAATCTTGATCGCCGTCTTGTAGCGAAAAATCAATTCCGAAGATTGCTCATGCGACCAGGCGACTGAGGCCGCGATGGCGAGAATAATCTTGTGCTGGGAAAACAGTGCCAGCGTTTTTCGTTTCTCTTCCAGATACTCAGGCGTCCAAAAACCGACTACTTCCAGTAACGCTCGCCTGCCGTCCTGATGAACAAACAGAAAATCGGGGACGAAAACCTTTTGGTTTTGAAACAGGATCTCCCCTTCGCGCACTAGACTCCAGCCGTCGCGCGGTTGGTCGCCCCACTTCGACGCAAAGTTCTCTTCCAGCTTCGAATCGAAAAGGTCAGCGGGCTGGACGTTGGACGTCAGTCCATCTGCTGGCGAAAGTGAAAACTGGTTTTGCCAACTCGACCGACGATGCTTGATGATGGCTTTCATTTTCCATCCTCTACACGAAAGCAGTGCGGGAAGGAACTTAGCGAACGCGACGCCATAGCGGCGCGATTGGCTCAATACCGATGCCGGGCCGTCAAAGGTGATCTGATAAGTTTGATCTGGCTTTCGATAAATCGTATGCATCAACCGAGCCAGCTTCGCGTAACGAAGAATCGACTTGAAATCATCTTCGGCCCAGACGACGACCGAAACTGCATCATACAACACGGCTTGAGATTGCGCCACGTTGTACCGAGCCAACAATTCACTGCCCGAATCGTAACCCTCGAACTCTTTGAGCTGATGAAACTGAATCACGTCTGCAAAAAGTTCTCTTTGAATCTGAATCCAGTCTTTGCCAATCTCTTTCGCGATATGTTCTTTGACGTTCAATTCACTAGATTCAAACAACCGATCGGGTAGATCAACAAGCGGATGCTTCGTGGCAGCGCTACGAAAAACTCGTTGCCGCAGAGCCACCGCATTGCCACGTTTGTCTTTGTTGTACGTTGCTCGTTCGTCCAGCAGTTTGCAAAATGCGTCAATCCGTCGCGCCGGACAATCAAGCTCGTTTTCGAACAGACCGTGAATGGCGGATCGCAGTTGCTCTCTGGTGCGCCCGATTCCGTTGCGGTAAACGTGCAGCATTGAATCGGCAAGTCGCAAATATTGCCCATGCTGGCCGCGCGTTAACCGGTCGGGCAAAATTCGGCCCGACTTATACTCGGCGATGGCGAGTTCCCGCGTAAGCATCGCTCTTCCTCCTTTGCCTAGATCGCATCGCCTCACCGGTATCCTGACAAACGACTTCGTAAAGCATCGCCCGCGCGTTACCCGACTTCCGCAAAATCCTCCCCAGCCGCTGTTTGGCTTGTCGCGTCGAAGACGAACCACCGATCACAATTGCGACTTTCACCGCCGGCACATCCACGCCTTCGTCGAGAACCTGATTGGCGACGATGGCCGGGTAAGTTCCATCGGCCAGTCCGTCAAGAATATCAAGCCGTTCCTTTTTGCCACAGTGGTTCAGAAGACATGGAATCAAAAAGCGAATCGAGACATCCCGCGCCATCGCGTTGGAGCCAGCAAACACGATGATTGGAGTTCCCGCATGCAGTCGAAATAAGTCTTCGATGACTCTCAGTTTTTCTTCTGCCCGATCTTCGACCGCTTGTTTTTGACGATAAGCGATCATGGTTTGCCGCGCCAGCGGATCACGCGCTGATTCACTGCACAAGTCTTCCCAGCGAAAACCGGGTTCCGACTTGCGACGTTCGTACATGAACGTGCGGACTTGCTCGGAACATTCGTTGTATTTTAGAGAATTGAACTCATTGGCGTAGCCAATTCGAATCAGCCGCCACGCGATAGCGTCCGGTTTAGGCGCGAAGGACCAGACGCTATCGCGTGACGGGCTGACGGGTTGATGCGTTGCATCAAGCTAAAGTAAGTGCCATTGGGCGATAGCTCCCGGTTTCGTCTGCTCAAATGACAACAGAACTGGACGCTATCGCGTTGCGGCCGATAAGACCAACTTCAGACAGCTGAATTGTTACGCAGATTTTTGTTTTTGGAACGCGGCGATTTATTTAAATCATTTGGACAACCATCAGATGTATATCCTGACCATTTTCGAGAACACAGGCAATTTTCTCCCTAAGAGGATGTTCGCCATTACAACGGCATGCCTTCTGGCTTTCGTAGCAGCTCGTGCCAACGCAGGGATTATTGCCGACATTTATGGGAATGCCATTGAGGTTACTGATGTGGATGTGAATGGAACAAACTATGACGTCTCGTTCAAGGTTGGATCTTTTGACGATGTCTATGGGACAGGGTTTCCAGTTTCCCCTGAGCCTCTACTTAACGGCGCGAGCACCACAGTCGTGCAGGCTGTTAGAGACGAAATTAGTAGTCAATTGCTTGGGGGCGGATTCACAGCGGTTAGCGATGCATCCGGAAATCCTTACGACTTTTTTATCGTTTCCTCCAATTACAGTATGACAAATTCGGCAGGGCATTATGGAACAACCGAAACAGCTTTTCTTGGTGGTGGTGACTGGAGGGGTGGTACAATTTCTATCGGACGAAATGCAGAGGGTGCACCAACCGACTTTACAGGTGCAAGTACCACCTTTACGTTTGCCCGCTTTACAGCGAGTCCGGTCGCGGTCACTGTCCCGGAAGCTAACTCCTTTGTACTTTTCGGCATCGCGATGGCAGGTTTAACACGCCGCTCTCGGAAGTAGGGACAAATTTTTGTCTGAGCCCCAGCGTACCCTAACGCTCTCCGAAATTATCTTACACCCCCTGTCGTAAGTGCTACTTCTCTTGGCGCCGTTGATGAACTAGGCCCCGTATCCAGTTCCGTCTCCGCCAGTTGCTCTGCATGGTGTCTTGCCTCTGAAGGAAATGGAATTTTGTAGATTTTGGTTGTTATAATCGAGATTGCACGAAAGAGAATCCATGTCCCTCACGAGAAGAATGTTTACAGCCCCTCAAAAATCCGAAATCGTCCGTCGGCATCTCAAGGATCAAGTTCCCGTCAGCGACCTTGCTGCTGGATTGGAAGTCCAACCCAGCCAAATTCACCAATGGGTCAACGCAGTGCTGACCCAAGCCGAACGAGCGCTCTAAGAGGTGAATAAAAAGCCTCAGCGATCGGCGAAGAAACGGAGCCGTTGAAAGACAAAAAGATCTTTCAACTAGTGCTTTATGACACTTCAATTTTCGGATTAGCCGTTTTGGCGATAGCCACGGTTGAACAGGCAATAACCGAGGCTATCGCCAAAACGGCTAATATTTCCAAACCGAATTTTCAACAGTCACAAAGCACTAGAGGAGAAACTGAAGGACCGCAATGAAGTCATCGCCGAGTTGATGGAGGCGAACGTGAAAGCAAAAAAGCTCACTGGGGGCCTCTGAAAAAACAGTGGGTCCCCCATGACACGCGCGACACCATCGTCGATTATCTCAAGTCTTGGAACAAACGTAGCAGCACCAACATCAAGCAATTGCTGGCGTGGCTGGAGCTTGGCACCAGCAAGTATCACGATTGGAAAGAACGCTACGGAAAAGCCAACGAACATAACGGTAAAATCCCGCATGAACACTGGCATATGGACACTGCTTACCTCAATCTTTGAGGAACATTTTACTTCCTGACTTCAGTACTCGATGGCTTCAGTCGTTCGATTGTTCACTGGGACATCAGTGAGAAAATGGAAGAGAGAGATGTTGAAATGGTGCTGCAAAAGGCGTTGGAAAAAACTCCCGGTGCCCAGCCTCGCATCATCAGCGATAACAGTCCGCAATTCGTCGCCAAAGACTTCCAGGTCTTCTTGCGGATCTTTGGTCTGACGCATGTTAAAACCCGTCCTTACTAGCCGGGCGTGCTGAGGAGATCAACGCAAGTCTTGATCGCAGGTTAAAAACGGCTCGCGCTAACCGCAGAGCAAAATCGAAGCCCGCGGTATCCTCGGCGATTTTTTTTGCATCTTCTGGAATTTGAGGATTAACGTAAACGTTCCCCACATCCTTTGTAGGCTGTCGAAATTTGAAACTGAATCCGAAAAACAACTCACGATGCACCACGTATTTCTGCCCCACCAATACTTCGCAGCGCGTCTTACCTTGATATAGCGTATCAAAAAGGAGAAAAGCCAATTCATTATCGCGACGCATTCCGCTATCTTGATAACTTTTCCTGGAACGACGACCGTCAGCTTTGACTCGCAGACACGAAAAGCTATTGATTACCGTGAGAGCGCACACTTCCAACTAACAAAAGGACTACCCGATCACCCCCCAATGCTATTGGAACCATCTGCTCGATACGGAAACTGACTGTTAATGGTAGACTTTCAAGATTAAGAGGAAATCAGAACCGACCCTCGTATACTTAAAATCGGCGAAGTCGCTTAGAGCCGATTTAAAATGACCGACCAACTCCAACCAATTCAAAACTATGACGACGCTAGTTCATATTCGTAAAAACGTCCCTTCAGGTACGATCATTCTTAACCGACCGGAAAAACGGAACGCCATCAATAGCGATCTAGTCACTCAATTATCTCAGGCCTTTAATGACTTCATGCAAGAGCGTTCTGTTCGGGCGGTCGTGTTAACCGGCGCCGGGGAGACGTTCTGCTCCGGCACTGACCTTTCAGAAATTCACGCCACCTCCGAAAGACCCGACTGTTTAGCAACCTGGCATCAAGAGAGTCAGCAATTGAAGGCTTTGATCCAGACAATTTTGCGTTTCCCTAAACCAGTCATCGCGGCAATCAACGGTCCCGTGATGGGCATTGGTACAGCGCTGATGTTGGCTGCCGACGTGGTGATTGCGGGCGAATCAGCAAGCGTCGGATTTCCAGAGTCGCGTCGAGGGCTGAGCGCAGGTTTCACGCTGCCTCTTTTGTCATTTCGCGTAGGAACTGGTTGTGCTGCAAACCTAATTCTGACTGGAAGAACACTGACAGCCCGACAGTCGTTAACCCAAGGAATATTCCACGAAGTCGTTCCCGATGATTTCGTTTGGGCGCGATCAAATGAGGTGTCCGCGGATTGTGCGGCAGGTGCGCGTGAATCGCATCAGATGACAAAGCAATTGATTAATGAGACGATCGGCGAAGCGATGCTAACGCAATTGGCCATTGGGGCCGCCAACACGGCAGCGGCGCGAACGACCGACGCGGCAAAAGAAGGCATCGCAGCGTTCATAGAAAAACGAGATCCCAAATGGGATTAGGTCTTGTCCCAAATCACAACAAAGTCGTATTTCGGGACAAAGCCTAGTCCCGTTTGCCTACGTGGTAATTGTGGCACTGCATACAACCGCTGTCTGTGCGGCCTTTTTGATGGCAGGAAACGCAGTCCGCTTTGACGATCGGATGAAAGTTACTTGCGCCCACGTTTCCTTCGCATCCATCAAACGTTCCCACCAAAGAAACGCTCTCGTTCAAGCGATGACATGCCGAACATTCACGAATCGAGGATTGGGTTAAGTGCGGACGATGTGAAAATTTTGTGAATGCCGCGCGGCCATCATCTCGCCGATCTCCAAACCATGCGAACTCGAAATCATTTTCGTCGGTTCGATTTAGCGTGTGGCAACTGCGACATGAACCGGCAGCACTTGATGAATTCATTCTGGCAAACAGGCTTGAAGTCGCTGAGTTGGTGTCGGCGTTTGCGACCTCACAGGCACAGTCGCTCCAGGACTTCACAACAACATCGGCGTGATTGACAGGACGATAGCCTATCCTCAGCAGTCGATCACTACGATACCAACCGGACTTCACAGCAACTCCAGCAACCTCCATCGGTAGCAATAGCTCTGTGGGAACTGAAACCTTTGCTTTTGTTTTTGGAGGCGATCGTCCGGAAGATTTTTTTTGCGCTACGCCAGACTTCGAGTTCGTTTTTCGACCTGCAGTTTTCGAATCTTCGCTGCTCGGCTGCGAGCCCGCCTTAAGTGGGTTAGTTGCCAAAAGCTCGGATGGTCCTGAACTCGCCGTGGGAATATTTGACACTGTTGCGTCTGCAGCGGATGCACCGTCATTCGATTCATCCCATTGCCCTTGGACTTCGTCGCTTTCAATGTCCGAAGAGGGCTTAAACGCTTCGCCCGATAGAGGATTCTCAGCCAAAAGCTCTTGGGCAGGCGTCAGTGGTTTAACATAAGCCGTTAGGAACATGCTCGACGATCGCGCTGTCATTGAGAGCCGCTGTTGCTCACGTCTTTGCAATTCAGCTCCAACGGTCGGTAGCCATCGCTTCGCCGTCGCAGTAAAGACTTCGGGATTGAGCCCCGCCAGCAGGTCTTCGGCGATCGTTTGCGAGTAGCGGTCCCCCATCAACTCAATCAATCTCCGATCCACGGCAGCTTGGCCATTTTCACCAAGATCATGAAGCAACTGCTTAATCCCCCAGACTAATTCGACGGCCAACGCCACGGAATCTCCATCGTCAACGTCAACATCTCCAAAAGAAAAATCATCTGGCAATAGAGAGACGGCATCCTTCATATTCGGGTCGCCCGCTAACAACATCCGCATCATCGGAGGCAAGTCGCCATCGAAATCGCCAGTTGCCGAAACGGGCCAATTGCCGACGTCTAATTTCAAATCTTCGATGGCCACCATATCCAATCGTGGCAACTCAAAAAGCGTCCATCCAGATTGCCCGCTATCAGCGATCTGCTGTGCGTGGCAACTTCCGCAAGCCTGCTCAAAGGAAGCCATACGTTTTACTTCTTGTTGGTCGTCATCGCGATGGCACATGTTGCAATTGAATTCAACCTTTGCACTCTTGAAGTGCTTGTTCAAATGGGAACCGTGGTCGAAAGCAATGTTCTGACGACTGGTTTGCGGCCAATTCTGAAATTCGGGGTGGTCGGTTTCGAAACTGTGAAACGTCTCCTCATGACAGCTTTGACATTGCTGATCCGTCAGTTTAGAAAGGCTGACGTTCCCGTGATGCTCCTGATGACAAACACTGCAAGCGACTTCTTTTCCGTGAGACAATCCGGCCAGCTCGATCAAACCACTCCCAAACGACTCATTTGATTCTTTGCCTGTAAAACTTGACAGATCCTGTGAAGATATCCCGTGTGGATGCAGTGCAAAATTGGCATCTAACGTGTTGTCGTGGCACTTCATACACAGCACGCTTTGTTGTTGCAATTGTCCATCTGAAGTCGCGCCGCGGTGTCCCGAAATCCACTGAGCGAACGAGGCATTGGCGGCACCATGGCAGGCAGCACAGCGGTCGGCACCCTCTCCAGCCAACAACTGAGCATGGGGCGAACTGAGAGGACCGGGGGCAAGAAATTCTTTACTCCAGGGCGAGTTCATGGCGATCAGCAAAAATCCGACCGTTAACGCCGTCATCGCCAGTGTGAAAGTCCCTCGATGCGATCGCAACGCGGGCAAAGTGAACTCAACCGGCTGCAAATCGCTGCCCGCTGTCGTCGTATTTCTCTCACCATCGACGTCAAACATGGGTACTGTGTAAGTCGTACGATTGAGATTGGGACGCTCGTAGGTGCTTTTCTCGTGCGTGAAGTCCTGTAACTTTTGGTTCATTGCATCGCTCCGGAGAATGCATGAGCCATCACGCCATGGACGACCGCCACGATCAACAGACTGTACGTAACTCCGATGTGAGCGAACAGCCAGATCTTCAATCGTCCTTGGATCGCGCGATGAAAATCCAGATCGTCTTTCTGCCGCACCAAGCCAGCTAACTTTCGACTGGCCGTTCTTTGATCTTCTCCGAGGAAACGATCGAGGGCTTCGATTTCCCCTACCAATTGTCTTCGTTTCCCGCCCGAGGGGCTAACCATATAGGCCAAACTGCGCGGTCGTTCGAAGAAGTGAATTAAGCGATTGGAATAGAATTTGGCCAAGACCTCTGATGTTTCGCAAGCCTCCAATGCAATCACGCGAGCTTGAGCTGCTAATTTCTGACGAAATGCAGGGATGCGTTCGAAGATGACTTCCTCATTAATTGCCGTCAATCGCTTTGGCAGAATCTTCGTCACGTACAGTCCGTACACACCTGAAAGCGCGACAAAGAAATATAGTCCGCTCAGAAAGATCTCTAACCCGCCATCGGGGACTCTCCATTTCACGTGCATTGCGAACATAGCAAACGTGGATAGCCCGACATAAATGTGCAACTGCATCCAAAAGCTAGCGGTTCCGATCTTTGGCAGAAACGAAAACCGCTTTCGCAGGTTCAGCCCTGCCAGGAAAAAGAGACTGCCGATGAAAACGTAGCCTGTGAAAAAGCTACTGTTCAACAATCGGCTTTGAAGCAGCCAAACCACCCCAGCCATCAGCAACATCACCGCGATCGTAATCAGCGCGTACTTCTTTCTCCGCCCGGCAAAATTAAAAGACTTTGTTTTTCTGTTCCTCATGCTATCGATCCGTCAGTCCAATCATTGCATCTGGCGTAGAAAGGTCGATTCGCACCAAAGCGTCATGAGGGCAGGCGCGTTGGCACGCCGGTCCAGAGGGTTGGTTGGAACAAAGGTCGCACTTGGTCGCCTTGAGAATGGGTGTCTCGCGATCGGCAGCTAAAATTGGCAGCCCCTTGGCATTATTGATTTCCACCATGCGGATATTGTCATAAGGACAACTATTGGCACATGTCGAACACCCCACGCAAGTACCGTCATTGATCGAGACAACACCGGTTTCTTCTGAACGCCCGATAGCGCCCGTGGGGCAACCGATCATGCACACAGGATCCATGCAGTGCATGCACGCGTTAGCGATCATCCAGTGATCATGTTTTTCGCCGTGTCGAACAAAACGCGGATTGTTATCGTGAGTCGAAGCACAGGCACGCACACAATCATCACAGCGTGTGCAGCGATCAAGATCAATCACCATCGCTTGTTCGCCATTGATGTACCTTCGTCCAACAAGAAACTCCATCAAGTTTTGATCCAGAGTCTTGGCGCGTGACACCTTCCGCCGATTGGAGATCATCTCCGGCTCTGGAAACAGCGGAGGCAACAACGCCCGATCCACATTCGGCAGCACAAATTGTTCAACTGCTGACGTTGGAATCTTCAAAACATCCACATACCCCACCGCGCGAAGGCTGAGCGTCCACGGTCGTTGTTGTTTCGTTTGCCAGTTGTGGTTTAACTCGCGGAGCCCAAACGTCTGTCCCTTACCGAGATACGCGATCGTCTGTTGCCCATCGCCTCGACTACGACTGAGCCGCGCGAAACCGTTACGGATCATAATCAGCCCATCAACGTATTCGCTTTGTTGCGCGATGACGGGTTCGGACAAGATACGATCAGCGATGTCTTTCTGTTTTGTCGATTGGAAATTTTGATTCCACTGGAAACTCCCATACGATTCGAAAACGGTCAGATCGCTAATCGTTTCGATTGAGTTCTGCGGCAGGTCTCTGAGCAACTCAATTTCCCGCAGATGGGAACGAAGGCTGTTTTCGCGGTACTGCGATTCGATATGCTGCCGCATCGCGTCATGACGCTTAAGCAATTCACGGAAACCCTGCCAACGAATTTCCAGAATAAATGTCGTTGTATTTGCAACAACAGTTGCAGATCTTGGAGTTCGGGTGAGTGCCGATATTTCACCGAAGATCTCGCCCTGGTGTAACTTTACTGATTGCCCGGCAGGTATCACTCTTGGAATATCGTGCAAGAAGACACGGGTTTCATCGCCGTTTGATCGTTCGCCTATTGCTTCATTGCTGGCAATAGAATCGACTTCAAGATTGCGCACCTCGGAATGTTTTGAATTGGCCCAAAGCTGCGCGATGGTTTCAAAAAAGGATTTTTCTTTCGTGCGACTCCGGCCCAAGATCGCTTGCGGAATTTTTTTTAACGAAACAAGAGCTTCTCCATCGACGATGAGAAAAGCGCTGCTACCGTAGTCGCCTTCTCGTACGATGATGTCGCCCTTGTTGAATTCAATCAATCGGCAATCGTTCTTGAGTATTCCACGCAAAGGAACGTTCTTGGAAAAGGCGGCCTCGTCCATCGATGCGAAAGGTTCAATTTGAATCAGTTTTGACGCAACATCCTCGTTCGACTCGGGATCAAGGGGTTGATCCCAGCGCTGTGGCTTTTCGATGATGGTGGCGGATCTGGTCAAAGGTAGGCTTTTTCTAATCGGGAGTTGAAAACGGGGATTCAAATTTCAAATTTCAAATTTCAAATTTATGAGATCGTGAAGGTCGAGAATGAAAACTACTTATATTGATCTGGCGTTGGCAAAAACGAATCGACCAAGCTCAGTTCAGCCCCATCGGCGTTGACGGCAAACTCTTGTCCCAATTGGCGGATGGCATCAGCGACGGCAATCAACTGATTCTCGTTGTTGGTTTTTAAATCAGCCTTGGAGAAGGCGGCCAAAACGCCCTCAACTTCGGCCACTTTAATCGTCTCCTGCAACTGCTTCAACTTACTGGCGGTCTTCGCCGCTCGATTGGCAACGGCCAATCCATAGGTCGCTTTCTCGGTTGCATTGGCGGTGGCACGGGTACTGAATTCGAGATCCGCAATTAGACCGACCACAAACATCACACGAAGGCGTTCCACGCCCGACACAGCATTCTCTTGCCCATCGGATCGCAAGAAGTTATGCCGAATCTGCCCTTGCGACCAACGAACAAGTTCGAAATCCATACTGCCGGCATTGTGCCCACCGACGTTGACCAATTCTTCATTGGGAACGGTGTGGCAGTGGTAACAGCTGCTGGCGATCAGATACAAATCGCGTGTATTACGCATCCCGTAAGCAGTGCTGTTCGCAAGTCGTTCATCGCGATGGTCGGCCGTCTCAGTTTCCTTAGTCTCTGTGTTGCCGCCATAGTCGTTATGAACTTCCAACCAGTCAGCCGCCGCGCCATGACAGGATTCGCATGAGATACCGGAAACTGGTTTATTACGATCTCCCTTTGTCTGCAAAGTGAAGTGGCAGTTGATACAAACGTCACTGCGTTTGACCGAACGCAGGCCAAGATTTTGACAAATCTCGGATGCCTTAGGGTCGCGTGAAAGTTGTTCAAACGTTTTGAAATGCGGCGTTTGTTTCCAAACTCGCACCTCGCTGCCATGACATTTTGCGCACGACTCATAGGAAAGGACGCTGCCCGGATCACATTGAGGCGGCTGAGCAATAACGTTGGTCGGCAAAGTTACGAAGACACTCACGACGACGACCAGTACAACAAACGCGTTAGACGCAACTGGCATCATTTGGTTTTTGACGTGATTAAAAAATAAAACTTGCATCGTATTCCCTTAGAGATCCAGTTCGACAGCACCGTCTGGTTTCGCCAAACACAGTAAACAAGCCCCCGATGAGCAATCAACCGAATGACCATCGGGATACTTTACCTTGCCTCCGAGAATCCCCGTTTCGCAACTGCCGCAGCTACCTGCGCGGCAACCTGAGTCCGGGAAGATCCCATTCGCCTCCGCGAGTTCCAGCAACGAACTGTGACTGGCTGACCACAACACTGTTTGGTCAGATTTCGCAAATGTGACGGGATCAAGTTGATCGTATTTTGCGGCGATTGCCTCACTGGTCTCAACATCAGATTGCCTTTTCTTTCCAATCGAAGCCGGTCCAAATGCTTCAAAGAAGATGCGGCTCTCGGGCACTTGCCATTGCACCAATCCTTCATAGATTGACTCCATAAACGCGGGCGGCCCACACAGGTAGAACTGACAGTGATTGTTAGGAAGCATTTGTTTCAGAAGATCCACTGAAACGAACCCTTGGACTTGGAAATCTTGATTTGGCACATCGGTTGGCAGTGGCTGCGAAAAGCAGTTGATCGCATGAAAGTTCTCGCGTGTGTCCGTCACCTGTTTAATCGCATCAGCAAACGCCTGTTCGGCGCTGTTACGAACCCCGTACAGCAACAGCGTCATTCGTGAGGAATTTGTGTTGCGGAGGTGATGCAAAATACTCACCATCGGCGTGATGCCAATTCCACCGGCCAATAGAATGACGGGCAAGTTAGAAGATTCGTCTAAAACAAAATGCCCTGCTGGTGCTTTGACTTCCATCCGGTCACCGGCACACATCGAGTTATTGATAAAATGGCTTGCAACTCCATGGTGAAACTGTTGCGGTTCATTTTCGCTGCCACCGGGCAGGGGAGTCACAATCGCCTTGACCGAGATGCGATAGTGATCTGGATGTGGAGCCATTGACAGCGAATAGCAGCGGACCACTGGCTTGGACTGACCGGGAACCGGGACCTTGATCGTCAGATGTTGTCCCGGCGCAAACGAAGGAATGCTCTTTCCATCCTCTGGCTTTAAGTAGACCGAAGCAATGTCTTTAGTTTCTTTAACGACCTTACTGACCTGAAACGTCCGAAAGCCAGTCCACGAATCTGAGGTTGGTCCATTGCTACTTGAAACCCTTCGGTCCATCACGCTTTCGATCTGCTGATTCAGCAAAGAACGAGAAAGCTCGAACTGCCGCCGGCTTTGTCCCATCAGCGTCAACGACTGCGCGGCCCACAACCCAAGTTGCACCATCACCAGCGCGCACATTGCGACTCCGACAATGAGAAAAAGTGATTGGTAGATGACCATGATTCCTTTCAACCCGCACAAACGTCATAGCACGCATCCTTCGCGCAAGCTGCACAAACCACCACCTAAACAAGTAATACAGCTATTGAAACGTCGTCAATCCACGAAGCGAACCTTTAAGTAATTGACTACATGCGGTTAATTTTAGACCTACACTTTCACTTAACCAGATTATCCCCAAAATCACCCCCAGAACTTAACCTCTTTGCTGCCAGCACTGCCATGAAATTTTGCATCGCAACCCTGCACGAAAACGATCATCAGCAAACCGCTTTCCAAGCCATTGAGGTAACAATTGGATCCGCCTCCGATTGTGACGTCGTCATTACCAGTGACAAAGGCATTTCACCTTTACACTGCGTTGTCAAGTTCAAAAGCTCCAACGAGGTCGAGATCACGAACTTCGACCGGTCAATCGTTCTCAACAATGGTCCACGGGTTCATCGCGGGTCTGCTGCAGAATCTTGCTTACCCGTGTTATTCTCAATAGGTGATACCCAGTTCCACATCAGCAGTCTCGAATCATCATTCGAACTTGACTACTCGTTGTGCCAGCTTTCGAGCAGCGTTCACAAAGCACACCAACTAACCAGCCTTAAACGTGTTGAAGAAGTCGCCCCCGGCCCCGGAACGTTAACGGCTTGGCTAGAAACGTTGGGCGATCTTCAGAAATCAGCTGCGGGCAGCAAAGCCTTCTTCAAGGACGCCGCGCGTACGGCCTACAATCCGGGCGGCATGGATGGATGTATGATTCTGCAACCGGGTGAACAGGGTCAATGGACCATCATTGCCAGTCACATCCCCTATCCCCACTGCAATCTATCGTTCCGGCCAGACTTGGTTCAAGCGTCAATCGCACAACGTCAGACCATCTTTCATGATGCATCCCAGATCTCTTCAGAGAAACCTTTCGCAGACACCCATACTGCGGTGGTTTGCCCTGTTTTCGATGAGCAAAACAGAGTTTTGGCGATCGTGTACGGGTTTCGTACTCGGCACAGCACTAACAACCGCATCGGCGCCCGAGCGTTAGAGGTCCAGTTCGTGCAGCTGATTGCAGGTTCGATCGCCGCCGCCATGATAAGGCTGGAGAAAGAAGCAGAGGCTTCGCGTACACGTGTTCTACTCGAGCAGGCCTTCTCACCGCAGGTCGCGCGTCAACTGGAGATTGATCCACAGATCCTGCGAGGCGTCACCCGTGATGTGACCGTCCTTTTCGCGGACCTCAGAGACTTCACCGCGATCAGCGAAGCCGCTGGACCTAAGGTTACTTACCAAATGTTGACCGACGTGATGGATCGTTTCTCTGAGATCATCGCTGAACATGATGGTGTTGTCATCGACTTTTACGGCGATGGCATCTCCGCGTTTTGGAACGCTCCAATCGAGCAACCTCAGCATACGCTGCTGGCGGTGAAAGCCGCTCACGAGATTCTTGCCGCTCTTCCAGATCTGAATTCTCTCTGGGGACATCGGTTGTCCCACCGATTACGCGCCGGTATTGGAATTCATTGCGGTCCAGCACAAGTTGGAAATTCCGGCAGCAGTTCAAGACTAAAATACGGTCCCCAAGGGACAACCGTGAACCTTGCCAGCCGCTTAGAGTCTGCGACCAAAGGGATTGGGCTGCCGCTGATTGTGTCCGAAGATGTGGCCGATAATGTCTCAGGATCCTACTACGGGCGAAGGATTTGCCAGACGAGTTTGAGTGGCCTGAGCGAGCCACTGAATCTGTTCGAATTGGTGGCCAAACCAGTATCAAAATCGGCGCTGGACCTGCTGAGCAAATATGACGAGTGCTTGGCTTTGTATGAGAGCCACCAATACAGCGAGGCCGTATCGCTCTTATGCGAACTAAATCTCGACATGCCCGATCCAGCCTCTGAATACTTGTTGAAGCAGGCAATGCATAAAAGCAAAAACAGCGTTGATCGACGCCAAGGGGCGGACCAAAAAACAAAGGTCGCTGCTCTGACATTACCAAAGCATTCAGAAGTAAAAAATGCTCCCCAGCCTACTCCACCCTTGCCATTGCAAGGGTCAGAGCCAACCCCAAATCAAGCACAAGTCGAGAGTCAATAGCGGGTCTATTCGTCTTCGATTTCCACAGGCTTACCCTTTTCGAAGTCACATTCATATACTGCACGGTCGCGCGTTGGCCTCCGTGCATACACCCGGGCGTAGTTCAGTTCGTTGTAGCGCACCTTAAACCGGGCCCCTGTACGGTTCTGAAAACGCTCGAGATCAAATTTACGCTTCGAATGTGCCGCGATAGGCTCGGAATCGTGAATCTGGTAGTGGTGGTTTATTTGTAGATTTAGGTGCGTCCAATCTTGATCGCTTAAATTTTCGACCACGAGTTGACCACCACCAAATTCTGGCCGAAGGTCATATCGCTGCTCATAGAACGCTTGTGACGGCAAGCCCTCAGCAGTCACTTTGCATTCAAGCTGTCCCTCGACAACGTCGGGCATATAACTGAAAAGCGCTAGGATGACGATCACCGGCACCGCACACATAACGGCCAACGTGATCTTCAGCCCTTTGGGCGACATTGTCGGCATGCCCTTAGATATGTTTGAACGTGGAATGCCAACATCGCTGGTTGAAGTGTTTGTCATTTCTCGGTTTTCTTGGAAGTGCAAGTTTAGCGGGCCAATCGCTGGCTGAAATTATACATCGCGAGTACGATTCCAATATGCCAAACCTTAAAGACCGCAATTTTCTAAATGCATCGTGGTTAATCAACCTACGGTGGGTGGCTGTCATTGGTCAAGTCGCCACAATCGTGGGCGCAATTTCCATTTTCAAAGCTCAAATGCCTGCGGTCTGGTCTTTGATCGTTGTTATTTCGCTGACCGCATTTTCGAATGTCCTGTTGGCATATTGGTTTTCCAAAGACAACCGTTTCAAACTGAATGTGAAGACATGGAATGCATTGTTGGGAATGGTAATGGTGATGGATATGCTGTCTCTCACTGCTCTGTTGTTTGCCACTGGCGGCCCTAACAACCCTTTCTTCCTCTTCATCTTCGTCAATGTCAGCCTGAGTGCCTTGGTTTTGAACCGAAACTGGGCTTGGGGAGTTAACCTCTTGGCGAACCTCTGTTTCGTACTAATTACTTTCCAGCACCTAAAAGTCTCTCAATTGGACATGGGCCTTCCCCCATTACGTGCGGCGGGAGAGTTACAGCTAAAACACATCGCGCTGCTGGTTGCTTTTGCAACCTGTTCCACAGTGATCGTCTACTTTATGACTCGATTAACGGTCGAGTTGCGGGCTCAGCAACTAGAAGTCCGCAATGTTCAACTGAAACAAGCCAGAAGCGAAAAGATCGAGGCGTTGGGAACATTGGCCGCAGGAACAGCACACGAGTTGGCCACGCCGCTATCGACGATTGCGATCGTGGCCAAGGATGTTGAACAAGCATTTGAACGCCACCCCCCAGATTTCCCCGGCGCAGAAGAAGTCATCGAGGACGTCCACCTGATTCGCAGCCAACTCGATCGCTGCCGCTCGATCATCGACCGGATGTCCAGCCATGCCGGAGAAGCCGTCGGCGAGCCTATCCGCCCGTACATGCTAATTCGCCTTGCTGACGCCTCGCTGGAAGGACTGCTGGGAAGAGGCCGAGTCCACCTAGACATTCTTCCAGCGGATGAAAAGGCGATGGTCGCAGTTCCGATTGATGGGCTGAGCCAAGCGATTCGTGGGTTGGTTCAGAATGCGTTAGATGCAGACACGAGTGATCGTCCAGTTCTAGTGAATATTCGAAGTGCGGGCGATAATTGGCGATGGGAAATCGCTGATCGCGGGCCCGGAATGCCACCAGAAGTACTTCAGCGCGTCAGCGAACCGTTCTTTACTACGAAACCGCCCGGAAAAGGCATGGGCTTAGGTGTTTTTCTTGCAAAAAATGTTGTGAGGAGGCTTGGTGGGACGGTTAGTCACACGTCGAGGGGGACTTCGGAAAGTCTCAACACTGGAACGACCGTAACCATTCTGTTGCCTAAACATGATTATGAATGACAGTTTTTCTACAACGATGAACGGAACACAATCCATCATGGTTGTTGACGATGATGACGTATTGCGAAGCAGATTAGAAAAAGCGTTTCTTCGAAGAGGCTACGCCGTTTTTATAGCGTCCAACCGAGACGAAGCGATGCAATTGGCGGCTCAAAACAAACCTGACCGAGCTGTTTTGGATTTGAAAATGCCGGGCAAGTCAGGGCTAGAATTGCTCAGTGAGCTGCGAGCAATTTCACCAACGACTTCTTGCGTAATTTTGACGGGCTACGGTTCGATCACAAACGCCGTCGAAGCGGTGAAGCTTGGCGCGGTTGGTTATGTGACCAAGCCTGCCGATGCCGATCAAGTGCTGGCAGCCTTTGAAGACAGTCCGGTCATAGACAATCCTGAGTTCCCACCGCCTTCATTGGCCGCCGCACAGTGGGAGCACATCCAACGGGTGCTGGCCGATTCCGGAGGCAATATTTCCGAGGCAGCGCGACGACTGGATATTCCTAGACGGACGCTACAGCGTAAATTGAAAAAGAACGCGCCGTA
>Ga0209831_1001448_pt1 | contig 21781 bp, 23 predicted proteins | sample Maine_Asex4_meta_FD_187451 | JGI IMG/M metagenome (GOLD analysis project Ga0209831, IMG submission 187451) | Marine algal microbial communities from Maine, USA - Maine_Asex4_metaG (SPAdes) (version 2) | ecosystem: Host-associated > Algae > Red algae > Unclassified | place: Maine, USA | collected... | reverse complement strand
ATACTGCCATCACAAGACCCACTATCAGAATGAGTGATAATGCTTGAGCCGAGTGCTTGGAAACTTGCACGCTCGGTTCTTAGGGGGGAAAGGAGTGGCAACGCTCCTGACCTACCCGACCACTTCAGATTAGCGTGTGACGACTAGAGGGCATTCGCCTTCGAGCTACTTTCATATTGGTTGGGATTAAGTTAAAGCTTCAGTTATTAATGGTTAGAAGTTAATTCGCTGTGTAACCTTTTCTAGTAATCCAGACCCGACTCCTGCGATATTATCACTCAAACAACATGAAAAATGGCCCTATCAGTTAAAGCTTAAAGTTTAGATTCACTTTTGCAATATTTCTTAAAAGTTTTGCCAGTTAACCAGGTTTTTGACTATTTAAGAACTGCTATATCTTCAAATCACCACACCCAGGGTAATCGCATCAAAATATCAAGTCAAAACATGCCAGAATTAGATAAAATCTGAAGCAGAAAACTATTATTCAAGCCAGCTTGATAACGTTTCATCTTTAAACTTCCCTTAGAATTATCTTGATGTAGCAAATTGAGAGCTAGTCTTTTGAGGATAGTCATATTTTGTGGAGCATGATCTTTGCGAATACGAGAGTCATCTTCGGCAAAAATCACATCCAGACACCAGTGCAACTGGTTCTCAACTCCCCAATGGCTGCGAATTGAACCAGGAAAATTAGGAAAATTAGGAGCGAGAGAACTGAGAAAATATCTTGTGCTGTAGGTAGTCTTATTCCAAAGTTGGCGACTACTTTGTTCCACAATCAAAGTCTGAAGACCAGTCCACTGTTTTAGCCGATTAGAATCGAATACTTGGTTCACTGAAATCGAAAAGAAGCATCGCTTCTCGATACGGTGATGTCCTGCTTCACAAACAAATTCTGCTGTGCTTACTGATGTTTTTTCCGCTTTCTGTTGATGCTGTTCAAACCAATTATGAGCATCCTTCGCTAGAGTTGGATGGTTAGCTTTAAGAGCCAAAATGTAATCTGCACCTGCTAATTTAATTTGTTGAGCGATAGCTGTTTGAGTTCCCATAGCATCTGTAGTGACAATTGCGCCTTTCAAATCTAATTGTTCGAGCAGAACAGGGATTGCTTTTATTTCATTTGATTTTTTCTCGACTGCAACCTGTCCCAACACTAATTGGTGACTGCTTGACCATGCACTGACCATTACTAGAGATTTCAATGAGTTTTCTCGGTCATAAGAACCCTTGAGACTTTTACCGTCAATTGCCACCACTTTCAGTCCTAACTTCCCTGCAATTACTTTGACCCATGCTTGAAAGTTGCTTTCTAAAACTTCTGGTTCTAACTGGCTAAAAATTCTACCGAAGGTATCGTGCGATGGTATTCCGTTAGGTAATTCGAGAAAAGTAGAGAGCCATTCTTCTTTTGCTTTACCATAAGTCTCGATCGCCACCCATCCGTCTGCTCCACACAGTATTGCCAAAATAGCGACCGCGATTATGTCTACCAGTTTGTGAGAGCTTCTGGTCACAACTCTCTGGTCAGGAATCTTGCCGAAATGCTCTTCTATTGATTCTTTCAGGGATTCTTTCATCATGGGAATAAATATCTTATTTTCCCATTTTTTTCTTTATTCGTTTGATGCGATTACCCTGTCACCACACCCTATACGGAAAAATCTTTGGAGTGATAGAGTATAATCCTTTCAATCTCTTGAATTAAATCACTTTTGCCTTTTCAAAGAATAGGCACTGCACTATGTAACAGATCGTATTTTTAAACACCTTCGGAAGAATTACTAACCAATAAGTGTTTCATAATGCCAAAGACTTGTTAAATAAGTTAGCTCATCGTCGGGGTCAGAAGATTGCTTATGATTACAATAATGATTACCTAATTACTCTACAAAATAGGATTTTAGCCATATCTTTATAAAAACATTATCGATAGGGTTATGTATTTGAATTTTTGAAAAATTTTATTCTCTAGGTATAGAAGATATATTTAGATAATGCTACTTTAGTAATGCCGATAGATTCAATTTATTAAGCATTTAATGGAAGAAGGAAATAATTACGATCCTGCTACTAGCAATTTAAAAACTAATATATTATCAGAGAAAGAAAAGAAAATTACTATTTATAGTATTGCTTTTTTAACGGGTTTAATTTTGCTTCTGCTTGGTTTGATAGGTGAGGCTTATGTTAATCAGCATCCTGTGCTTGAATTTTTACAATACAGTAGGTTCAAATTTGGTAAAGAAATATTAGGTTCTATTTCTTTGTTTACAACGTACATCGGAATCATTCTATTTTGTATAGCTCAATATTTATTTATAATGAATGAGCTTCAATGGAAAAAAATATTGTTATTACCTACAACAATAAGTCTTTTAATTGTGCTAATTTATTTTCGTATTTTATTCACAACATATGATTGGAAATTAGAATACTCAGAATATAAATATGCAAGTTTTGTATTGATAGTTGTTAGTGTTCTTGGACTTACATCAAAAACAACTTTGAAAAATAGTAATTCAACCCTAAGCCATAATGATAATAAAACATGGAAAGTTACTTTTTCTATGCTGCTAATTCTCGGCTTTCTTTTAAACGCAGTAGCGTTTTGATTAAAAGCATATTCAAGATTTAATTTGTTAATCTTCTTATTATAATTTTTTAAAATAAATGAAAAATAATACTTATTCCCATACTCAAAGTTTGGGAGTTTTTGGCTGGAATTTTTCTTCAATTGCAGAGTTTAAACTAACAACCGATAGCAACGGTAATGTTTATATTTATGACTCGGGAATTAAAACTCTACTACCTTCTCAACGAACAGGAACGGCACTATACAATACTCCCGACTTACAAACGCCTTTTGATGAATTAACAGAAAGTCCTTATAGCTTAAATAAAGAGCATGTTGTCCGACCTTATTCTTCCAATAAAAAGGTTTTTCAACAGCAAGCAGATGGCAGTTATCAGGGTAATGGCACTTTAACTTGGAACATTAACCATTACGAACTAGAAGAAGCTGATGGAAGGCTGATAGTTTTCCGCGCAGACGGTCAATTAAACTATATCGAAGATAGTAATGGTTATCGTCTGACTGCGGGATATACTAACAATTTACTGACTCAACTTTCTACCAGTAATGGTGATAGTTTGATTTTCAATTACAATGCCGATGGACGCATTGAAACTGTTACCGACAGAGAGGGAGAGGCTAATACCTATAACTACGATTCTATAGGTCAGTATTTACTCAACGTTGAGGACGTTAACGGGACGACTAGCTTTAGCTACGACGACCCTTTTGACCCTACAAAAGTAAGTAGCGTTACTTATAGTGATGGTTCAAAAGTCAGCTATGACTACGATCATGCTGGACGCTTGCAACAGGTTATTTACGGTGAAGGAAGAGAAGCCTTAGCTACGACCTATAGTTACGATGTCAACGGTGGCGTGACTGTAACTAACGCCAATGGTGGAACTAATCAAGAATTACGCAACGAACGAGGACAGGTAGGTCAGACTATTAATGCCAATGGAAGTGTTACTAACTACAGTTACGATGCTGCGGGAAATCTAACAGGTATCGATAGCGAGTTGGGATATAGTGCAGGTTTTGCCTATGACAGTAATGGTAATGTTACGAGTCAAACAAATGCTTTAAACCAAACTACCAACTTTACTTATCAAGCTAATTCCAATCGGTTAACTAGTTTTAAAGATGCTCGCGGTAATGATGTTCTCTACAGCTACGATCATCGTGGAAATCTGACTCGCATTACCTATGAAGATGGTACAAAAGATAAGTATTTTTATAATGGGAAAGGCTTAATAGAGAAATCCGTTAATCGTCGCGGTCAAGAGATTGCTTACGAATACAATAATAATTATCAGTTAACTAAAGAGACTCATAGCGATGGATCGATTATTGAATATGAATATACAGAATCTGGCATGTTGCTTACTTATGTTGGCGATGATACTAGTCGGAAAACTACCCAATTCAACTATAACCAATCAGCAAAAAAACTCAATATCAACAATTTTGTTATACATGAGAGCTTATCTAGAATCGTACAGCAAATTTTATTGTTCTAAGTAATGTTCTCAATAATGTTGTTTTTACTTTACGCTGTGACCATTTCTGGTTGAGAATCAGGATTAGCTAGCTCGAAATGTAGAACCATCATTTGTTCGGCACGTATACCCACAGATTCATAGGTACGTCCAGAGCGATCGCTAAACTCAACTTCAAAAGCTGCACCATCAGCTAAAATCTCTACCACAGTTCCCACTTGACCCCGAGAGAGATTGTATTCGGCTAAATCAACTGTTAATGCCACTACATCGAGGAGTTTAATGTTATTGGTTTCCATTTTTTGGATCTACCTCAGATTCAAACGAAAGGATAGCAACTGGTCAATCGGGGAATTTGGTTATCAACTTCGATAATCCAGCCCGTCCGAATCACTGCGCTTTTGTTCTGCCATTCTAAAGTAAAGTCTAACGTGTAACGTTGACCGAAGGCATCTTTTCTGCCCAACTTAGCAGGCTCGGTTTGCACAACTTCTAGCAAGATTGACCGTAGCTCCGCAGCATTATCTGCCGTCATACCTAGTATTGAACTAAAAAGTCTTGCCTTATGCTTGCCCGTACTGTGTTCTGGGTTAAGACAATAATCCCGCAGCTTGCGAATATCGACAACCGCACTTTTGGCATTAGGTATCAGCATATAAGAGTCAGATTTTGTCACTCCGACATAATACGATAATCCTCGATCCAAATCGCACCCAGATTTAATTAGATAAGCCAGGGTAGAAGAACGTATTTACTCATTAGCTGGCAATGAAGAAGCTATTTAACAGCTCTGGTTTATTAATTGGTTTAATTCTGGTCTTTATCGGTGTCCTTGGCAATCGCAAATCTATTAATGGTGCGATAGAAGGAGCGATAGATCGCGTCTTCAGTTCAGATAACCATGCCCAGCAATGGCGCGTAAAACCAGGCAGTATCTACGATGGCGATACCCTGCGAGTCATCAGAGGAACTGAGGAGTTAAAGATTAGATTCTGTGGCATCGACGCGCCAGAATTAAAGCAACCTTTGGGCGTTGAATCTAGAGATTATTTGCGATCGCTCATTAACCAAGGCGACGGTACAATTCATGTTTTGCCTATTGAAGAAGATAGATATGAGCGTACTGTAGCCGAGTTATGGATACCCATCAAACCCGACTATGAGGCACAAATTCATCTCAACACGGCAATGGTCGAAGCTGGTTACGCTCATCACTATCAAAAGTACTCAGGTAGCTGTGTAAGTGCCGATAATCTAGGCTGGGCAGAGGAGATTGCTAAAGAAGATAAGTTAGGCGTTTGGAACGGTAATCATCAGAAGCCTTGGGACTGGCGGAAGGCTAGGAAGTAAAAAAGTATTAACTCTGTAATTAATTAAGTATTATAAAGTAACGCATAAAATGACTGAGGAAACCATAAGTAATAAATAGTTAATTAAATCTAATTTTTTATCATTTATGATAGTTTCAACTTTTGAACTCTTAATCAATAAAAGACAGTTTCCTAAGCCAAAAGACCTTCCACAACCAGTTCAAGACCAATTGAATCTGACTCCAAAACAAGAAGATTTCTTAGAAGACCTAAGTCGAGAAGTTATTCAGGGATACTTTTTGACAATTTCTAATTTGACGAATACAACAATTGAGCTAATAATTTCCTTTCGTACAGTAAACAGTGAAGGTCAAACTTTTCTTAATGGAAAAGATATCGCAGCTTTATTCGATGTTGACGGAAATAATAATGCTGCCACATTTGTCTCGGGTTCTCCAGGTCGCCTGGATTATTCGGTAGAATTGCCAGGCAACGATACTGGACAATTAATTGTTCAAGCTAATCCTGGATTGATTTTTAACCCTAACAACAAAAAAGAACTAAGGGGATACGTCGATATTGCCTCAAGCAATGAAGGAAATATAAATTTACTTTTGACACCCGAACATCGAGCCACCTTTTACAAAAGAAATGAAGGTGGTGAAACTAGCAATCCCGTCGTTCAGTTAGATCAAGTTGCCTATGCTTTGCCTACAGCTACAGGCAGTTCTATGTTCTCAATGTAACTGGGATCGGTATGAACATCTATTTAATTGTGAACAAACTGTTAATAGTTTAATTATTTGTTAGTGGCGTTTCGTTTTTGCTGCTATTAGTATCAGTTATTGGAAAGCTTTTAGCAGCGCTTATTTTTGCAAAAATAATGATAAGTAAAATATGTCGATTTCAGGCAATATCTCGTAGTTGGGTTGCTGTACCAGAAAGAGAAGTACCATTAGGGGTAATCGAATTTATTGGCGGTGCGGGTTTGGGAACGTTCCCTACCATTGCCTATCGTCTTTTCCTCAATGCTTTAGTAGATTCGGGATATACCGTTATTGCTGTTCCTTTTCCCTTGAAATTCAATCACCAAGCAGTAGCCGAGTATCTCAAAGAAGAAAGAGATGTTATTCGTAAAGCCTTGAATTATCCCCCAACTATCCCTCAGATTTGGGTGGCTCATAGTTTGGGATGTAAGTACATTGCTTTGCTGGAAATCCAAAAGGATATTATCGATCAGCCATCGCTATTAATTGCTCCGAACATCGGCGAGACTAGAAATGCCGTTCCCTTTGATTGGTTAGCTAACCTTTTAGATAAATGTAATCTTGGTGTTCGTCCGAGCCGAGAAATTACTAAGCAGTGGATGGAAAAATCCATCAATGCTGGTGAGTTGTTTCACATTACGTCTTTGCTTTCATTTAAGCAAGATTGCATTTCGGGAAATAGCAATGGCGCACAAATATGTACTAAAAAAGGACTGTTGCCCAATCCCCCTAGTACCGATGATGTGCGCTGGCTTAATGACCTATTAAAAGACCGTCCTGACTATATCTATTCTTTTGCTGAAATCGATGGTAGTCATACTCAATTGGCAAGTAAACAGATAGAACAAGCGAATCAATCTGCGTTGAATCTCATTAATGATCTAAGGCAAGTAGCCAAAACTCTTATTAAATCATGACTACCACAATGACAACTGACCTTCGCTAACTGAACTGTAAGGACTCCGATGTAAGCTCAAATGACAAACCGCACAGACAGACATCAGATTAGATAACCGATTATCTTGAGTGTTATGGTTGCGATGATGCACTTGTAAAATATCTGCCGTCCACTGCGATCGCGATAAGCCCTCTGGTCGTTCTCCAGGCTCATAACACTTCTTCCCACAGCATTGACAACGCCATCGAGCAGCTTCTTTTACTGATAATGCTAGGCTGCTCCAATTATCGGGGTAAAGGCTAGTATCTACAGGCATTTTGTTTATGGCGATCGCTGAATGATTTCATCTTATCGTAGAGTGGCGATCGCTACGTTTGGAGATTAAATTCTCTTAATTAAGTATTGAAGTAATATTTTAAGTGTCAATATAAGATGTGGATATTACTTCAACGGCGAAACGAGGATCGAGATATGCAAGATACGGCTTGGATAACAATCTCAATAGTTACGGCGGGCTGTTTGGCAGGATTCTTTGCAGGAGCTTCAGACCAACCTACTGGGGGTAATCTATCATCAATGATTGGAGGAGTCTTTGTTGGAGTCTTTGCAGGTATTTCCAAGGCTAAAGTAATTGAGTTACAACAAATAGTAGAAATTGGTAAGTTATTCTTCTTATTTCAAGTAGCACTTTTTGTCACCTATATTCTCAGCAATATATTGCGTAAGCGTGGATATTTTGAATGGTTGTTAGGCGATGATGTTCATTACCTTGGTAGCAGCCGAACGAAAAAGAAGAGAGGCAATTAATACGGTTTCTAATTAGTTCGTGATTAGCGATCGCCCTGAAGAGAAAGCGATCGCTAAATCATCGGCAAGAAATTCTAAACACCCAAGCCCCAATCGTAGCTGAACAACTACCATTGCCAATCGTTCTTATACTTGCTGTAACTTTGGGAGAACAGGCTTGCAAAATCAAAAGTAGTACGAAAAAGCCACATAACAGCTTCCACCAATTATTCATTTCTTGTTTCCTGTAAGTAGTTATTTACTTTATAGTTCCCAAATCCTTTACTGATTGTCGCTGCGCGGTTTTATTGTTTTCCCCCTCTGCCCCTCCGGGGAACGCAAGTGAAGTTCTTGGGTCGTCCACTTCTATCTGCTGGGGTATACGTCACACAGCAATCCAATTATAGCGGGGGCTGATATTGTCGCGATGCGGTCTATATGCGGGGACACCCCGCACCCCGATACGCTCGTCAAGGGCTTACGCATGGTGCGCTTGGGCTAAAGTTTTTTGTCTCGCTATCGCTCGGTTTATTATTCTGCCCGCTTCCCCTATGACTTCGCTACGCCCCCGCTTTCAGAAACACGTTGTTTCTCCTCTGGGGGTTTTTTGCTCGTGCTTGCTTTGCTTCTTTTCGTTCTCTGGTTGGTCTTTTTCTCGCTTCTGTTTGGTTCGTCTTCTTCGCCTTCTGTGCCTCCTGCTTCTTCTCCTTGGTGGGTTGGGGCTTCTTGTTCTTTGTCGGTTCGTTCTGCTGTGCAGCCTGCTTCGCAGGCAGTCGCGTCTAGCGACGCTCTGGGCGATAGCCCTGCCCTTCGTCCTGCTGTCTGCTGCGTTCTCGTTCGGGTCGTCCGTTGTCTGGGGCTGCCCGTTCTTCCCGTGTCGGTCGTCTGCGTCGTTCGGGCGTTTGGGTCTAGTTGCCTTGTCGGTGTCTGTTGCTTGCTCTCTCTCTTCGTTGTCGTTTCTCTTTGGGGGTTTCCTCTCGTGCGTTTTTCCTTCTCTGTCCGTTCTCGTTCTTCTGTTCGTCGCGCTTCTGTTCCCTTCCGTTGTGTGGTTGGTTTGGCTCTGTCGCGTGGCTGTTGTTCCTGGCTGCTGCGTTCTTCGTCCCGTTCTTTTTCTGGGTCTGTCTGCTGGTGTGGCTTTGCCTCGCGCGGTCGTGCTTCTGCCTTTGCCTTCGTTGTCTCGCGGTTGGTTGGCGTTGTGGTGCGCGTGCGTCCTGGCTGGTGTTCTGTCTCTGGTTTCGTCTGGTTTGTCTCTGTGCCTGTGGCGCGTTGAGTTGTTTTGTTGGGGGTTCGCCCCCCTTTTTTTTAGATAAATTGCGATCGCTTTTTATTTTTGGGACGAACACTTTAAGCCAATATTGTAATGACCTTTAGGGTCAACATTCATCTCTACTCTTTTCATCGAGTAAGTTTTTCCGTTGTATTGCCTTTTTACATCTCCGCGCCATGAAAGATTTGAGCCATCTGTGGTTCGGGCAAAATAGTAAGCTATTTTATTTGAAGATTTCAAATATATATCATCTGATGTGAGAAAAGACTTTTGATTACCTTCAAAATTCCATTTACCTTTAGTTTCCCAGCTATCTGAATATTTTTCTTTGTAACGCAATAGAAATTCTATTGGAGCAGAGCAATTATTTCTCAAGTAAAATCTTCTGCCATTTTCTCTACTCGAAGGCAAATTACTAAAGACAGCTTCTCGACGATTATCTGTTTGACCTACATTACATCCAGCAATTCCACAGCTTTCTTGAAACCCTCTACGTCCTCGTGCATTAACAATTGCGGTGTGAATAGAAGCCTTAGATTTATACAAATCTCTTTCGTTAGCAATTTCAAACAAATTATTTGCTTTAGCCTCAGCGTCTTTTTCAATTTGTCTGCAATCATGCACGTCAAAATGGACTACTTCTCTCTCATTTTGTCCATCTCTTTTATTGACTTTTTCGTAACCAGGAGCTAAACAGCTATCAAGTACCAAATACTTGATTAAAAACGGTGTTACGCCTCCTAAAGTCTGATATTGTACGGTATGCTCTAACTCATGCATCATAAGATGAAGTCCAGCTTTATCGTATACATCTATCGTGCCAGGAAAATAGATTTTATTCCCAATAGTGATTGCTTGACCGTGAACCGTATCAATATTTTCAGCATATCTAATACTAGGCAGACTGACTTTGTAGTGAGGCTGTAAAATAACTCTATGATCTATTGGTAATTGCTTCCATCCTTTTTGATTTCCTTGAAACTCTAAATAGGCAGTATATTCTCTAACAAGTGGAGGAACTAAACCTTGCTGGACATAGCTTTTGACGTATTCAAAAGCGTTTCCTCCTTCTCGACGAATATTTTCTAATAAAATTCCGCCTTCTCTTTGGATGTCTTCTAAAGGCTTTTCAATATCGCAAAGATTTACACAGATGCCCGCAACACATTCTCTTCTGCATGCTGCAGGGGCTGGTCTAGTCATTACTGTAAATAAGACAAGTAAAGCAAATAAGATTACAAACCTCAATATTTTGTGTTTTTTAAACATTAATTTAATTCTCTTAGTTAACAATTATCTTTGTTGAAAAACTGTATTATAAAATGTGACGCGATATGTATGCATCAACTGAATTTAAAATTTAACGATCGCACTAACTTATACAGTTACTTCTTGATAAATCCCCAGCGCCCTACACTCAGTTTGTCTCGCTAATCGCTCGGCTTGTTTCGGCTTGCCTTCAAGTGCGGAAATGATAGCACAGCCAGTCGCTCTCCTTGAGGTTGGGGCTATTTGTTGTCTTTTTTTAGAGGTAGCCCCTTTTGTTTATTTGGGTCGCTCGTCGTCGCCACAAAGTTGATATCTGCGTTGTCAAGCGATCGCAAGCTCCGTCTCTCTCCCATTGTTCGCTTTGTGCCAGTGCATCCGAGCTTCGGGGTGTGTCGTCGCGCCTAGTAATCGTGTTTTGTCTCGCTTCGCTCGGTTAATTCTATGTGTGCAAGTGCGGTGGTGTGCAAGTGCGGTGTGAGTGTGTTGTCTTCTTTTCTTTCTGTCGCTGTGTTCCTTGCTCTGTCTCGGTTCTGGCTTGTTTTGCCTGCGTTTTAGTGGTATAATTGTAGTTGTGTCTCGTTGGTTGTGCCGTGTCTGTTCTCGCTTCGTCTTCTGTGTTTGCTGGTGTGGTGTCCGTTGGTTTTTCGGGTTCTCGCTCCCTGTCTCCTGGTGCTTCTGCTGCCCTCTCTTCGCTGTTGCCTTTCGTCCCTGCTGGTGTTCGTGTGTCGGTTGGTTGCGCTGCTGGCGCAGATGCCGTTGTTCGTTCTTGGTTTGGCGCTGCGGGTTCTGCTTCGGTTCTTCTGTTTTCGGTTGCCTCTGGTCGCTTTGGCTCTGGGCGTTCGGCTTTTGCCCGTCGCTCCTGTCGCTGTGTCTCGTCTGTGGCTGCTGGTTCTCGCGGTTTGCTGGTGGTTGTTCCCGTTGGTGCTTGTCCTGCTGGTGTCGCTCCTTCGCGTTCGTTCTCTGGGCGTGGCTCTGGCTCGTGGGGTTCGTTGGCTTTTGCCCTCGGTCGCGGTCGTCGGGTACTGTTGTGGCTTCCCTCTGGCTCTCGTCCTCCCGTGTGGTCTTCTGTCTCCTGGTCTTCTGCTGGTGCGCTCGGCTCTGCTGGCTGCTGGTGGCTCGGTATTGTTGTTCCTGCTCCCGCGCAGTTGTCGCTTTTCTAGTCTTCTTGTTCTGTCGCTTTCTCTATCTCAGAAGCGATCGCCTGTCTTGCTACTTCTTGCCAATCTTTAATTACTCCAGCTTTAATCGCTGCTTTCATGCTGGACGGCAATCTGAGAGTCATTTTCTCATTACAAGGCTCATCCCAATCAAACTTCTGTTTAAAACTATATTTAGTTATTTCTGGGTTTCCCCCTGGTCTACCTTTGGGCATGATTTTAAATCTCAATGTCTGTACATATTAGCACGTCGGACACATAAGAATAACTAATTTAATGTAATTTAAATATACTATTTTTTGATATTTTAAGTACGTCGGACATACTATAATAATAGTAATCGAGGAAGAAACCCGCTAAAGCTCATCCTCGATTAAATCCAAATCAATTCAATTCAGACAATTATTATGTTAGACCAAAAACTGAAAGTATCACCTAACGGTAGTTTTAAAGTTTCCCAACTCTGTAAAAGTGTAGCCATTTGCGAAGCTACAAAAGGCGATCGCCATAATTGGGGAAATGCCACCGAAACCGAACCAGCTTTTATAGTTTATTTAGGCTGTAAAAAAGACGAAGTAGCGGAAAAAATCAAATATATTAATAACGCTCTGGGCTGCTACTGGTGCGAAGTTCGTCAACCAAAATATCTTAAAGATTTTGAAGCTGAAATCAAAATTAGAGGAATGCAAAGACATTCAGATGAAGAAACTAATGGTCTAGATTTTTTGCTTTGGGCTGAGAATGATTTCGATTACGTCGAAGAAGACGAATATAGTTACCACACCACAGGCTATATGCCCCACTGGTAAATAATCCTATGCTCTGTGACTAGTTATCTTGCTAGTCACTTTATTTTCATTTTCCCTACATCAATTCTAGAAAATAATTCATCATGACTCAGAAAACAGATCGATACACCATCTCTCTTGAAGATTGTCTTGAAGACATCGCCGAAAATTTCATCTATGCAAACAGTGAATATAGCCACGTTCCGCCCTTCGTACTAATTCCCATCATGTTTGAAGCAGTAAACGAGTCGATCGATAAGTTCTCCAGCAATCCAGAGCAATATCTTAGCGATCGCCTTCGCCAAAAACTAGATGAAGCTGTAAGCGAATATCTAGCAGCAGCATAAATTAGCAAGTCATGTGTGCGACGCAGTGATTTTTTTTCGCCCCCTGAAATAAGGAAAACAAAAAACTCTGTACTCAGAGAGTGAAAAAAACGCGCTCATGACACCCCCACATTCAAACTTTAACGCTCAAATTCAAACGTAAATTCAACAAAACTCAAGCAATGACAACTAATAAAAAAGCAAACTCATTCAGCGTATTTGGCACTCGCCCTGATAATGCTATCTGCCTTCCCGATGTTCCCTATTCTGTCAGACTCAACTGTAAAGACGGCGGTTTGTTTGTTGGCGGTAATGAAGCCCAGCATCGCAAGAGTAACCCAGACCAAAAAATAGATATCAGCATCGTTAAAGTAGCTAAATTCTTCGGTACTTTAGGTAAAACTGAGAATGTTCTCTGGATTCAGTTATTTTTTGTAGCTGCTCCAGGCGTTGATTCTTCTATCCTGCCTCAAAACGTTGTTTGCTGTAGCTATATCAAAAAGCAGTCGATCGCTCATCTGTTTAATAAAGTTCAAGAAGTGATGGAGCATGGCGATCCTGGTATGGGCATCTTTACCATTACCTTTAATCGTGAAGCTGGTGAAAACGGAGTTTATTACACGATCGGCTTTGACTGGCGAGAACGGGAATCATCTGAGGAAAAAGAACAGCTAGATCTGATTGCTGCTTTTATGTCTGCCTATAGTCAACAGTTGATCGACATTGAAGGAACACGCGATATGACCTGTGTTGATGGCTGGACGGCACAACAATTACAGGGATTGACCCTACAGCAACCAGAAATCGAAGGAAGCTCTAATCGTAGTTTACCTGCTGCTTAATTACTAAACACACGGCGGTCGTCGGAGATGGCGATCGCGCATCCTACAACAAGAATTTAAAACTATGACGACTTCAACTAGACTCTGGGAACTATCCGAAGAAATCCGAGACTTAGAAAACGCGATTAGTGCGATCGCTGATAATGAAACTCTTGACGATGAAGATAAAGAAACTAAACTACAGGAAATCTTTGCGCTTTGGCTCTCTACTGGCGAATCTTTCAAGGCAAAAGCCGAAAAGGTAGCAAGATACATCAGGCATCAAGAGGCACTAGCAGAGGCAAGGAAGAATGAAGCCAAGAGAATTAAAGAATTAGCTACTCAAGCAGAGAATCAAGCAGCTAGATTGAGAAAATATTTAACTAATCAGATGATTTTGTCTGGAGTCGATCGCATTGATGGAGTATCAACTAAAATCAGTCTGAGAAAGAAACAGCAAAGAGTGTTGTTAAACGTTCCCGTTGAAGAACTACCTGCTGAATATGTCAGGGTTACTCACAAGCCAGATTTGACTAAGATTAGAGCATCTTTAAAAGCCGATCCTGAACGCGAGATTGATTGGGCTTCACTGTCTGAAAATTTAGAACATTCTGTAACTATTAGATAATTGGTTTGAGTAGCGATCGCAATTCAATCAACGCGATCGCATTAAAAGGTTTTTAAAATGAAGACTTAGGCTAGCTCAAAAATTCGAGCTTCCATTTTCTCAATGATAATGCCAGTAAATCATCTAGAGTATGAAATGACTCGCTTTCACCTGTTAACTCTCGGCACAAGTTTGAGTAGGTACTTAAATCGCAAGTATAACTGTAACGGTTTAGACTTTTGCCAATATAAAAGAACAATTTGATCGCCGAATCTCGATTCCATTCCTTATCGTGCTTGATTTCTACCCACGTTAATCCTTCAACTTTTTCTTTTTTGTAAGTTCTTCCTGCACCGCCAAATTCACGCTTTGAATAGGGTAAACGCAGCAAGAGTCGAGGACGGCGATCTCCAGGCATGGTGGGCATAAACTCTGCACAGAGTTTTGTCTTATAAATATCTTTGTCTCCTTTCCTCATTCCATACATGGTACGAGTGGTTTTTCCTACTTCGATCATGCGTTCGTCAAAAACAAGTAGCTTTTTTCGGATAGCTAATATATAAGCTTCCTGTTCTGAAGATAATTCTTCTGTCAGTTTGCGTAGTGACTTTGGAGGAGAAAGTTTAAAAGATGATGGTTGAGAAATTTCTTCATCATCGCGATCGAGAAATGGATGGAACTTTTTCGGAATACTTGATCTTACTTTTTGTTTACTATCTAAATCATTTAACTCGAAACAGAAACTATCAGCCTTAGTAGATAAAACACGAAAAGTAAATAGCTCGAAGTCAAGCTGACTATATTTTTGGTCGATTAAATTGTGCTGATGAAACTGAGGCGCGATCGCAATTAGTCGAATAGGCAATTGATAATTAACTTCTTCTGAAAAAGGTTTATATTCCCGAACAGCTTCGTAATAACGAGTTAACTGCTGAATAATATAGCGATCTTCTAGATTTTTAAGCTCTACAATAGCAAGCTGTCCTTTTCGATCGATTGCGAGAAGGTCACAAACTTGATTGTTCAAATAATATTGACGAGCCAATTGTTTGAGATCCAAGAGTGGCTCTATAGTTTCAGAGACAAAATTCTCTAAATATAGTTCACTCTGAAACTTCCAATCGGTGTTGGCATCAAGCATAAAACTTATTTCAATAAAATTATTGAAGTCTCAAGTCACGGAGTAAAAGCTGAACGGGGAGAAAGCTTTACCCATGATCGAAAGACTAATTATACTCTATGCCGATCTCTGCCACACATTACCAATTGCTGCTGCAACTTTTACAGTAAATTCTAAAGGCACTGCTTTGAGCTTTTTTGTAATTTCTTCCTCACTAGAATTGAGATGAAGAACAATTGACTTATCTGTTAAACGACATCGATCTTTGCTGGACAAAATACACACCTCACTCTTATGGAAATATGTACTCTAAATACTAATGTATTAAAGTACGCATAAACTAATTTAGGCGTTTTCTGTAAGTTTAGAATCGGTAGAAATACTGGACTGAGTAGAAATACCTGATTGAATCGATCTACTCAAAGAAACCATTAACGCTCCCTTTTCTTTGAGAGTCATTTCTTCCACAGTTTTACCTTTACCACCAACATAGTTGGCGAATACTTCTCTAGCTGTCGGGTTAATAGATTCTGCTGCATCTAACAGAGCCTCTAAATAATCCATTCCCATATTGGATCTTTTTCCATTACGAAATGATGAAACTCTAGACTTGCTAATACCTGTGATATTGCATAAGTCTTGGGCTTGAATATCCAATGTCTTGAGCATTCGGTCAAATGCTTCGTAAAGCCTCGTCTGATTGGCTGTCATGTGGTATTTTGACAATGAGCAACTAATGTTCGACAACGTAGAACTATCAAAGGTAATATAGATCACACGAAGTCGCCTATGTCAAAAACTATAACCCCAGGATGGCTTAGTCAAAAATCTAATTCACAAATCTATCGTAAAGAAATCTATGAATAATACAGAATAAGTGCAAATAAAGCTATACAATACCCACATATAAAAGCGAAAACAGTTGACTTACTTTGACGGGTCAGACAACTGCTCTCTTTTAAAACCATGCGCCTTCTCAATTGAGACAGGTAGTGCGGTTTTGTATGTAATTTTTTTTGCCACGACTAAAAAAAATTGCGCTGAACACGCTCATCTCTTAGCCACACCAAAATTATGCCACAGATGAAGACTGAAAAGAAGTTTTTTCACAACAGAGTAGATAAAAATACTCAGGTTTTTGTTTTCTCAAACATCAAACCTATTGCTACAACTGGGTTTCAAGAATTACAAAAAAATATTGCTGGAGGGGCGAAGTAATGCGAAAAATTACTTTTGGCGATCCAGTACTTAAAGTAGAAGGTCTAGAAACCAAGTTTGATGTCGTTCCCGTATCTAACTCACTGGCTATTTTAATTGGAGATAGAGATTTAGCCACAATCGTACAACAGCTTTCCTACTGGACGTTTCAAGGCTATGGAGAAGTAATCGATGGGGTGCGGTGGTTTTATAAGCCGATCGCGGAATGGATCGAAGAAGTTTTTCCTACCTTTACCCCTTGGAAGCTAGGCAAGATGATGAAGCAATTGAGCGATCGCGGCATCATCAGACGAGAAAAACTATTTACCAAACATCAAATTCAAAGAGGCGATCGCTTTTGGTGGCAGCCAAAAAATCAGACTTATTATTACAGCTTGGACTCTAAAAAGCTACAAAAAATAGCTGATAACTTTCAAACCTCCGAAACGGCTGAAACCCCTGAAAACTCCGTATCTATAAAAACCCAAATACTAAGTAATGAGGAAATTGATAATACTAAGGATTTTGACTGTGCAAAAAACAATACAGATATAACTTCCATAGAAAACAATTCCATAGATAAATCCCACCCTCACCTCCCTTGTGTGAGTGAAAGTTCAAATCCAATTAACCGAGAAGCAAGTCTAGTTAATCTCGCCAACTCTAAAGTTCAAGAAATTGATTCTGCTAGCTCAGAAACGACTACATCAAAGTCAAATGTTCCGCAAATTGATGAAAAAATCAATCAGAACAAAGGTACTAACAAATGTGATGACAACGTCGTTGAAGATGTTACGGTAAATGTTGCCGAGCAGCAGGTGTCGGAAGTAGCAGAGTCACCGAAGCATGTATCTAGACCCAGAGTTAAAACCCTCAAAGGTACAAAGTCCGTCAGCAAACGGATGAAGTCAGCACCTTGGAAGGATGAGGAGCAGTTCAAGCGGTTCTATCGGGCATTGATTCAGGCACTACCGATAGTGGCAAATGCGCGATCGCCTCAAGGATTAGCTCAGGTAATCATCAGACAGCTAAGATCTGGTATTCCTCACAGCTATTGGGATGATTTCGCTGCGGGTTTGCCTATTGGTGCATCGACTAAGCCAGAATGGGAAATTGAGCCAGGTGTCCCCTATCCCATGTTTATCGAGTATCTAACCGAGAAGATAATTAGAGGCAATAATACTCAGACTCAAGAACAGGCACGTAATGAAGTATTTCGGATATTGGATAAGCCCAGACAGGCTACAGCTTTTTGGGGTCAGTTCAAATGCAGTGTGGTCAATGTTTCAAAAGCTGTAGAACGCGATCGCGCCCTTGGTGTAAGCAGTCCCAATACGCCCGTGTGGAGTAGAGAAAGAATCGAGCCATCGGTTGAAGATGCTGCTGCTGCTGGCAAAAAAATCATGGCTGCTAATGGTGCTACTCAAGCTGCGATCGAATCATCTAGAAACCCACGGCTAGAGAGTACCCAGACATCAGATAAATCCGAGTCACCCGCCCTCGATCCTTGGACGGATAAATCAGAATCAGAACCAGAACCGAAATCGAAACCTGACGTGCAGCGAAGCGGAGCTAATCCTTTAGGGCAGCTATCTATGAGGGAAATGTTAGCTGCTAGGGGTGTTAAGGGTTTCTGTAAACCTATGCCTAGAGTGTCGAAGGAAGAAGCCGAAGCTGAAGAACGAGCGAGAACTAAGCCAAAGATCAACATCGCGACTATGGCGATCGCCGAGATTAACGATTATCTAACCGATCCAATTCTCAGAGCGCAGCTTACGCCTCAGTTGATTAATAGTAACTATGAACTAATAACGGATTACTTGGGTCAGATAATAGCGGTCAAACTGTCTGAAGACGAGATGCGAGAGAGGCGATCGCAATCTTCAGGAGAGTAGAACATGAATACTTCTAAAGATAAGCAATCTTTCAAATCTCGATCCTACGATGCTTCTGATAACCGAGAAAGGGTAAAAAAATCAATTCAGGGATCTGGATCTCCATTACCTCAGAATAAAGCTAAAAAACTACAAATAAACGACAATATAGATACGGAAAGATGCCAAGAAAACCAGGGACAAAACGCGATCCATACGACAAATGTAAAAATCCAAAGCACTTCAACGCTAAACCAGAACAAGCAGCAGTCTATTGGAAACTTTATCGGCAAGGACTCAGTACAACAGAAATTGCTGAAGCTCAGGGAGTTCCAAGAACTTCAGTTTACTGGCTGCTTAAGTCTCACGGATACAAACTCAGAAAGCAAAAGCGACTTTCCTTTGTTGTTTTCAACGGAAACCGCTATACCCTCAGAAATAATGGGTATTATGCCCGAACCAATGGAAAGCGATCGCAACTTCATAGAGACACCTGGGAACATTACAAGGGAGAAATACCAGAAAACTACGACATTCATCACATCAACGGAGATAGGCGAGACAACCGAATCGAAAATCTCGAATGTATTCTCAAAGCGGAACACACAAGACAACACAACATCGGTAAAAAAAGAAGAATTAAACCAGGTCAAACTTCGCATAACGCAAGAGCAGTCAAAAGATTGGATACAGGAGAAACTTATCCATCGACAAGACAAGCAGCTACAGCAGTCGGAAGATGCCCAGGTGCTATCGGGCAAGCTATTAAAAAAGGAACAAAATCGGCAGGAACTTATTGGGAGTACGTTTGAATGCTTAGAATGCTCGACCTTTTCGCAGGGATTGGAGGTGCAAGCCTCGCAGGAGACAGATTGGGAATTGAAACTACCCAATTTGTCGAGATTGACCCCGACGCACAAAGAGTTCTCAGACATAACTTTCCCAACATTCCCATCCACGACGATATCCGAGACTACCAGCCAACCCTGGGAGAATTCGATATTATCTGGAGTTCATTTCCCTACACAGGCACATCAAACGCAGGAACAAGAACGGGACTCAAACACCCAGCTTCCTCACTTTGGCGAGAAGGACTTAGATGTCTTATTGAAGCTCAACCCCGCTTCTGTATTATCGAGCAACCTGAAGGAGTTATCAAACGAGGACTTCGAGCTATTCTTGGGGGACTCTCTCTGGCAGGATACGCTTGGGAAATTGAGACAGTCACGGCGCGAGAGCTTGGCGCGGGTCATCAAAGACTCAGACTATTTATCATTTCCTACCCTGACGAGCAACGTATCAACTACGAGCAGACCTGCTGGTCAGACCAAATGCGAACAGTGGTGGAAGAACAAAGGCTTAATTCCCAATGGCTCACAGTTAGGCACGAAAGCGATCGCTCTAATGATGGGCTTTCCGTCGGAGTGGTTCGAGGGACTAAGCGAACAGTATTGGAACAAAACGAGTACACAGAGCTTAGTAAAACCCCAGGCAGAATTAGAGCAAGGTATCTCGCAGGACGAACAGTTACACCAGCACAAGCAGCCGTTGCCCTCCGCCGAGTCCTCTACCTCAACTCAATTACTGGGGGGTGATAATAATTCCCCCCTATCTACAGAAAGTAGTTCATCACTTAGTAGAGAAATATCTATTCCTTGTATTGTCAAACAACCAAAGCAAGCTGAAGTTAAAGGAGTGATTAGGGAAGATAAAGGCGATCGCTTTTTAGTAGAAACTGACGGTGAAGAGATTTCTGTCTCAAAACTATTTGTCTATCCAGACTTGTTTAAAACTGTCGAACAAATTCCCCCCACTAAACCAGCAGCACCCCCCAGTAAAACCAGACGCAAAAAAGGTGATGGCACAGGTTATATATACCGTAGAACCGTTACTAGAAAAGGCAAGCAGTATCAGGAGGTTTACTTTCGCTATCGGGATGAGTCGGGCAAGCTGAAGGCTAAATATATTCCTCAAAAGCTGCTATCTAAGGTTGAAGAGGCTGATTCGGCTAAGAAACCTATTACAGATATATTGTTTTTACTGGGGGGAGACGAAATAAGTAGGGGGGAATATTCCAGCACTTCTAATGATGGATGTATGCAAACTTCACAAACTCAGGATGAAAGTGACGAACTAATTTCTATAAGTAGGGGGGAACAACAAGCACCCCCCAGTAAAAGAAAGCGGAAGCAGGGAGAAGGTACGGGATATATCGAATGCAAACCGATTACAAGAGGGGGGAACGAGTATAAGCAGTACTGGTATCACTATGAAAAATGGCGGTCGGGCGATCGCATTATTAAAAAGAGTCGTTATATTCCTAAGCGGTTAGTGAAGAATGTGGAGGGGTTGGAGGCTAAGAAAATGACAGTACAAAAGATACTTACGGTTTTGAGAAATGAGAAAAAATAGTTAATTAACAATGAATGAACTAGCAATCTTGTTTAATTAAGCTATGGAAAACAGTTTGTGATTATAAAGTATGATTTGGTCGCCAGGACAACAGTTACAAAACGGAAAATACACGATTATAAAACTAATAGGTGTAGGAGGTTTTGGAGTAACATACAAGGCTGAAGATAATCGCAATCGTTTAGTTGTTATTAAAACACTTAAAGATAGTTTTCATAACCATTCTTATTTTGATAGGTTGCAACAAGATTTTCTCAACGAAGCCGTAAGATTAGCTAAATGTAATCATCGCTATATTCCAAAAGTTTACGAAGTTATTCAAGAGGCGGGACTATGGTGCATGGTTATGGAACATATAGAAGGAGAGGATTTGGGAACTAAGCTAGAAAGACAAGGTATTTTTAGCGAATCAAAAATTCTACTGTATACCTATCAAATCAGCGAAGCCTTGAAAGCCGTACACGCTCAAGGAGTGCTGCATCGAGATATTAAGCCACAAAATATTATGTTGCGCCTTCAGAGCGACGAAGCATTGTTAATAGATTTTGGCATATCTCGCGAATTTATTCCTAACATCACTCAGACCCATACTCAAATGTTGACTCCTGGGTTTGCACCCATAGAACAATACGATCTACAAACAAAAAGAGGTGCATACACCGATATTTATGCTTTAGCTGCAACCGTCTATGCTTCTGTGACAGGTACTAGACCAGAATCAGTTACAACTAGAGACCGTCGTGTTTTAAAAGCACAACCAGACCCTTTAATTCCACCACAACAAATTAATTCCCAAATCAGCGAACGCCTGAATTCAGCAATTCTTAAAGGAATGGAAATTGAACCAGAAGATCGTCCTCAGTCTATAGATGAATGGCTATCTTTGTTACCTCCAATGATTCCACCAACCCGTATTATCGATCTTGATATTCGATTAAATTCAGCAGTAGGAATTGATTATAGTAAATTACAAAATTTATCTTTTTGTGAGAGAAGACCCTCGCTTGAGCGACGGGATGAATCGAACTTAACACTAAGCATTTTACAATTGCCTCTACTTCTTTGTAAAGTATGTAGTATAATACGGATATCAAAATTGGCA